>OCHB01000555.1_pt1 | contig 44090 bp, 33 predicted proteins | sample 1538731 | NCBI WGS metagenome assembly OCHB01 (sample SAMN04571721, study PRJEB22368) | human gut metagenome | biome: human gut; material: stool | host: Homo sapiens | place: Luxembourg | collected 2012-09-20 | reverse complement strand
TCCGCCGCTGGCGGCGGTCGTCGCCGTTGCTCCTAACGAGAGGAGGCCTTGGCATTCCGCAAGGTCTCATCTCCAAATAGCAAAAAGCGCCCGACACCTCAATGAGATGCCGGGCGTTGCTTTTTATGCGGTTATTTACAGCGTCTTGCAGAACTCTTTCAGGTAGGCGCGGAACGCCTCGCCGATCTCGGGGTGCTGCAGGGCCAGCTCCACCTGTGCCTCAGCGACTTTGAGCTTGTTGCCCATGTCGTAGTGCTTGCCGGTGAACTCCACAGCCGTCATACCGCCGTAGTTGCGGGCATACTCGGCCATGGCGTCGGTCAGCTGGATCTCGCCGCCGGCACCGGGCTTGGTCCTGGCGAGGATGTCATAGATCTCCGGGGTCAGCAGCACACGGCCCAGAATGGAGTAGTTGCTGAACTCCTGACCCTTCTTGGGCTTCTCGATCATGTCGTCCACAAAGAAGTAGTTGTCGTGGATGGGGGTGGTCTTGAGGCTGCAATAACGGCTCACGTCGGCCCAAGGCACGGCGGACACACCGGCAGCCGGGCGGCCAAACTCTTCGTAGGCACGGATGAGCTGAGCGCAGACCGGGTCTTCGCCCCAGATGACGTCGTCACCATAGATGACCACAAAGGGGTCGTCGCCGGTGAAGGGCTTAGCCATGCTGACAGCGTGGCCGAGGCCGAGGGTCTGCTGCTGGCGGACGAAGAAGATGTTGGCCAGATTGGAGATGCCGAGGCACTCTTCCAGCATCTTCTCCTTGCCGGGAGCAGCAAGTTTTGCTTCCAGCTCGGGGCTGCGGTCAAAGTGGTCCTGGATGATGTCCTGATTGCGGCTCACGATGATAAGGATGTCGGTGATGCCGGAACGGACAGCCTCCTCCACCAGATACTGGATGGCGGGTTTGTCCACGAGGGGGAGCATTCCTTTGGGCATCGCCTTGGTGGCGGGCAGCACGCGGGTGCCAAGACCAGCGGCGGGGATGACTGCCTTGGTGACTTTTTTCATGGTTCAAACTCCTTCACATTTATAGTAATTCAACTTTTTAATGCAACAGCGTTGAATTGCATATCGCAAATAGGCTGTTTGGATGTTGCACTAATTTCTTGACTTGCGATAGATTCACGGCTGGGTGTATCAGCCATAGAAGGCGTTGAGGATGGCCTGCAGATTCGGGCCGAGCAGCAGGGTGAACGCACTGCCGCAGACACTCAGGAGCAGGACACAGAGAAAGACCGCGCCGAAGCTGACGCCGCCCTGGGCGCGGAGCACGGCCTGACGCTGCTGGGCATCGGGGAACTCAGACTGGATGCGGCGGATGTGGTCGGCGGCGCTCTTGCGGTAGAGCCACTTGCCGTACATACCGCGCACCAGCATCAGCACGAAGCTGAGGACAGAGCAGACGCGGGCAAATATCGTCAGAGCTGAAGCGCTCATGGCCGGGGCGAGGGCGCTGCCGGAGAGCTGGAGCATCTCGATAAAGGTGGGCGCTGCCAGCAGAAGTTCAGCGGCCAGAAAGCCAAAGGCCGGCTTCCACGCCTTGCGGTAGAAGAAGTAGAAGGGACCGAACAGCAGAGCCGAAAAGCTCATGGATACTTTGCTCTTCTGGAGCTGCATCCGGCTGTAAGCGGCGAGGTAAGCGGGAGCGGCGGGGCCGATATAGTCCAGCCAGTCCTGACGGTCGATGCCGTCCATCTTGGCCTCTTTGCCGAAGGCGTCCTCAAAAAACTCCTTCTCCGGGTCAGCGGAAGTGCCGAACTGACGGTACATCTGGGAGTAGTCGAAAGTCTCTTCACCGCTGCCGCGGGAAGAAGGAGGCTCCTGCCCCTCGGGGGGCAGCACAGCACCGCAGCAGCGGCACGTTTCCTCGTCCCGCAGGGTGCGCTCGCCGCAGGACGGACAGGTGCGGAGCTGGCTCTCCTCGTAGGGAAACTTCCACTCGTAGCCGGCGGCGTGGGCGGGGCGGTGGATGCACTGGCCCAGCTTCTCGTAGCAGACGCGGTGATAAGGCGCGCCGCAGTCGGGGCAGACCACGATGTCATCCTGAAGTGTGAGGGGCTTGCCGCAGCCCTCACACGGACAGCCATAGTATTTTGGCATAACATCCTCCAGTAAATATGGTAGTTTATCAGTATTATACACTTAAAATGCGGAAAAGAAAAGGCGAAAATCTTCAAATTTCCAGCACAATGGTATTTTTTCCTCTTTACTTTATCATGGATTCTGGGTATACTAATGAAGTATCTGTGTATAAACTGTATCTTTTAGGAGTAAATCTCTCCGTCATTGGCCGAGTCCTCGGGCAGGCTTTCCTTCGTACAACCTCTCCGTCACGCCTACGGCGTGCCACCTCCCCTGGTAGGGGAGGCTTTGGCAGTCCCCGCAAAGTGAACGGTTTCGCCAGAGGCTCCCCTACTAGGGGAGCTGTCGAGCGCTAACGAGACTGAGAGGTTGTACTAAGACGGGCCTGCCCGTGTGCGTGGCTGATGATGAAGAGGCTGCTCCTGTTCTTTGAGACGAGAGGAATAAAACGATGATCACCACTGATGAACTGAAAGTACAGCTGGCTGAATACCACACCGCTGTAAAGGACTTGGAGGAAGCGCTGGCCATCGACGCTTCCCGCAAGCGCGTGCAGGAGCTGGAGCACACCATGTCCCGCCCCGGCTTCTACGACGACGCTGAGCTGAGCAAGAAGGTCTTCGACGAGGTGGGCGACCTGAAGGGCAAGCTGACCCGCTTCGAGAAGCTGCAGGGCCTGTACGATGACGCAGAGACCATGCTGGTCATGCTGGACGAGGAGTACGACCCCGAGATGGTGCCGGAGGCCGAAGAGGCCGTCAACGCCGTGGGCAAGGCTGTGGACGAGCTGCAGCTGATGACCATGCTGAACGGTGAGTACGACCACAGCAACGCCATCCTGACCTTCCACGCAGGCACCGGCGGCACCGAGGCACAGGACTGGGCCGAGATGCTCTACCGTATGTACAACAAGTGGGCGCAGGCTCACGGCATGACCGTCGAGGTCCTGGACTATCAGGACGGCGACGAGGCCGGCATGAAGAGTGCTTCCATGATGGTCAAGGGCGCCAACGCCTACGGCCTGCTCAAGAGTGAGAACGGCGTCCACCGTCTGGTGCGCGTCTCTCCCTTTGACGCCAACGCCCGCCGTCAGACCAGCTTTGCTTCGCTGGAAGTCATGCCCGAGCTGGACAACACCATCCAGGTGGACATCCGCCCCGAGGACATCGAGATGCAGGTCTACCGCTCCTCCGGTGCCGGCGGCCAGCACATCAACAAGACTTCTTCCGCTGTCCGACTCATCCATAAGCCCACCGGCATCGTGGTCAACTGCCAGACCCAGCGCAGCCAGTTCCAGAACCGCGACTACGCGATGGAAATGCTGAAGGCAAAGCTGTACCAGATCGCCAAGCAGCAGCACATGGATAAGATCGACGACATCAAGGGCGTCCAGAACGAGATCGCATGGGGCCACCAGATCCGCTCCTACGTCTTTATGCCCTACACGATGGTCAAGGACCACCGCACCAACTACGAGACCGGCAACGTGGACGCTGTCATGGACGGCGACCTCGACGGCTTCATCTTCGCTTACCTCAAGGCTGCAAGCCGTGGTGAGCTGCAGGATACCTAAAATCAGAGCATAACAAAAACGTCTGTACTTCGTTTGGAGGTACAGACGTTTTTCTTTTTATTCGAGGTCGCCGAGTATCCCCGGCCAGAGGGCTTCCTCCTGCCGCATGGCGACGAAGCAGCAGTCGAGGTACATCTTGTTTACGGCAGCGACGATGGTACCGCGCAGCAGACGCTTTTCGTCGGCGGCATCCGGGTCGAGGTCGCAGATGGTGCGGCTGGCACCGAAAATGTAGGGCAGGCAGTTCTCCACCTCGTCGCAGAAGTAGTCGTAGGCTTCGGCGGCGGTGCAGTGAGCCCGCTGCATCTGGAACAGGGTGTCGATGTTTTCCAGCGAGAGGACATTTTTAGACAATACGATATAGATGAGAGAAGCCAGCTGTTCGCGGGAATACTTCTTTTTGACGGGGTGGGAGATGACTCCTTTCTTGACGTAGTTGCTCACCATGGAGGGGGTGAGCTCCACCCCGGGGAAGCCCCGGAAGCAGCTGTTGACGAGCTGCACGGTCTGGTCGAGATACAGCCCCACGGAGGGCAGCTCCCGGTAGCGCGGCAGGGAAAACCCGGCGGCGCAGGCCGTGACACGGCGTTTCATTTCCTGATTCATGGTGGTAGTATAGCGCATTTTTGAGTCGGGGTCAACCGTTTATGAAAACGACGTTAACAATTTTACAAATCGCTTGACAGGTTTTTGAAAAACTGATATAGTGGACTCATCGAACGTAAAAAAATGCGGCGGACACCCGCCGGAATGGAGATAGATGGAAATGAAACGAATCGTTGTGGACTCTTCTGCCAGCCTGTATCAGCTGGACGGCATTGATTTTGCTGCTGTGCCTCTGAAGATCGTGACCGACGAGAGGGAATACCTCGACGACGGCACGCTGGACGCCGTGGAAATGGCGACTACCCTGCGCACCTATAAGGGCAAGACCAGCACCTCCTGCCCCAACATCAGCGACTGGCTGGAGGCTTATGAGGGCGCAGATGAAATTTATGCCATCACCATCACCGGCACCCTGTCGGGCAGCTGCAACGCCGCCCAGCTGGCCGCAGAAGAGTATCAGGCAGAGCACCCGGGTGCTCAGGTCTTTGTGCTGGACAGCCTGTCTGCCGGCCCGGAACTGGTGCTGCTGGCAGAGCATATCCGTGCGCTCATCGAAAAGGGCAGGGACTTTGACGAGGTGTGCGAAGAGATGCTGCGCTACCGTCACCACACCCATCTGCTGTTCTCGCTGGAATCGCTGGCGAATCTGGCCCGGAATGGCCGGGTGAAGCCCGCTGTGGCTGCTGTGGCGCGGGTGCTCAACATCCGGGTTATCGGCAAGGCCAGCGATGTGGGCGAACTGGACGTCCTCTGCAAGACCCGCGGCGAGCACGGCGCTCTCGAGCGCATCGTGCTGGAGCTCAAAGGCCACGGTTACACCAACGGCAAGGTCATCATTGCCCACTGCGGCAACCCCGCCGCCGCCGAGCGCCTGATGCACATGGTGCGGGCTGTCTTCGAGGGCGCACAGGTGCGGGTGACCGAGTGCGGCGGCCTGTGCAGCTACTACGCCGAGCTGGGCGGCCTCATGGTGGGCTTCGAGGACGCGGACGCCTGAGCTTGAAATCTCCGCATCTCTGCGCTATACTATTCCCATAAAAATGCTGCCGAAGGGCAGCGGGGGAGGCGCAGATGTTCTTTCGGCTGCCGGTCGTACGGTTCTTCAATCGTGTCATCAACAGGGCCACGGTCACAGTGGCCCTTGTTTTGCTGCAGATCGGCTGGCTGCTCTGGGCTTTCTTCTCCCTCACCGCCGGAAAGGTGTGGGTGAATGCGGGGCTGAACGTCCTCAGCCTCTTCATCACCCTCTACCTCGTGCGGAAGGACGAAAACAGCGACTATAAGATCATCTGGCTCGTCCTCATCGGCATGATGCCGCTGCTGGGCGGTGCGCTCTATCTGGCCTTCGGCAACAAGGCCCCCGCCAAGCGGATGCGCCAGCGGATGCAGGCGGTGGAGCGCCAGCACACCGCCGACCTCGCCCAGCAGCCGGGCCAGACCGACGCCCTCGACCCCGCCAGCAGGGGACTGAGCCGGTATGTTTCGGAGTACGGGCCATACCCCGCATGGAAAAACTCCACGGCAAAATATTACCCCTGCGGTGAGGCCATGTACCCTGACCTGCTGGCCGACCTCGAAAAGGCAGAGCGGTTCATCTTCCTCGAGTTCTTCATCGTCCGCACCGGCAAGATGTGGAAGGGGGTAGAGGACATCCTTGTCCGCAAGGCGGCGCAGGGGGTGGATGTCCGGCTCATCTACGACGATTTCGGCAGTCTGCTGGGTCTGCCTTCGGATTTCGTGGTAAAGATGGAGCGGGCACATATCCGCTGTATCCCGTTCAACCCGGTGGTGCCGCTGGTGTCGCTGGTCATGAATCACCGCGACCACCGGAAGATCGTGGTCGTGGACGGAAATACAGCCTATACGGGCGGCGTCAATCTGGCCGACGAGTATATCAATGAAGAAGAGAGGTTCGGCTACTGGAAGGATGCAGCCCTCCGCACCGAGGGTGCGGCGGTCTGGAATTTCACGGTGATGTTCCTCGACCACTGGAACGCCTTCCGCCCCAGCGAGGAGGATTATGCGCCCTTTATGCCTCAGGCTGAGTCCCTGTCTGCCCAGTCGGACGGAGTGATACAGCCCTACGGGGACAGCCCGCTGGACGAAGAGGCTCTGGCCGAGACGGTCTACCTGAATATCATCAATCAGGCCCAGCGGTATGTCTATATCTATACGCCCTACTTCGCGGTGGGCGAGACCATGCTGGAAGCCCTCAAGGCGGCGGCAAAGCGGGGCGTGGACGTCCGGCTGGTGCTGCCGGGCATCCCGGACAAGAAGCTCATCTTCCGGCTGACCCGCTCCTATTATGTGCCGCTGCTCCGGGCGGGGGTGCGCATCTACGAGTTCACGCCCGGTTTCCTCCACGCCAAGTGCTACGTCAGCGATGACCGCGCCGCCGTGGTGGGCAGCATCAACATGGATTACCGCAGCCTCTTCCTCCACTTTGAGTGCGGGGCGCTGCTGCTCTATAACAGTCAGGTCATTGCTCTGCGGGACGATGTGCTCCGCACCCTGCCAGAGTGCCGGGAAGTGCAGCTGGCCGACTGCCGCACCTCGCTGGCCGGGACGCTGCTGGACAGTGTGCTCCGCCTGTTGAGCCCGCTGATGTGAGCGATACTGTGGTGGAATAAGTGGCGAAGTGACAACTTAATGATATATCTACGTTATATTTTATCACTTCGCCAACTTGGCGAAGTGCTTTGACTTGGCGAACTGGTCACTTCGCCAGCTGTGCTCATTTCGCCACGGTGGCGGAGTGACATTCTCGACGATGTTTCGTTTATAATTTCTCACTTCGCCAGATAACACGTCGGTCTCAGAGCAAACATGCATGATTGGCTCTGTGTCGGGCTATACTACTCCCAAAGAGATGAAAGGGAGCGTAACGCTTATGACACAGAGACAAAAAGCTCTTCTGAGCTGTGCCGTGGCGGCGGCACTGCTGCTGTCCGGCTGCCGCAAAGGCAACAGCAATTCCGGCAGCATGAGCAGTTCGAACGCCATGTCCGGCTCGTCCGGCAGCGCCAGCACCACCCAGACCGGCGGCTGGAAGACCGGCCTCGGCATCCTGACCGAGGCTTCCGATGAGGCCCGTACCGGCACCATCCATACCATCGCTGCCGCCGTCCTGCTGGACGGGGACGGCAAGCTGGCCGACGTGATGCTGGATGAGCTGGAAGTGGAAGTTACCGCCGACGGCAAAGGCGTCGTCACCATGCCCACCGACTACCGCACCAAGCGCCAGAAAGGGGACGACTACCCGCTGGCAGCGGCATCTTCGCTGAAAAAGGGGTGGGCCGAGCAGGCCGATGACTTCGCCGACTACCTCACCGGCATGACGCCCGAGCAGGCATCCATGCTGGAAACGGATAAGGACGGCAAGGCTGTGGACGCCGACCTGCTGTCCGGCTGCACCATCCGGGTGGATAAGTACCGCGACGCCGTGGCGAAAGCCTGCACGAATGCGTCCGCCCTCGGCGCGGCGAAGGGCGACCGGGTGAGCCTCGGCGTGGAGGCGGAGAATGGCTCTTCGGACATCACCGCCACCGACGACAAGGATGTGAACGCAGAAGTTGACCTTACCGTCGTGGCCCTGACTCTGGATGCCGATGGCCGTGTGACCAGCGCCATCGGCGACATGGCAGAGCCTGCGCTGACCATCGCGGCAGACGGCGGCGTCACCGCCCCGGACACCGTCCGCTCCAAGCTTGAGCTGGGCGACAGCTACGGGATGCGGAACGCATCCAGCCTCGGCAAGGAGTGGTACGAGCACAGCGAGGGCTATTGCAGCTACCTCAAGGGCAAGACTGAGAAAGAGGTGGCGGACATCCCTGCCGACGGCTCGGACGCCGACCTCGCGGCCCTCTGCACCATCTCCATCGACGCCCTGCAAAAGGCCGCAGGGGATGCGTTTGAGAATGCGTCATTATAAATTGAACGGAAAGTCTGACCGTCACCGTGAGGTGGCGGTTTTCTTTTTGTCCTTTGTACAAATACACCGAAAACCCGATCGGAAAGGGGCGGTCTGCGGGCAAAACGCGAAAAAATCGGTTTTCCTCTTGCAAAACGGGGCAAAACGCGCTATTCTATAGTCACAGTTTAACAATTTAGCATGGTAAAGCAGTAAAACGAAGCGCCGCTTCTGCTGAATCTGAGGGAGGAAATTACAACATGAAACGTCTGGTATCTGCTTTTCTGGCCGGTGCGATGGCACTGAGCCTTGCCGCCTGCGGCGGTTCTGCATCCACTTCTACGGCTGCTTCTTCTGCTGCCGCCTCTGCCGCCCCGGCAAGCTCCGTGGCCGCTGACAGCGACCTGGCTTACATCCAGTCCAATGGCAAGATGGTCATCGGCTACACCGTGTATGAGCCGATGAACTACACCGACGCCGACGGCAACTTCACCGGTTTCGATACTGAGCTGGCCAACGCTGTCTGTGAGAAGCTGGGTGTCGAGCCGGAGTTCGTGGAGATCAACTGGGACACCAAGGAGACCGAGCTGGCTGCAAAGAGCATCGACTGCATCTGGAACGGCCTGACCCTGACCGATGACCGCGAGGAGAACATGGCCTGCACCAAGCCCTACGTCAAGAACGCCCAGGTCGTCGTGGTGAAGGACGGCACCGACTACACCTCCACCGCCGACCTCATCGGCAAGACCGTGGTGGCCGAGGCCGGCTCTGCCGGTGAGACCACCATCACCGAGAACGCCGACCTGTCTCAGGCTGATTTCATTTCCAAGGCTGTTCAGACCGACTGCCTGATGGAAGTCGCCGCTGGCACTGCTGACGCCGCCATCCTCGACCTGACTCTGGCTTCTGCCATGATCGGCGAGGGTACCGACTACGCAAACCTCAAGATGGTGGATGAGCTGAACGTCGAGGAGTACGGCGTGGCCTTCCGCAAGGGCAGCGACGTGGCCGAGGCTGTGGACAACGCTTTCGACGAGCTGAAGGCTGACGGCACCATGCAGACTCTGGCTGACAAGTACGGCCTGACTCTGGCTGAGTAACTTACATTATAAACGGATAGGTGTAGTGATTCTGTGACTGTGATTTTGGAGCGTCTGACCGGCGCATTCGCGCTCAACTGTGAGCTGTTCTTTCTGACCTTGCTGTTTTCGCTGCCGCTGGGCCTTGTGGTGGCCTTTGGCTCCATGAGCCGGTGCGCACCGCTGCGGGGCGTCGTCAAGACCTTCGTGTGGGTCATCCGCGGTACGCCGCTGATGCTCCAGATCATCGTCATCTACCTTGGCCCCGGCCTGCTGGGTATGACCAACCCCTGGCCCTCCGGCTCTTCGGGCCGTCTGGTGGCGGCGGTGGTGGCTTTCGCCATCAACTACGCCTGCTACTTCTCTGAGATCTACCGCGGCGGCATCGAGGCTGTGCCGAAAGGCCAGACCGAGGCCGGTCAGGTGCTTGGCATGACCAAGAGCCAGATTTTTTTCAAGGTCACGCTCCTGCAGGTCGTCAAGCGCATCCTGCCCCCGATGGGCAACGAGGTCATCACGCTGGTGAAGGATACCTCGCTGGCGAATGTCATCGCCAACAAGGAAATCATCATGATGGCGAAGGAGTACAGCGCCAAGGGCCTTATCTGGCCGCTGTTCTCCACCGCGATTTTCTTCCTCGTCTTTGTCGGCGCACTCACCCTGCTGCTGGACTGGGCCGAGAAAAAGATGGACTATTTCCGCTGCTAAGGAGGATACTGAATTATGGCATTACTCGAAGCCTCCGGCATCGGGAAGAATTTCGGCGAGACGAAAGTTCTCAAGGACATCTCGCTCACACTGGAACAGGGCGAGGCGCTGGCGATCATCGGCTCGTCCGGCTCGGGCAAGACGACGCTGCTGCGCTGCCTGAATTTCCTTGAGCGTCCCGACACCGGCGTCATCAGGGTGAACGGCGAGACCATGTGGGACGCCGCTGACCCTGCCACCCAGCGGGAGAGCGAGGTGCGGAAAAAGCGCCTCCACTTCGGCCTCGTGTTCCAGAACTTCAACCTCTTCCCCCAGTACACCGCGCTGGAAAACGTGATGCTGGCGGGGGAGCTTCTGGCGAAGGAGCAGCCCGACTACAAGGCCAACAAAAAGGCCATCCACGCCCAGCTGGAAGCACAGGCCCGTGACCTGCTGGCCCAGATGGGCCTGTCGGAGCGGGCAGGCCACTACCCCCACCAGCTCTCCGGCGGTCAGCAGCAGCGGGTGGCCATCGCCCGCGCACTGGCACTCCGCCCGGACATCCTCTGCTTCGATGAGCCCACCAGCGCCCTTGACCCGGAGCTGACCGGCGAAGTCCTCCGTGTCCTGCGGGACCTCGCCGACCGCAAGACCACCATGATCATCGTCACCCATGAGATGCACTTCGCCCGCGACGTGGCCGACCGCATTATGTTCATGGACGGCGGCGTCGTGGTGGAGGAAGGCCCGGCCCGCCAGCTCATCGACCACCCCCAGGAGGAACGCACCAAGCAGTTTTTGGCGCACTACTCTGAATAAGACAGGCTATGGCCCTCCCCGCTCGGGAGGGCTTTTTTGCGCCACTCACGCCGAAAACACCACGATTCGCGCAGTTTTTATTTACATTCTCCGATTTTTTTGGTAAGATTGCATCAGATGAAGCTGATTCTTCAAAAGACGAACAGACCAAAGGAGGACAGACTATGAGACTGAAGAGCGCACTCCGGCGGGGCGTGGCCGCCGCCGTCATCGCGGGCATCGTGGTGAGTTCCGGCATCCCGGCCTATGCGGCCCGGTGGGACATCGCCAACGGCGACATCACCGTGAAAGCGGGCGACACCGAAGGAACGAACAAGGTCACACAGGGCGAGACCATCGACAAGGACGACACCAACACCGTCATCACCGGCGAGTCGGATAAGAACACCGTCACCATCGACACCTCCAAGGGCGACGTGGACGTCACCTTCGACGACCTGAAGATCGACGTCAGCGGCAAGGCCGAGGGGGACGTCAGCGGCGACGGCCCAGTCGATGCGGGCAAAGCCGCCGTCACCGTGCAGGGCGATCACGATGCGACCATCGAGCTGGACGGCGACAACGAGCTGAAGAGCGGCGGTTATAATGCGGGTCTTGAGAAGAACGAACACGAGTCGAAAGGAACTCTGACCATCAAGGACGACAATGATACCAAAGGCGCGCTGACCGCTGAGGGCGGCTTCGGCGGCGCAGGCATCGGCGGAGGCATCGAGAGCACCGGCAGCAACATCACCATCCGGGGCGGCACCATCGAGGCTGTGGGCGGGAGCAACGCGGCAGGCATCGGCGACGGAGCAGGCCGCGCGTCGGACGACACCGACGACCCGAACCCGGGAGACCTCTACATCTGCGGCGACGCCGAGGTGACGGCCAAGGCGGGAAGCCAGATGACGGACGCCAAGGCCCCGGCCATCGGCGGCAGCTACGGCGAAGTACCCACGGAGAACCTTTCTGACGATGAACATAAGGTGACGGGAGGACGGCTGACCCGTCTGAACGCGGACGGCACCGTGATGGAGGGGATGGGCTACGACTACACCTCCACCCCCAAGCCCCAGCCGGACGACGACGAGGACGACGATGATGATGACGTCCCGCCCCCGGTGCAGGAGAACGCCCCCGAACCCCTGCCCGGCGGCATGGTGGTGGGCGGCTTCTTTTCCAGCCGGGTCACCATCCATCGGCTGGACCCTGCTTTGGCCATTGAGAGTGCCAACCCCATGCCCGGCAGCGTAAAGGCCGGCGACGCCGGAGAGGTCCTCACCCCGGGGGGTGTGGTGCTTATTGAGAGCGCCGCTCCCCGCTCCACCGTTACCACCGACATCTCCAGCCTCCGGGAGGACGGCGTGGAGGACATCTTCTTCCGCTATGAGGACACCATGACCCACTATAGCGTGGACAAGATGGCCGACGCGGCGGGCGAGGACGCTGACGTGGAGCTGAAGCAGAACAGGGAGGACATCAGCCTCCGGCTGGACGGCGAGACGCGGGACGACCTGTCGGAGCGCTATCTGGAGTGGGTGCCGGTGCAGACGCCAGAGCCGCAGGAGTGGCTGATATTGACCCACGAACTCGCGAAAAAAAGGGACGACCTCCCGAGTTTGGATTGGTGGCTCGAGCCTGCGAGAGAGGAAACGCCGAGAATCGGGCTTGAGGAGACCCTGAAACAGCTGGCTTCCCGATTTGAGGCCATCGCTCCCGAGGAGGATAAGCCACGGCTTTTCCTGCTGGAAACCACCGTCCCGGATGGCACAAAGTATACCAATCTGTTGGAGAGTGACCTGCGGAGCTATACCGACCTTGGTGACGACTGGGACGACCTGCCGGATACCCAGGGTGAGATAAAGATCTGGCTGCCGGAGGACTTGGGGCAGCCCAAAGAAATAAGCATCTCAAAGGAGAGCCTCTGAGCCGCAGCGACGGCATTGCATGATACACAGAACGAAAGGAGATGTACTATGAGACTGAAGAGCGCACTCCGGCGGGGCGTAGCCGCCGCCGTCATCGCGGGCATCGTGGTGAGCTCCGGCATCCCGGCCTATGCGAAAACATGGGACATCGCCGACGGCGACATTACGGTCAAAGGTGCGAGCGATGAAAGCGGAAACTATAACAATGTCAAGCAGGGTGAAAAGGATTTCGAGAAGGATGAGGGGGAGACCGTCATCACCGGCGAGTCGGATAAGAACACCGTCACCATCGACACCTCCGAGGGCAACGTGGACGTCATCTTCGACGACCTGAAAATTGACGTCAGCGGCAAGAAGGAGGGGGACGGCAGCGGTGACAGCCCAGTCGATGCGGGCAAAGCCGCCGTCACCGTGCAGGGTGACCACGATGCCGCCATCGAGCTGGACGGCGCCAACGAGCTGAAGAGCAGCAGCCACAATGCGGGCCTTGAGAAGAACGATGAAAGGTCTGAAGATGGCAAAACCATCTCCGGCAAGCTGACCATCAAGGACGACAACGACACCAAAGGCTCCCTCACCGCCGAAGGCGGCGAAGGCGGCGCAGGCATCGGCGGCGGCTACGAAAGCGGTGCCGGAAACATCGAGATCACCGGCGGCACGGTAGAAGCCGTGGGCGGCGAGGGTGCTGCCGGTATCGGCGGCGGTGTGTACGGCCCGGGCCGCGACATCGAGATTTCCGGCGGCAAGGTGTCGGCCACGGGCGGCAGCTACAGCGGCGACCCCCGCCCCGGCGCGGCAGGCATCGGCGACGGCGCGGGTGCGTGGTCTGAGATAGCCCCGGATGCGCCGCCCAGCAATCCCAATCACATCATCATCTCCGGCGACGCTGAGGTGGAGGCCAAGGCAGGCGCAAGCACCGGCGGCAAAACTGCGGCCATCGGCGGCGGCATAGTCGGCGAGATCCCCAATGACGCCCTCTCTGACGACGACCACAAGGTGACGGGCGGTAGTCTGACCCGCTACGACCCCGACGGGAAGAAGATGGAGGACTACAGCTACGACCGGCGGACGCCCTCTCAACCGGAGCAGCCGGAGCAGCCGGACAAGCCGGAGCAGCCGGACAAGCCGGAGCAGCCGGACAAGCCGGAACAGCCAGACAAGCCGGAGCAGCCGGACAAGCCGGAGCAGCCCGATGATACCGAGAACGACGAGGACGACGACGAGGACGACGCTCCAAGCGTGCAGGTCGGCGAGGTGCCGGACCGTGTGAAGCAGATGTACGAGACTGTCGGCGTGATCACCCATCTGGATGGCACACAGGAGCTTGGTAATGTGGCCACGGCGGAGTATGACCCGGTCAACAAGGTCCTGAGCTTCGATGCCCACAGCACACTCTTTCGGATGACAGGCGACTCGCTGCGGGAGCTTGCAAAGGAGGTCCATGAGCTTCGCATCCGGTTCCTTGATGGGGAAGGACGGGAGATGGAGGCGGTCATTCCGCTGGCCCGAATCAAAGATCTGGTCGGCGTGAATGGCGCATTCGAACTCGAGCTGTCCCATGAGGGGCGCTATCAATTCCATGTTGTCGGGCAGACGGGATATGATAGAAAAACATTCTCGGATGAGACCGCCCTGCGCCAAAGCGGCAAGGAACTGATCCTCGTGTACCGCGTTGGCGATGAGGAGCAGAAAGCGCAGGAGACTGCCCGGGTGGAAGAGGCGATCGCCCGCCGCAAGCAGGAGAAAGAGCAATGGGGAACGGTCCTCTCCGGTCGAGAAAGCAGCTCCCTGAGCGGACTGCCCGAGCTGACTCAGCCGGGAACGGGTGCCGTCGGTGACCTCAGCGGGCTGACGACTCTCTCGCCGGACAGCCAGCCTTACCACGGCCCCGCAGCCGAAGCAGCCCGCCTCCGACCAGACGGTGTGGAAGACATTTACCAGTAACATCGTGAAGCTCGTGGGCGGGAAGCAGGACAGCAAGAAGGAGGACCCGGCCCCCTCCGTCGGTGACCTCAGCGGCCTCCCGACTCTCTCGCCGGACAGCCTTACCACGGCCCCGCAGCCGGAAGCAAGCGCCCAGCAGCCGGAAATAAGCGTCCAGCGGCCGGAGACAAGCACCCAGCAGCCGGAAATAAGCGTCCAGCGGCCGGAGACAAGCACCCAGCAGCCGGAAACAGGCGGATGGGTAACGGACAGTCAGGGTGACTGGATGTGGAAGCCGGGCAAGGATGGCGGTCCGCCGCCGGATTTGAGAGGAGATTGGGAGACGAGAAAATGGATAAGGGTCAGTCAGCCGCCGGATTGGGAAGGAGATTGGAAGACAAGAAAATGGGTAAGGGTCAGTCAGTCGCCGGATCTTGCTTGGTGGAATTCCTTTTATGACTCCATACGGAAGTACGATTATGAAGGCTGAGAGGGAGTGCAGCAGGAGGGCCCTGCTCACAGGCAGCCTTGCCGCTCCACTGCGCACAATCACCAAAAACCACCGATAGAAAATAGCAATGTTGTACGAAGAAATCTGAGAAAAACCCCTTGCAAAATCACGATGAGCTGAGTATAATACCACTCATGAAACGAAAAACGTCCTGCCCCTCGTCCGGCAGGGCGTTTTTGTCGGTAAAGATCCGGCAAAGAAATGTTAAGTGACCGCCCGGGGAGGGGCTTTGTATGACAAAAGACATGACACAGGGCAGCCCGCTCAAGCTCATCCTTGCTTTTGCGGTGCCGCTGATGCTGGGCAGTCTGTTCCAGCAGTTCTACAATCTGGCCGATACCATCATCGTGGGTCGTTTCGTGGGCGTGGATGCGCTGGCGGCGGTGGGCAGCGTGGGCGGCCTGAACTATCTGGTGCTGGGCTTCGTCAACGGCATCGCCTGCGGCTTCTCCATCCCCATCTCGTGGACCTTCGGCGCGAAGGATTACAGAGAGATGCGGCGCTACACCGCCAATACCGTCTGGCTGAGCCTCTTTTTCGCCGTCGTGCTCACGGTGGTGACGGTGGCCCTGACCCGGGCGGTGCTGGTCTGGACCAACACCCCCGACAACATCATCGACATCGCGGACATCTACATCCGCACCATTTTCTGGGGCATCCCCTTCACCCTGCTGTACAACGTCACCAGCGCCCTCATGCGCGCGCTGGGCGACAGCAAGCGGCCTCTCTATTTCCTGCTGGTGGCCAGCGTGCTGAACATCGGCCTCGACCTGCTCTGTATCCTCATCTTCCGGATGGGGGCGTTCGGTGCGGCCTTCGCCACCGTGTTCAGTCAGGCGGTGGCGGGCATCGGCAGTCTCATCTACATCGGCCGCCACTACCCAGAGCTGAAATGGAGCAGGGAAGAGGGCCGTCTGAGCGCCAGCCACTGCCTCAAGCTCTGCAACATGGGCATCCCTATGGGCCTGCAGTGCAGCATCACCGCCATCGGCAGCGTCGTGCTGCAGGGCGCGGTGAACGGTCTGGGCAGCAGCATCGTGGCCGCGCAGACCGCAGGCAGCAAGGCCGCCCAGTTCCTCTCGGTGCCGCTGGAGAGCATCGGCACCGCCATGACCACCTACGCCAGCCAGAACATGGGCGCTCACGACCTCAAGCGTGTGGACCGGGGCGTCAATACTGCGCTGGGAATTGGCTGCGTCTACAGTGTGGCATCCTTCCTCATCCTGCGTGTGCTGGATGTGCCGCTCATCAGCCTCTTCCTCGAGAGCAGCGAGGTGGAGATCATGGCGAATGCCCGCAGCTTCATCTTCTGGAACAGCGTGTTCTACATCCCGCTGGCTGTCCTCATCATCTACCGCTACACCATCCAGGGCCTGGGCTATTCCGGCCTTGCCATGTTCGCGGGCGTGGCCGAGATGGTCGCCCGTGCCATGGTGGGCTTCTGGTTTGTGCCGCTCTGGGGCTACTTTGCGGCCTGCATCGCCAACCCTGTGGCATGGTTCTTCGCCTGCTTCTTCCTCATCCCGGCGTACTTTGCAGTGCGCAATCGGCTGATGAAAGAAAATGCATATGGGGTGGGGGATTAAACCTCGCCTACAGCTCCCCTTCGGGGGAGCTTTTGTTGTATTTACAAATCCCCCCAAAACCGCTATACTATATATAGTTGTGTCAAAACGAGGAGGCGGGACGATGGAGCAGGAGCTGGAACGGCTGGAAGGCACGGTAGAGGACATCATCTACCTGAACGAGGACAACGGCTACACCGTGTTCGAGGTGTCGGGCGGCGGTGTCGTCACCGTTGTGTGCGGCGTGGTGGGAGAGCTCCACGCCGGTGAGAGCGTCGTCTGCCGGGGCAGGTACGAGAACCACGCCACCTATGGCCGACAGTTCCACGCACAGGAGTGCGAGACGGATATGCCCAAAGACCTCGAGGCCGTCTACGCCTTCCTCGCCAGCCGGTCGCTGCCCTACATCGGGGCTCGGACGGCGGATAAGATCATTGACAAATTCGGCGCGGCGGCGCTGGAAGTTATCGCTAACGACCCCGCCCAGCTCACCCTCATCCCGGGCATCTCGGCGGACAAGGCCGACCGCATCCAGCAGGAGTTCAAGCGGATGTTCGGAATGCGGGAGCTCATCGCCTATCTGGCTCAGTTCGAGATCAGCCCCCGCCGGGCGATGGAGGTCTTCCGCACCTTCGGGCCGGGGGCAATGCAGGCCATCCAGCAGAACCCCTACCTGCTCTGCGGGGAGCCGCTGCAGCTGGACTTCCGCCATGCCGACAGCATCGCCCAGTATTACCAGATGGCAGGGGACTGCGCCCAGCGGCTGGAAGCCGCCCTCCTGCGCACCCTGCGCCACAACGCAGGCAACGGCCACACCTGTCTGCCCCGGGCGCAGCTGCTGGAAACGGCGTCGAACTTCATCCACCAGCCCCCCGAAAAGCTGGCGGCGGCGCTGGACAGCTGCATCCAGACCGGGAAACTGGCGGTGCGGATGTTCGACGGTACACCGTATATTTATCTGCCGGATCTGCTGGCCGCAGAGCAGGACATCGCCGACCGTCTGGCCATGCTGACCAGGCGCGGGAAGCAGACGGCCCGAAACCTCGACAAGAACATCCAAATACTGGAACTGGCGCAGGGCTTTGCTTACGCGCCGCTCCAAAAGGAAGCCATCCGCAAGGCCATGACCGAGAACTGTCTTGTCCTCACCGGCGGCCCCGGCACCGGCAAGACCACCACGGTCAACGCCATCCTGCAGCTGCTCGAGAACGAGGCCGAACGGGTAGCCCTCTGTGCTCCCACAGGCCGCGCCGCCAAGCGTCTGAGCGAGCTGACGGGCCGGAAAGCCTCCACCATCCACCGCCTGCTGGAAGTGGACTACACCGGCGGCGTGGTCAGCTTCATCCACAACGACAAGAACCTGCTCAAGTGCGACGTCGTTATCCTCGACGAGATGAGTATGGTGGATGTCAAGCTGTTCCAGGCCCTCATTGCGGCACTGCGGTACAGCTGCCGTATTATTATGGTAGGCGACGCCGACCAGCTGCCCAGTGTCGGCCCGGGCAATATCCTCGGCGAGATCATCCGCTCCGGGCTGGTGCCGACGGTCTGCCTCAACGAGATATTCCGGCAGGCCGCTCAGAGCCTCATCGTGGAGAATGCCCACCACATCATCTCGGGTGAACCGCTGAAAAAGGGCGGAAAGACGGACGATTTCTTTTTCCTCGAAGCCGACGGCGACGCAGCCCAGAAGCTGGTCTGCGACCTTGTGACCACCCGTCTGCCCCGCAGCTACCAGTTCGACCCGGTGAAGGATATTCAGGTACTCTGCCCCACGAAACTCGGCCCCACCGGCACCCAGGCCCTCAACGCGGAGTTACAGGCCATGCTCAACCCGCCAAAGAAGGGCAAGCCGGAGCTGCAGAGTGCGGCCCGGGTCTTCCGGGTGGGGGACAAAGTGATGCAGGTGCGCAATAACTACGAGATAACGTGGCAGCGCATCGGCGGGGAACAGGGTGTGGGCGCCTACAACGGCGACATCGGCATCGTGGAGTCCATCGACGTGCGCAGCCGCTCCATGGTGGTGCGGATGGACGACCGGCGGCTGGTCTACCCGGCGGAGAACCTCAACGAGCTGGAAATTGCGTATGCCATCACAGTACACAAAAGCCAGGGCAGCGAGTTCCCGGCGGTCATCCTCCCGGCGGCGCAGGTGCCGCCCCGCCTGTGCTACCGCAACCTCTTCTATACCGGCGTCACCCGCGGGCGGAAGCTCTGCATTGTGGTGGGCCGGCGGGACGTGGTGAACCGGATGATGTCCAACATCCGCCAGAACCTGCGCTACAGCGGCCTGGCCGCCCTGCTGGCCCAGGCTCTGCCGCCGGAGCAGGAGAACCTTTAAGGGTTTCTTTTTGGATACACCTGTGTTATACTATAATGTGTTTTGATGACCCGCGCCCGGAGATGGGCGATGGAAATAGAGAATGGGCAGCAGAGAAAGGAAATATCACGATTATGGCACAGAATGACATCGGTATCGATCTTGGTACGACGACCATCATCATCGCGCAGGAGGGGCAGGGCGTCGTGCTCAACCAGCCCAGCGTGGTGGCGGTGGATACCCGCAAGAACTGCGTGCTTGAGGCCGGCGACAAGGCCCTTGCAATGGTGGGCCGCACGCCCAACTACATCTCCGCCATCTTCCCGCTGAAGGATGGCGTCATCAGCGACCACACCATGACCCGGGAGCTCATCTGCCGCTTCGTTAATCAGGTCTACAGCTCCCACATGGTCAAGCCCCGTGTGGCGGTCTGCGTGCCTGCCGCCATCACCGGCATCGAGAGCGACGCCGTGGTGGAGGCCGTCATGGCCGCCGGTGCGCGTCAGGTCTACCTTATTGATGAGCCTATCGCCGCAGCTCTCGGCTCCGGCATCGACATCACCGTGCCGGATGGCCGGATGATCATCGACATCGGCGGCGGCACCACCGACATCGCTGTGCTGAGCCTCGGCGGCAAGGTCAAGGCCACCAGCGTCCGCGTGGCAGGCAACCACTACGACGAAGAGATCCTGAAGTTCGTGCGCAACAAGTTCAGCATCGCCATCGGCCAGCGCACCGCTGAGAACCTGAAAAAGAACGTGGCCTGCTGCCCCCAGAAGGCGGATTTCAACGAGACCATGGAGATCAAGGGCCGCAGCCTGCTCACCGGCCTGCCCGTGCGTGTCAATGTCTCCACCGCCGACCTCTACGAGCCGGTCATGCGCCTGAGCGAGCAGATCGGCACCGCCGCTCATCAGGTGCTGGAGAAGACTCCTCCGGAGCTGGCCGGCGACATCTACCGCAACGGCGTCGTCCTCACCGGCGGCGGCGCACAGCTCCACGGCCTGCCTGAGTACCTGAGCCAGGAGCTGAAGGTGGAAGTGACCGTCTCGCCTGACCCCGTCAACTGTGTCGCGCTGGGTACGGCCATGAGCCTGCGTCTGGGCGACAAGCTGGAGACCGGCTTCATGGACGCCACCCCCCGCATGGGCCGCCGCTGAGAGAGAAGTGCTGTTCACAGAACCGTGAAAAACAATATGATTTTTGTTCATAGTTGTTGAATCGACCCGGAAAATATTGTATAATATCTTCAAATCGCTTTTTGCCGCCCGCCCCCCGGGCGGCAAAGAAAAAAGTAAATAGGAGGAAGACCATGGATTTAGGTTATGATGTGATCGTTACCATAACCGGTATTGTGCTGGTGTTTCTGATCCTCGTCCTGCTGATGGCCATCATCACGCTGGAGGGCAAGATCTTTGACGCCATGAACGGCAAGAAGGCAGCTGCCAAGGCTGCTTCTGCTGCAAAACCGGCTGCTCCTGTGAAACAGGCCGCTGCGCCCGCTCCTGCAAAGGCTGCTGCCCCGCAGGTCGAGGCCGGCATCCCCGGCGACGTTGTGGCAGCCATCATGGCAGCCATCTACTCTATGGGCAACGGCAAGTATGTGCTGAAGGCAGTCCGCCGCGGCAAGAATGGCTGGGGCAAGGCTGGCGTCAACGACACCACCGCACCCTTTTAACACAGGAGGAAAAACATGACTCAGTTTATTGAGACTCTGGTCGGTATTTTCCAGAGTTCCGGTTTTGCCAAGTTCGGTGAGCCGGGCGGCTGGCTGTACGCAGTGATGATCTGCGTGGGCTGCTTCCTGCTCTACCTCGCTATCGTCAAAGAGTTCGAGCCTCTGATCCTGCTGCCCATGGCTTTCGGCATGATCCTGGCCAACCTCCCCGGCAGCGGCGTCATCCATATGCAGTACTTCGTCGGTGACGGCCTCGAGCACCCGATGTGGGTCGAGATCCTGAACAACGGCGGTCTGGCTGACATGCTTTACATGGGCGTCAAGCTGGGCATCTACCCGCCGCTGATCTTCCTCGGCATCGGCACCATGACCGACTTCGCACCCCTGATCTCCAACCCCAAGAGCCTGCTGCTGGGCGCTGCCGCTCAGTTCGGTATCTTCGGCACTTACATGGGCGCTCGTCTGCTGGCCGCTACCGGTCTGGTGGACTTCACCCAGAAGCAGTCTGCCGCCATCTCCATCATCGGCGGCGCAGACGGCCCCACCGCTATCTTCGTCACCTCCCGTCTGGCTCCTGAGCTGCTCGGCTCCATCGCCGTCGCGGCCTACAGCTACATGGCTCTGGTGCCCGTCATCCAGCCCCCCATCATGAAGGCTCTGACCTCCAAAAAGGAGCGTACCGTCGTGATGAAGCAGCTGCGCGCCGTGACCAAGACCGAGAGGATCATCTTCCCCATCATGGTCACCATCATCGTCTCCCTCATCGTGCCGGATGCCGCCGTTCTGGTCGGTATGCTGATGCTGGGCAACCTGATGAAGGAGTGCGGCGTCGTGGATCGTATCCAGAAGACCGCCGGCAATGAGCTGATGAACATCATCACCATCTTCCTGGCTCTGTCTGTCGGCTGCACCACCTCTGCAAACACCTTCCTGAACAGCCGCACCCTGTTCATCATCGTGCTGGGCCTCATCGCATTCTCCTTCGGCACCGCTGCCGGTGTTCTCTGCGGCAAGGTCATGTATGTCCTGACCGGTGGTCAGGTCAACCCCCTGATCGGTTCCGCTGGCGTTTCCGCTGTGCCTATGGCTGCCCGTGTTTCTCAGAAGGTCGGCCAGAGCGAGAACCCCTCCAACTTCCTGCTGATGCACGCAATGGGCCCCAACGTGGCCGGTGTTATCGGTTCCGCCGTCGCTGCTGGTATCCTCATCAACATCTTCGGCTAAGCATTTCCTGAGATCTCCGCTCCATCGTGGTATTGACCGCGGTGGGGCGGTTTTTGTTTGCATTGTTTTTATGTACAACTTTTTTGAAATGTGATATACTATATTTTAAGTGATATATCCAGAAATGATTGAAAAGAACAGGTGAAACAATGGCAACAGATCTCGCACAACAATTCTGCGCTTTGCGTGATACGTATATCGAAAAGCAGTTCGGACGCCTGAACGATATGCAGCGGGAGGCGGTGTTCACCACCAACGGCCCCCTGCTCATCCTCGCGGGTGCAGGCAGCGGAAAGACCACCGTGCTGGTCAACCGCATCGCCAACCTCATCCGCTTCGGCTCGGCCCACGGCTCCAAGTGGACGCCCCGGGAGGTGACGGAGGACGATGTGAAAGCCCTGCGCACAGCCATCATGACCGGTACCGATGCCCCGTCGTGGCTGGACGGAATGCTGCGGAAGGATGCCGTCCGGAGCTGGAACGTCATGGCCATCACCTTTACCAACAAGGCCGCCGGTGAGCTGAAAGAGCGTCTGCGCCGGATGCTGGGCGGGGAAGAGGGCGACGAGGTGTTCGCCTCCACGTTCCACTCGGCCTGCGTCCGCATTCTCCGCCGCTGGGCCGAGGAGATCGGCTACCCCCGCAGCTTTACCATCTACGACAGCGACGACTCCCAGCGTGTCATGAAGGCTGTTTACAAAGAGCTGAGCGTGGACGACAAGTTCTTCCCGGTCAAGAGTGCCATCAACCAGATGAGCCGTTGGAAAGACCAGCTCATCAGTCCGGAAGAGGCCCTGAAGACCCCGGCCCGGGACACGAAGGGCGCTCTTGCGGCCAAGGTCTACGCCGCCTATGAAAAGAAGCTCAAGGAGGCCGGAGCTTTCGACTTCGACGACCTCATCTACCAGACGGTCATCCTGCTGTCGGAGCACGAGGACGTGCGGGAGTTCTACCAGAACAAGTACAAATATCTGCTGGTAGACGAGTATCAGGACACCAGTGTGGCCCAGTTCCGGCTCGTGAGCCTGCTCACCGGCCCGGAAAAGAACATCTGCGTCGTGGGCGACGACGACCAGAGCATCTACCGCTTCCGCGGCGCGACCATTGAGAATATCCTCAACTTCGAGCGCATCTATAAAGGTACCAGGACCATCCGACTCGAGCAGAATTACCGCTCTACGTCAAATATCCTGAATGCCGCCAACTGTGTCATCCAGCACAACACTGAGCGCAAGGGCAAGACCCTCTGGACGAAGAACGGCGAGGGCGACAAGGTGCAGGTCTACACCGCCGAGAACGAGCAGGACGAGGCCAGCCATATCGCGGACGTCATCGGCCAGCACCTCAAAGAGGGCGGACATCTGGCCGACCACGCCATCCTCTACCGGATGAACGCCCAGTCGGCCCCCATCGAAAGCTATTTCACCCGCGCGGGTATTCCGCATAAGATCGTGGGCGGCCAGCGCTTCAATGACCGCAAGGAAGTCAAGGACATCCACTCCTATATGTCCATCGTGGCGAACCCCCGGGACGATGTCCGACTCCGTCGAATCATCAACGAGCCTGCGCGCAAAATCGGTGCGACGACCATCGAAGTCATCGCGGATTTGGCGGCTCAGCAGGGCATCAGTATGCTGGATGTCATCTCCCATGCCGACCAGTACGCCAAGCTCAGCCGCGCCATCGCGCCGCTGTTCAAGTTCTGGGACATCTACCAGAAACTGCAGGAATCGCTGGAAACGAAGACGCTGGACGAGTTCGCCTCCGATGTCATCGAGATCACCGGCTACCGCGCCATGCTGGAAGCCGACGCCGCCAAGGGTCACGAGGATGCCGCCGACCGTCTGCAGAACCTCGGCCAGCTGGTCAACAACGTCAAGAGCTACTGCGACCAGCACGGCGAAGAGGCCTCGCTGGAAGGCTATCTGGAGGACATCGCCCTCATCAGCGACATCGACAGCTACAACGAGAGCGCCGACCAGGTGGTGCTGATGACCATCCACTCGGCCAAGGGCCTTGAGTTTCCCTATGTATTCCTCATTGGCATGGAAGAGGGGGTCTTCCCCAGTGAGATGAGCAAGTATTCCGAGGCTGACCTCGAGGAAGAACGCCGTCTGGCCTATGTGGGCATCACCCGCGCCAAGAAGGAGCTTTACATCTCCAACAGCGTCACCCGGATGCTCTATGGCCGCACCCAGCGCAACGAGCCCAGCCGCTTTCTCCGGGAAATCGAGCCGGAGTACATCGAAGAGACCCGCAGCCCGGTGCTGGAACAGCGCTCCCGTCTGGGCGGCTGGGGCAGCGGTTACGGCAGCGATACCGTGCCGGGCGGTGCGTCGGGCTACTCCGGCCCCTCCGGCTGGGGGCGTGCGGCCTCCGGTTACGGCTCGGGCTATGGCAGCCGCAGCGGCTATCTGAATAAAGAATATAACGCACCAATGTCCAATAACCGAGGCTTTGGCTCCGATTATGCGGGCCGGGGAAGTGCTTCGTCGGGTCATGGCGGCTGCAGCTCCGGTTCGGGAAGCAGCGGCTTCGGATCTGGCTATGGCCGTCCGGCAGCGCCCAAAGCGCCGGTCAAACCCGCAGGCGGCGGTGTGACGTCTTCGCCCCGTCCGGCAGCGGCATCCACCGGCCCCAAACACTATGAGCCGGGCGACATCGTGGAGCACAAGGTCTTCGGGCGCGGCAAGGTGCTGAAAGTCAAGCCCGCCGCCGGCGACCAGATCGTGGAGATCAGCTTCGAGAAGGTGGGCGTGAAAAAGACTATGGCCAACTTTGCGCCCCTTGTGAAGATAACGACGGAGGAATGAGAAAAAATGATGACTGTCCGATTGATAGCACATACGCCGGAGCCGGAGAAAGTCGTGGCGGCCGCGGCGAAGCTCTGCTACTCCGACGCCCACATCACCGACCTGCTGGACGGGCTGGATGAGGAGAAGACTGCCCGCTTCCTGACCATGCTCAGCGATTTGGGCCACGCCAGCCCCATCGAGCACGCAAGCTTCACCTTCGGCATCGAGGGAGTCAGCCGTACCCTGCTGGCCCAGATCACCCGCCACCGCATCGCGTCCTTCAGCGTCCAGAGTCAGCGGTACGTCCGTCTGGACGATTTCCGCTATGTCATCCCGCCCGAGATCGAGGCCATCCCCGAGGCAAAGGCGGCGTTCATCGAGAGCATGAACGAGGACGCCAGGCGCTACCTCGACCTCGTGCAGAAGCTGGAAGACGGCCACACCGCCCGCCTGATGGCCGAAGGTCTGCCCGAAAAGCAGGCCCGGGCCAAGGCTTCCAAGCAGGCCAACGAGGACGCCCGCTTCGTGCTGCCCAACGCCTGCGAGACCAAGATGGTGGTGACCATGAACGCCCGCAGCCTGCAGAACTTCTTCCACCTGCGCTGCTGCAGCCGCGCCCAGTGGGAGATACGGCAGCTGGCCGAAGAGATGCTGCGGCTGGTCTACCCGGTGGCACCCCATATCTTCCGCACCGCCGGCCCGGCCTGCGTGTCCGGCCCCTGCCCGGAGGGCAAGATGTGCTGCGGCCGCACCGCCGAAGTCCGCGCCCAGTACGCCGCGCTGAAAGGGGAGAAGGCAGAATGAGCAAGGGCAGACTTCTTGTCATCGAAGGACTGGACGGCTCCGGCAAGGCCACCCAGGCAAAGCTGCTGGCCTCCCATCTGGCCGAGAGCGGCTGCAAGGTGATGGAGATCACCTTTCCGGACTACGAGAGCGATTCCAGTGCGCTGGTAAAGATGTACCTCTCCGGTCAGTTCGGCGACAAGCCCGACGACGTCAACCCTTATGCGGCGTCCAGCTTCTATGCGGTGGATCGGTACGCCAGCTATAAGACCAAGTGGGGCAGCTTCTACGAGGCGGGCGGCATCGTCATTGCCGACCGCTACACCACGTCGAACGCGGTGCATCAGTGCTCCAAGCTCCCGCCGGAGCAGTGGGACGATTTCCTCCGCTGGGCCTTTGACTACGAATACAGGCTGCTGGGCCTGCCCGCACCGGACGCTGTGGTGTACTTACAGGTAGACCCCGCCGTGAGCCAGAAGCTCATGACCGGCCGCTACCACGGCGACGAGAGCAGGAAGGACGTCCACGAAAAGGACATCGAATATCTGGCCCGCAGCCGCCGTGCCGCCGAGTACTGCGCAGAGCATCTGGGCTGGGCCACCGTCCATTGCACGGAAAATGGAGCCATGCGCACCATCGAGGATATTCAGGCCGAGGTGCGGGCGCTGGCGGAAAAAGAACTCGGATAACCGCGAAAATGGGAGGGATACTATCAATGTATCGTTTGATGCAGCCGTCGGATGAGGCGGCAGTCGTGGCACTGTGGCAGAAAGAACGCGGCGACAGCGCCGAGTTCATCAAGACTGCTCTGGAAAAGTTCGCCGGGGCGGAAAATATCTACGTCGCTGAGGAAAATGACGAGATAGTTGCTGCGGCGCTAGCGGTCCCCGTCACCCTCAAGGGACGCAGCGGCAGCTACCTCTACGGCCTCTGTGGGCAGGGAAGCCTGCTTCTGGCAGGACTCGTGGACTATCTCTGTGCGCAGCAGAAGCTGCGGGGCGCGGGCTTCACCGTGGCCGTTCCGGCCGGACAGGAGCAGGCCGCACTGCTGGAAAACAAGGGTTTCCAGCGGGCTTTTGCCCTCCGCTGTCTGCCCCGGGAGGTGTCCCGCAACCTGTGGAGTCAGGCGGAGTTCGACTCCGTGACGGCCCGCAAGCTCTGTGAGCTGCGGGAGCGCTTCTATCCCGATACCGTCCAGTTCCCGCCGGAGCAGATGGCCGTCGTGCTGACCGACCTCTACGCCCGGGGCGCGACCATCGTGTCCAGCGAGAAGGGCTACGGCATCTACTTCCGCCGGGAGGACACCCTCTATTTTGTGGAGCTGATGGCCGAAGACGACCGCTCCGCCGAGGTGCTGATGGAAGCGGCCCGGGAGAAGGAAGTCATCGTGGAGCGCGCTGTCATCACAGTGGGTGCGGCTCAGAACCTTTTCCTCGGCGAAGGCACCCGGCAGGACTACGGCATGATACGGTTCGACGCGGAGCCTTTCGATGTGGAAGAAAGCTATATGCGGCTGATGATGGAAAGCTGAACGGAATGGTAAAGGAGTGTGTACATGGCACACGATGCAAAACATAAAAAAAGCAGAAAAGGCGGCGCAGCGAAAATGATTCTGATCGTGCTGCTGATCCTGGTACTGGCGGCGGGCGGCTGTCTGCTGGCCATCCGAAAAGAGATCAACGGCAGTGCTTCCGCTGGCAAAACGGTGAGTGTGAGCATCCAGCAGGGCAGCGGCGTGGCAGCCATCGCCCAGAAGCTCAAGACGGCGGGCGTCATCAAGTACCCCCACGTCTTCCGCTGGTATGCAGGCAAACAGGGCGCGGCAGGCAAGCTCCAATACGGTGAGTTCGACCTCGCCCCCGGCAGCTCCTACGACGACATCATCGAGGCACTTTCCGCCTACGCGAAGGCCGACAGTGTCCGGCTGACCTTCCCCGAGGGTACGACGGCCATCGCCATTGCGAAAAAAATGGAAGATGCCGGGTTGTGCAGCGCCGAGGACTTCCTCAAGGAGGCCAACACCGGTGATTTCAGCCAGTACAGGTTCTGGCAGTACGTCCCCGACGACAAGGACGCCCCGAACCGCTTCCTCAAGTGCGAGGGTTATCTTTTCCCGGATACCTACGATTTCCTGAAGGATGACACCGTCCATCATTACGTTGAGACGTTCTATTCTCACTTCGACAAGCAGATCACCGATGAGATGTATGCCGAGATGGAAAAGCAGGGGATGACCCTCTCCGAGGTGGTCACTCTGGCGTCCTTCGTGCAGGAGGAGGCCGGCAACGATCAGGACGATAATGTGGCGCAGGTGTTCCGCAACCGTCTGGCCGAGGGTTCGCCCTACCCCAAACTGCAGAGCAACACCTCCAGCTACGTCCAGAGCGACGCCGACAACAACTACCTCTGGAACTGGGTCGCGCCCTACTACGGCGGCTGGGACAGCATCCCGGAGAACATTCTGGAAGCCTATGACACCTACGCCTGCACCGGCCTCTCCGCCGGCCCGATCTCCAACCCCGGCATCGCGGCCATCCGTGCGGCGCTTGATCCGCAGCCCGACGATGAGGCGAAGGACGCCTATTTCTTCGTCACGGACCTTGCCGGTCACTACTACTACGCCCGCACCTACGCAGACCACCAGAAAAACTGCGATGAGGCGGCTAAAGTTAATAAAAGTATGAAGTAAAAGAGGAATACCATGTTACAGATACCGGAACTTCTGGCCCCGGCAGGCGACCTCGAGCGCCTGCGGTATGCCATCAACTACGGCGCGGACGCCGTTTACTGCGCTTTGCCCGAGTTCGGGATGCGCTCTGCACCCACCAACTTCACCCCGGAGCAGCTGAGCGAGGGCGTCATCTATGCCCACGCCCGGGGCCGCAAGGTCTACCTGACCATGAACACCCTGCCCACCAACGAGGAGGCTGACCGTCTGCCTCAGGCCATCAAGGACGCTGCCGCCGCCGGTGTGGACGCCTTCATCGTGGCCGACCTCGGCGTGTTGGACGCCTGCAAGACGTTCGCGCCCGACATCGACGTCCATATGTCCACCCAGACCGGCATCACCAACTGGGCCGCTGCCCGCGCCGCCTACAATATGGGCGCGAAGCGGGTGGTGCTGGCCCGGGAGATGACCCTGCAGGACATCGCCACTCTCCGCGACAAGACCCCGCCGGAGCTGGAAATTGAGGCTTTCGTCCACGGCGCCATGTGCATGAGCGTCTCGGGCCGCTGCCTGCTCTCCAACTACATGGCAGGCCGCGACGCAAACCGCGGCCAGTGCGCCCAGCCCTGCCGCTGGAAGTACTATCTCAGCGAGGAGACCCGCCCGGGGCAGCTCTATGAGATCGGCGAGAACGAGAACGGCAGCTACATCCTCAACGCCAACGATATGTGTACCGCGCCCTTCCTCGACCTCATCTGCAACGCGGGCGTGGACAGCCTCAAGATCGAGGGCCGCGCCAAGACTTTCTACTACGTCGCCAGCGTGACGGCGGCCTACCGCCGCGCCCTCGACCAGTATCTGGCCGACCCGATGAACGAGAACTTCGAGCTGCCGGAAGAGGTTTTGACTGAGCTGACCCGCACCAGTCACCGCCACTATTCGCCCGGCTTCTACTTTGGCCGGGAGCAGGCCCGTCAGGCCACCGACAGCGCTACTTACATCCGCGAGTGGGAGTTTGTCGGTACGGTGGACGGCTGGGAGAACGGCGTCGCCAGCTGCCAGCAGCGGGGCAAGTGGAGCCTCGGCGACACGCTGGAGGTGCTCTGCCCGGATGGCCGCAGCATCCCGCTGAACCCCGAGTGGATAAAGAATGAGGCCGGTGAGCTGGTGGAGTCCACGCCCCACGCGATGGAGCGCTATACCATCCCCACCCCGGAGCTGCCGCCGATGAGCCTGCTGCGCCGGAAAGTCTGAGGATCAAAAGCAAAGCCGCCTGTCGTTCGTTGAATGACAGGCGGCTTTTATCGTATATTTCTATTATTCCGGCTTGACCTGCAGCTCCTGCTCGCAGTAGATGCAGCGATACTTGCCGTTGGAGCTCAGCTCGAAGATCTGGTCACACTCTTCCTCGATGGAGGAGATGCAGCGGGGGTTCTTGCACCGCACGATGTTGACCAGACGCTTGGGGGGCTGGGGCTTTTCCTTCTTGACAGCCTTGCCGTTCTCGATGACGGTCACGCTGATGTCAGGGTCGAGATAGGCCAGCACGTCGAGGTTGAGCCAGGAGGCGTCGCCCTCCACCTTGATGATGTCCTTCCGGCCCGACTCTGCCTTGTGGCTGCGGGCGTTCTGGATGAGGGCCACGCTGGAGGTGCGGTTGCCCTTGATGCCCAGCAGGTCCATCAGGCCGATGGCCGTGCCTGCCTTGATATGGTCGATGACGATACCGTTCTGAATTTCATCAATGTTCAGCATCTCAGTTGCCCTCCTTTTCAGCCTTGGGGTCCTTGAGGCCCAGCAGTGTCATGATCAGCGCCATGCGGATGTAGACGGCGTTCTGCACCTGCTCAAAGTAGGCGGCGCGGGGGTCGTCGTCCACGTCCAGCGTGATCTCATTGACGCGGGGCAGGGGATGGAGCACGGCCATGTCAGGCTTGGCAAGGGCCATCTTCTCTTTGGTGAGGATATAGCTGTTCTTCAGACGGACATAGTCTTCCTCGTTGAAGAAACGCTCCTTCTGGACGCGGGTCATGTAGAGGATGTCCAGCTCGGGCATGGACTCCTCGAGGCTGCGGGTCTCCTTGTAGGGGATGTGGTTGGCCTCGAGCACGTCGGTGATGATGTAGTCCGGCACCCGCAGCTCCTCGGGGCTGATGAGGACGAAGCGGATGTTCTCACAGCGCGCCATGGTCTTGATGAGGGAGTGGACGGTGCGGCCAAACTTGAGGTCGCCGCACAGGCCGATGGTCAGGTCGTTCAGACGGCCCTTGCGGCGGCGGATGGTCATCAGGTCGGTCATGGTCTGGGTCGGGTGCTGGTGGCCGCCGTCGCCTGCGTTGATGACAGGGATGCGGGAGTACCGGCTGGCCCGCAGCGGTGCGCCCTCCTTGGGGTGGCGCATGGCCACGATGTCGGCATAGCAGGAGACGACGCGGATGGTGTCGGCCACGCTCTCGCCCTTGGATGCACTGGAGACGGTCTCGCTCGGGAAGCCGAGGACATGTCCGCCGAGGTTCAGCATCGCGGCCTCAAACGAAAGACGGGTACGGGTGGACGGCTCGTAGAACAGGGTAGCCAGCTTTTTGTGGGCGGCCACGTCCTGATAGGCAGCCGGGTCGGCGCAGATGCGGTCGGCCAGGTCCAGCAGAGAGGTGATCTCCTGCTGACTGAAATCCAACGGATCGATTAGATGACGCATATTCTTTTGTTTCCCTCCGTCAAAGAAGCTTTCGAAGAATCGAGAAGTCGAAGAAGTTCGTGTAGTAGCTCAACGAACGCATGACGGGATGGCAGAGCCGGTTGTAGCATATCTCATCCAGCAGCAGCATGGCCTCGCCCGGGGCCAGACGCATGGCGGCCCGGATGGGCTCGTCGCCGCAGCTGGCCTTGAGGTGGGCCACATTGGAGGCCACCTGCTGGCGGCACTCCCGCTCCAGAACATCGAATATGTCACCCGACAGGTCGATGCGGGTGTAGTCCCGGTTCCCAAACAGGGCGCGGGGCAGGTAGTCGATGGAGTAGATGACGGGGGTTGTGTCGGCGAGGATGCGCTTCTTGATGCAGATGACATCGTCGCCGGGCTCGATGGCCAAATCACGGGCCAGCTCTTCGCCTGCGCGGACGGGGTAGATCTGGATGCCGTCGGCGTGGGGGTAGCTGCCAAAGCTGCGGATGAGCGGGTAATACTCCAGCTTCTGGTCCAATCGGCTGCGCAGGTTCAGGACACTTCGGTTGACCACTGTGCCGATGCCGCGCACCCGCTCGATGTAACCCGCACGCTCCATCTCGCTCAGCGCATCGCGGATGACGGTGCGGCTGACGCCGAGTTCGGCGGCAAGGTCTACCTCGGCGGGCAGACGGTCAGTCTGTGCATAGCGGCCTGTGCGCAGTTCCTCTAGCAGAGCGCTGACGATGCGGTCGCTGATGACAGCACCACCCAGGCGGCTGGAAGGGGATAAGCTGGAATCTCTCATGGTTCGTTTCCTCCGGTACACGGGCAGGGCGGCCCTGCCTGGACTTCCGAAAAAGCTGTGCCTGAGCACAAAAGCTTTTCCTGCAAATATTATAGCATAAATTGACAATGATTCAAACGGCATTTATACTGGAATCAGCCGGAAAGTATGATTTTATTTTGGAGGGATAGAGCAAGAATGGAAATTCTTCTGCACAAAGTGTGCGGCCGGCCCGCAAGCCGCACCATGACCCTGCGCGCTGCCGGGCCGGAGGATGCCGCCGCCTTTTACGCCTTGCAGAACGAGGTGCGGGCCGCGATGCCCCACCCGGAGCAGTTCGTACCCGACACGCTGGAAAACATCGCCCGTTACCTGAAAGAGGACCTGTGCATCGGCGGGTGGGACGGCGGGCGGCTGGGGGCCTACTTCATCCTGCGGTACTGCGGGCAGGACGCGCACAACTATGCCGCCTTTATGGGCATCCCGCGAGAAGAGTGGGACGGCTGGGCCAACGCCGACAGCGCCATCGTCCACCCCGACTACCGGGGCAACGGTCTGCAAAGGAAGTTGCTGGAAGTGGCGCTTACCCTGCTCCGTCCGGGCATCGTGGGCATCGGGGCCACCGTCAGTCCGGAGAATCAGTACAGCCTCAACAACGCTCTGGCCAGCGGCTTTGAAATCGTCTGCCGCCGGGAGATGTACGGCGGGTATGACAGGTATCTGCTGGCGAAGGCCCTCTCCGTCACCTTCGGTGACACTGCCCGGGTTGCGGCTCCCAGCGTCTGCTTCGCTGCCGCTCGCATCCCTGCTGGCCGCGGCCCCAACAGCTCCTCCCTGTTTCCGCCGCTGGCGGCGGTCGTCGCCGTTGCTCCCGAAGGGAGAGGCACTGGCGTGTCGGTCAAGCCCATGCTGGACGAGTAAAACTTAATTTGTATCGCAAACAGTAGTGCCCTGCTACCAAGGCTAGCAGCAGCTTGACAAGGAACATGGTTCCGCAGCTGCTGCCCTCTGTAGCAGGGCACTATTTTTTGCGTTATATCAGGCTTCCGGCGGCCAGCTCAGAGTTGACCGGCCTGCCAAAGGCTCTCCCTCTGGGAGAGCTGGCGCGGAGCGCCTGAGAGGGCAAGGACGCTGCCAAACAGCTCTTGCACTGCGATCGTATCGCTCTGACAAAGAGCCTGCTTACCGCTGTGCAGCAGCTTTAAGGCTCTCGTTCATCTTATGCCGTACCACCAGCAGGCAGGCCAGATGCACCAGTGTAGTGAGGATCCAGCTGACGGGGTAGCTGAGGTAAAGCATCGTGGTGGTGTGGAACAGCCGGAAGATGGTGGCGATCCAGACGAGGCGGAGCAGGCAGCTGCCCACGAGGCTGACCACCATCGGCAGGACGGAGTAGCCCCGGCCGCGCAGGCAGCTGGCAAGAACATCCATGCCGCCGCAGAGCAGATAGGTGGTGCAGATGATGTGCATACGGGCCAGACCGGCGGTCACCACGACCTCATCGGAGGAGTAGAAGTGGAGCAGCTGTTCGCCCAGCAGGGAAGCACCGCCGCCCAGCACGAGGCCGGTGACGATGGAGCAGAGCAGGCAGTTGCGCATGACGCGGTCCAGGTTGTCGTACCGGCGGGCGCCCATGTTCTGGCTCGTGAAGGTGACAGCAGCCTGGGCGAAAGCGTTCATGGCGGTATAGACGAAGCCCTCGAGGTTGGAAGCGGCAGAGTTGCCGGCCACGACGATGGAGCCGAAGGAGTTGACCGCCGACTGGATGACGACGTTGGAGAGGCTGAACACGGTGCTCTGCAGACCGGCAGGCAGGCCGATGCGCAAGATCTGGCCCAGAGCCCCCGCATGGAAGCCCAGATGGCCGAGGTCGAGGTGGAGCGGGCCTTTCTCCTTCACCAGCAGGGCCGTGACCATGCAGGCGGAGACGGTCTGGCTGATGATGGTGGCCAGAGCGACGCCCGCCACGCTCATGGAGAAGAGGATGACGAACACGAGGTTCAGCACCACATTGATGACGCCCGCCACGGCCAGACAGAACAGAGGCCGCCTGGTGTCGCCCACGGCGCGCAGGAGGGCCGAGCTGAAGTTGTACAGCATGGTCATGGGCATACCGATGAAGTATATCTTGAGGTAGAGGGTGGACAGGCCGATGACGTCCTCCGGGCAGCTCATCAGCTCCAGCAGGACGCGGGCGGCAAAAAAGCCCACCACGGCCAGTAAGAAACCGCTGACGAGGCCCAGCGCCACGGAGGTCTGGACGGTGTTGCGGACGCCCTCATCGTCCTTCGCGCCGAAGCAGCGGGCTGCAACGACGTTCGCGCCCAGCGACAGGCCCACGAACAGGTTGACCAGCAGGTTGATGAGCGCACCGTTGGAGCCGACAGCGGCCAGCGCCGTGCTGCCCGCAAAGCGTCCTACGACGACGACATCGGCTGCGTTGAACAGCAGCTGCAGGATGCTGGATGCAGCCAGCGGCAGGGAAAACAGGATGATCTTTTGCAGCATGGGGCCGCTGGTCAGATCGCCTGTCCGGGTATTCTGTGCCATGAAAATGCTCTGCCTCCTCAAATATCAGATGGTACTCACGAAAAAACGCGCCGCTCAACAGCGAGCGACGCAGATAGTATTATAATACGGTTTCAGGTAAAATACAAGTGAAATCAAAGCTTTTTCCGTACAAAAATGCACCCCTGCACACAGGGTGCAGGGGCGCGGAGGTACGTTTGCGAAACAGAACGCTTACTTCTGGGGCTTCATGTAGATGTGGTGAGGCAGACCGGCGATGTAGAGCGGGGTCAGCTCAGCCTGGATGAGGGGCCGTGCGTAAGCGAGGAAGTCTTCAGTCATCTGGGTGTGATTCTCGTTCATCCAGCTCAGCGGCACCTTCTTCTCGAGATTTGCGACCTCGCTGATGGGGTGCAGCTCAGTGGTACACTGATAGGGGCTGTTGGAGATGCGCTTCAGGGCCACCATCTGGCCGGTGACGCCCTCAAACGCAGCCTTGACAGCAGCACCGCCGACCTGATAGGCCTCGGTGATGTCGGTGCGGCTGGTCAGGTGGCCGGCGCAGCGCTGCAGGGTGGAAAGCTCGATGCAGCGGGTCTTGGTGTCCAGATTGCGGGCCACGACGTTGGCCAGATAGCGGGCGGTGCCGGTCAGGGCCTTGTGGCCGAAAGCGTCCACTGCGTGGACATCGTCGGCCAGCTCACAGACATAGCGGCCATCCTCGAGCTTGACGCCCTCAGACACCGCGATGACGATGCTGGGCTTCTTCTCCTGCATCACGCGCACCTTCTCGATGAAGTGCTCCACATTGAAGGGGACTTCGGGCAGGCAGATCATGTCCACGCCCTCGCAGTCGTCGCTCTTGGCCAGTGCGGCGGCGGCGGTCAGCCAGCCGGCGTTGCGGCCCATGATCTCGACGACGGTGACGTACTTGGTGCCGTAGACGGTGGCGTCGCGGATGATCTCCTTCATCACCACGCCGATGTACTTGGCCGCAGAGCCGTAGCCGGGGGTGTGGTCGGTGACCATCAGATCGTTGTCGATGGTCTTAGGCACGCCCATGAAGCGGATGTCGCTCTGGATGCACTCGCCGTACTCAGCCAGCTTGCCGATGGTGTCCATCGAGTCGTTGCCGCCGATGTAGAAGAAGTAGCCGATGTCCAGCTTTTCGAGGATGGCGAAGAGCTTCTTGTACACGGCCTCGTCGGTGTGCCAGTCGGGCAGCTTGTAGCGGCAGCTGCCGAGGAAGCTGGAGGGGGTGCGCTTGAGCAGCTCGATGTCGAGGTCATCGGTCAGCAGGGTGGACAGGTCCACGACCCGCTCCTCCAGCAGACCGGCGACGCCGTTGCACATGCCGTAGACGATGTCCGCGCCGCGGCTCTTGCAGCTCTCGAACACACCAGCCAGACTTGCGTTGATGACAGAGGTGGGGCCGCCGGATTGGCCAACGATTGCATTTTTACCCATGATGATTTCTCCTTTTTTGTTTTTCTGTTTCGGCTTTATAAAATCGTGCAGGAGCACGAAAACAGACGCGGGGAAGGGGAGAAGCGAGTTCCCTTACAGGCAGATGTGGCGGGGTGTACCGTTGACGTAGACAGGGGTGACCTCGTCGAGGATGAGCGGGCGGGCGTATTCCTCGAACGCCGCCGTCACCTGCATCCCGTCGGGGGTGATCCAGTCCAGCGGCACCTTCTTTTCGAGGTTTGCCACCTGCTGGACGTCCACCGCTTCGGTGATGCACTGGTAAGGATACTCGGAAACGCGCTTGAGCGCGATCATTTTGCCCGTCTCACCGGCAAAGGCTGCGGCTGCCGCTGCGCCGCCCACGGCGTAGGCCTCGCTGACATCGGTGCGGCTGGCCAGATGGCTGGCGCAGCGCTGCAGTGTCGAGAACTCGATGGCGCGGCTCTTGCAGTTCAGCTTGTCGTGGATGAGGTCGGACAGATAGCGGCTGGTGCCGCTGAGGATGGCTTTGTGGCCGAAGGCGTCCAGTTGGCCTGCCGTGGACACGAGGTCGCACAGATAGGTGCCGTCGGCGGTCTTGACACCCTCGCTGGCCGCGATGATGACGTTGGACTTCACCCGCTGCAGCTCATCCACTCTGGCGAGGAACTTGTCCTGGTCAAAGGGGACTTCCGGCAGAAGGATGAGGTCGGGGCCGTCGCTGTCGTCGCCGCCTGCGAGGCAGGCCGCACCGGCCAGCCATCCGGCGTGACGGCCCATGATCTCGGCCACAGTCACGCTGCGGATGTCGTAGACGGAGGAATCACGGATGACTTCCTTGAGGATGGTGGCGATGTACTTGGCCGCAGAGCCGTAGCCGGGGGTGTGGTCGGTGAGGCAGAGGTCATTATCGATGGTCTTGGGTACACCGATAAAACGCACCGCACTGCCTACCTGTGCGCCGTAGCGGCTGAGCTTGGCGATGGTGTCCATCGAGTCGTTGCCGCCGATGTAGAACACCGCGCAGATGTCGTACTTGTCAAACAGGGTGAACAGCTTGACGTAGGGCGTGGAGTCCGCCTCCGGCTCGGGGAGCTTGTAGCGGCAGCTGCCCAGATAGCTGGACGGTGTGCGCTTGAGCAGCTCGATGCTGAGCCGGTCGTCCAGCAGGACGTTCAGCTCCACGAGTTCCTCTTTCAGCAGTCCCTCGATGCCGTATTTCATGCCGTAGACCTTGTCTGCGCCCAGACTGCAGGCGGCTTTATAGACGCCTGCGAGACTGGAATTGATGACGGCGGTCGGGCCGCCGCTCTGGCCGATGATGACATTCTTGGCCATGAGAACCTCCTTGTACCATTTACCGATAAATTGGACTTCCTGTGCGCCGCAGCACCGCTCCGCGCTGTCCCCGTTTCGTGGTCCTTACACCCTGCACAGTGTACAGACGGGGGGAACAGCCAACAATCGATGACCGCAACTCGCACAAAAATTCTGGCAGGTCGTGCAAGCACTTCGAGAAATGTGTGCAAAAATCTGCTCTTCTTCTATTGTAACCGTTTTGCCTGTTGTATGCAAGCCCTAATTGGTTGCAGCGGCAAAAAAATTATGATAAAATAGGTACTGCACAGCTCTGCCGGGCCGGAAAGCGGGGATAACCCGCCGACGCCCGGGCAGACTAAGAGCAGAACCAAACGAAAGCGGGAACACCTTTATGGGCATTTCACACGATTATCATAGCACGGGCCGGAGCCGCAGAGGCGGTCCCGGCGGAGTCATCCGGTTTGCGGGGGCCGTGGCCGGCATCCTGCTGGTGAGCTTCGCCATTACGGCCATCCTTGAGCATGGACAGGCACAGCCCGAAGAGCTGCCCACCGTGACGGCCAACGGCACGGCGCAGAATATTCTGGCCCCGCTGCCCATGCAGGGCGCGGCGGACAGCACCACCGACAGCGCCGTCAACGGTGGGGAGAACGCAGCGGCAGATGGCACGCCCGCCGTGACCCTCGAGCAGTTCGGCCCGGCCCGTCAGACGGCGGGAGCCTACAGCGTCAAAGCCTACGACAGCAGCGTCATCCGCCAGCCTGCCAACGGTCAGGTCGATTTGAGCTACTTCTCCGATGCCGCCTTCCTCGGTGACAGCCTGACGGTGGGCTTCTCCGACTATAAGATCAACCTCGGCGGAGCACTCATCTGCGGCTACACCGGCGTCGGTCCGGACGCCATCGTCAACCGCAGCGCCGTCAAGAGCAGTGTGCGGGGCGAGGAAGTCGCGCTGGACGTGCTGGCCGCTGCTCAGCCCAAGAAGCTGTATATCCTGCTGGGTACCAACACCCTGACCACCGTGGGTGCGGCAGACCGCTTCCTCGCTTACTACGGCCAGATGCTGGATGTGCTGCGCCAGACGCTGGGGGAGGACTGCGTCATCTATGTTGAGTCCATCCCGCCCGTCCGCCCCGAGGCCGCAGCGGAAAAGCCGGGCCTTGCCTCGGACATCATCCGCTCGGTGAACGAGCAGCTGGCCCTGCTGGCCGCAGATAAGGGCTGTGTCTACCTCGATTTGTGGGAGACGCTGGCCGACGGCGAGGGTAATCTGAAAGAGGTGCTGGCTGCGCCGGACGGCGTCCACTTCTCGGCGGGCAACGGCTACGGCGCGTGGGTCACTTACCTGCGCAACCACGCCAAGTATTCTGCCGATAATGCATGGACACCCGGCAGTGCCTACGCAGGCTGAGCGCAAAACCAAAAAAAACAAAAGCATCCGTGATGCCCTGCCCCGGGAGGGGGGGAGAGAAACATCACGGATGCTTTTTTGCAGCAAAAATCCCGCCCCCTGTACCAGTGATACGGAGGACGGGACGTTTTGTTTTTATGGAGAAGGGCAGAGGAACGAATTACTTCATCTTGCTCTTGGCCTTCATGCGCTGCTCGTGGTTGAGGATCTGCTTGCGGATGCGCAGGTTCTCAGGAGTGACCTCCAGCAGCTCGTCCTGAGCCAGGAACTCGAGGCAACCCTCGAGGCTCAGCTTGCTGATGGGGATGAGGCGCAGAGCGTCGTCAGAGCCGGAAGCACGGGTATTGGTCAGGTGCTTGGTCTTGCAGACGTTGACATCGACGTCCTCGCCGGAAGCGGTGTAGCCGATGACCATGCCCTCGTAGACCTTCTCGCCGGCGCCCACCAGCAGAGTGCCGCGCTGCTGAGCGTTGAACAGGCCGTAGGTGACGGCCTCACCGGTCTCAAAGCTGACCAGAGAACCGGTGGAGCGGTTGGCGATCATGCCAGCCCAGACGTCATAGCCGTCGAAGATCTGGTTGATGATGCCCTCGCCGTGGGTATCGGTCAGGAACTGGTTGCGGTAGCCGAACAGGCCGCGGCTGGGCATACGGAACTCCAGACGCACACGGTCGGAACCCAGAGACTCCATCTGCTGCAGGATGGCCTTGCGCTGGCCCAGACCGGTCATGACAGCACCCTGATACTGAGTGGGAACGTCGATGACGACGTGCTCCATAGGCTCGTAGGTCTTGCCGTCGATGACCTTGGTCAGAACGTGCGGGGGAGAGACCTGCAGCTCATAGCCTTCACGGCGCATGGTCTCGATGAGGATGGACAGATGCATCTCACCACGGCCCATGACACGGAAGGAATCGGTGGTGGCGGAATCCTCCACCTTCAGAGCGACGTCCTTCAGCAGCTCTTTCTGCAGACGGTCACGGATCTGGCGGCTGGTGACATACTTGCCCTCACGGCCGGCCAGCGGGCTGTCGTTGACGGAGAAGGTCATCTCGACGGTGGGGTCGTTGATCTTCACGAAGGGCAGCGGCTCGATATTGGAGGGGCTGCACAGAGTGTTGCCGATGGTGACGTCGGGCAGACCGGAGAAAGCCACGATGTCGCCTGCGGTGATGTTGTCGCAGGGCTGACGGCCATTGGCCTGGAAGTCATACAGCTTGGTCAGACGGCCGCGCATCTTGAGGTCGGGGTTGTGCCAGTCGCACACGACCACTTCCTCGCCCACCTTGGCGACGCCGTTCTGGATGCGGCCGATGCCGATGCGGCCAACGAACTCATTGTAGTCCACAGAGGACACCAGCATCTGGAAGGGAGCCTCGGGGTCGCCCTCGGGCGGCTTGATGGTGCTCAGCAGGGTGTCGAACAGGGGAACCAGGTCAGTGCCGGGTACATCGGGGTCAAGGCTTGCAGTGCCATCACGGCCACAGCAGAACAGCATGGGGCAGTCCAGCTGCTCGTCGGTAGCACCCAGATCCATCAGCAGGTAGAGGACCTCGTCGATGACTTCCTTGATGCGGGCATCGGGACGGTCGATCTTGTTGATGGCGACAACAAGGCTCAGATTCTGCTGCAGAGCCTTCTGCAGCACGAAACGGGTCTGGGGCATGCAGCCCTCAGCAGCGTCCACCAGCAGCAGAACGCCGTTGACCATCTTCAGCACGCGCTCGACCTCGCCGCCGAAGTCGGCGTGGCCCGGGGTATCGACGATATTGATCTTGACGCCCTTGTAGGTGCAGGAGCAGTTCTTGGCCAGAATGGTGATGCCGCGCTCACGCTCGATGTCACCGCTGTCCATGACACGCTCTGCCACAGCCTGATTGTCGCGGAAAGCGCCGCTCTGGCGCAGCAGGGCGTCCACCAGCGTGGTCTTGCCGTGGTCAACGTGAGCGATGATAGCGACATTGCGCAAATCGTTACGAACCATAAAATACAACCTCTCTATTTTGAATCTCAGTAGAAGTTACGTCATACGATTTAAGTTTATATCATCCGGGGGTGGTTTGTCAAGATTGTATAAAAAATTTTTGATGGATTCGGCGTTTTGCCCGAGAATCGGCTATCGATTTGGGCGGCATTACAGCGCGAAACGTGATATACTTAATATACCAAAGTTGGATAATCTCGTTGGAGGTGTGTCTATGAAACTGACGTTTTTGGGTGCCAACCACGAAGTGACCGGCAGCTGTACCCTCTTGGAAGCGGCGGGACAGCGCTACCTCATCGACTGTGGTATGGAACAGGGCAAGGATGTCTATGAGAACCAACCCATCCCCGTTGCGCCGGGCGAGATCGACGGCGTGCTGGCCACCCATGCCCATATCGACCACACGGGCCTTCTGCCTCTTCTGGTGCGCAACGGCTTCCGGGGCAGGATCTATGCCACCAGGCCCACGGCAGAACTGTGCAGCATCATGCTGCGCGACTCGGCGCACATCCAGGAATTCGAAGCCGAGTGGAAGAACCGCAAAGGCCAGCGCTCCGGTGCAGAGCCTGTGGAACCCATGTACACCATTCAGGACGCCGAGGCAGCCATCGCGCTGTTCCGGGGCTATGATTACAATAAAGAGATCGAGCTTGCGCCCGGCATCGTCATCCGCTTTGTGGATGTGGGCCATCTGCTGGGCTCGTCCAGCATCGAGATATGGGTGACGGAGAACGGCGCGACCACAAAGCTGGTCTTCTCCGGCGACATCGGCAACCACGACCAGCCTATCATCAAAGACCCCACGTATCTGAAAGACGCAGATTATGTCTTTATGGAGTCCACCTACGGTGACCGCAGCCACGGCCCGCGGCCCGACTATGTGGCAGAGCTGGCGAAGATCCTGCAGCGCACCTTTGACCGCGGCGGCAATGTGGTCATCCCGAGCTTTGCAGTGGGCCGCACTCAGGAACTGCTCTACTTCATCCGCGAGATAAAGGAAAAGAATCTGGTCACCGGCCACGGCTGTTTCCCGGTGTACATCGACAGCCCGCTGGCCATCGAGGCTACCCGCATCTTCAAGGACACCGACTCCTCCTGCTTTGATGAAGAGACCAACGCCCTGCTGGCAAAGGGCATCGACCCCATCCAGTTCCCGGGCCTGAAGGTCAGCGTCACCAGCGATGAGTCCCGTGCCATCAACACTGACCCCGTGCCGAAGGTCATCATCTCGGCCAGCGGCATGTGCGAAGCGGGCCGTATCCGCCACCACCTCAAGCATAACCTCTGGAGGAAGGAATGCACCGTCCTCTTTGTGGGCTATCAGGCCGTGAACACGCTGGGCCGCTCTCTGCTGGAGGGTGCGGACAACGTGAAGCTCTTCGGCGAATCCATCGAGGTGCAGGCGGAGATCTGCCAGCTCACCGGCCTTTCGGGCCACGCCGACAGGGAGGGCCTGCTGAAGTGGGTCAACTTCTTTGAGCCGAAGCCCAAGCGGGTGTTTATCATCCACGGCGAGGATGAGGTGGAGAACATCTTTGCCCAGACCCTCACGGAGCAGGGCTTCAACGCCTGCGCACCTTATAATGGTGAGCAGTGGGCCATCGGTGCCGAGGGCGCAGTCTGCCTGAAGGAAGGCACCCGTATCCGCATCGAGCACCACGTCAGCGAGGGCGCAGCCCGCGCGGCTACCGTCTTCCAGCGCCTGCTCAATGCCGGCAAGCGTTTGCTGCGAGTCATCGAGCACAACGAGGGCGGTGCCAACAAGGACCTCGCCAAGTTCGCCGACCAGATCAACGCTCTCTGTGACAAGTGGGACAGATGAGGCAAACATCCCGGCGGCATAGCTGCTCCGAAAACATCGTTCTGAAATAAAATGATGTAAAACCGACCCGAGTTCGTGTATCCTCACACGGCTCGGGTCGGTTCTTTTTTTGCGTCCAAAAGAGGAAAACACAGTTTTTTGTGCGCTTTTGCACAAGTTTCCGACTATTTCATGAGAATCGTTGACTTTGAATGTGCAAAATGCTACCATATGGCACAAGAAAAGACAAAGATAACGAAATAAAGTTGTTTCAAGGGCGCAGAGGCCGGCATCTGTGCTGGAAACGGCTCGAAGTTTTTGTCTGCGTGCGGATGGTATCGGCAGAAGCCTCCGCACAGGAAATGACTGCCGAAAAAGGAGGTCTCAATGATAGAATACAAGCTTTCTCTTGCGTCGTCCGGCGCGGTAAAAGCACCGGGTTATGAGGATATGCTGCGGTTTGGCTACAACAAGAACTGCGGCGTCTATCGGCTGAGGGTGACTGCCGCCGACGAGTGGAAGGGGATGAAGCTCCGGGTGTTCTGGCATACGCCGGAGGGCGACCCGCCTGCATCACTGGTAGAGAACGGTGTGGTGGAGGTGCCTGCCTTCGTCACGGCTGTGTCCGGCGAGGGCCGCATCACCTTCGAAGGCTCCGACGGCACCCGGACCATCACCAGCGCCGATATGCGTTACCGCGTGGCGGCAAATTCCGGCACCGAAGACGGTACTATGCCGCCGCTGGGTACGCCTGCGTGGCAGCAGCTGGTGGGCCGGGTGGAAGAAGTCGGTGCAGACGCCCGGAAAAGTGCCGAACAGGCCCGGAAGTCGATGAAACAGGCCGAAAGCGAAAAAAGCGCAGCGGCCGGTAGTGCTGCAGCGGCGGCGAAAAAACTGAAAGAGCTTCAGGATGGCATCGCTGCGGGAGATTTCAAGGGCGAAAAGGGTGATACAGGCGCGAGAGGTCCGCAGGGAAATACCGGACCTCAGGGGCCTAAAGGCGAAAAAGGCGACATCGGCTCGACAGGCCCCACTGGTGCAACAGGTCCACAAGGTCCAAAGGGCGAGACTGGCCCGCAGGGTCCGAAGGGCGACAAAGGCGACACCGGTCCACAGGGTCCTGTAGGCGCGACCGGCCCTCAGGGGCCGAAAGGCGAGACAGGCCCGGCGGGCAAAGAAACGAAGGTGGACGCCACCCTCAAAGTCTCCGGCGCGGCTGCCGACGCCAAGGCTACCGGCGACGCGCTGGCGGGTAAAGCTGCCGCCAGCCATACCCACAACTACGCTGGTTCGTCCAGCGCGGGCGGTGCGGCAAACTCAGCCAACAAACTGAACACGAACGCGGGTTCCTCCACGCAGGGCGTATACTTCAAGGATGGTGTGCCGGTCGCTATGCCCTACACGCTGGGCAAGAGTGTGCCTGCGGATGCAAAGTTCACGGACACCAACACCTGGCGCGGCATACAGGACAACCTGACCAGCACGGCCACCGACCAGAGTCTGAGCGCAAATCAGGGCAAGGTGCTGAAAGGCCTCGTGGACGGCAAGGCGGCGTCCAGCCATACCCACGACGACCGGTACTACACCGAGAGCGAGATGAACACCAAACTCAACGGCAAAGCCAACAGTTCCCACACCCACAACTACGCCGGTTCCGGCTCTGCGGGCGGCACGGCCAACTCGGTCAACGGCCTGACTTTTGCCGCCCAGACCACCGACCCGGGCGCAGGAAGCAGCCTTGCCACCAACAAGGTGCTCATCGTGTACGTGTAAAGGAGACCGGATATGGCAAAAGCAGTTTATGTGGGCGTCGGAAGCAAAGCCCGCAAGATGAGAAAAGCCTACGTCGGCATCGGCGGTAAGGCCCGCAAGGTCAAGAAGATGTACATCGGTATCGGAGGCAAGGCGAGGCTGTGCTACAGTGCGGAGGCTGACAAATTTGGAACTGCGACACCGCTGAGTAAATACAGAATCTTCCTTGCCGGAACGACAGTTGGCGGATATGCCCTGTTCGGAGGCGGCGGTTATGATA
>OCHB01000533.1_pt1 | contig 46170 bp, 39 predicted proteins | sample 1538731 | NCBI WGS metagenome assembly OCHB01 (sample SAMN04571721, study PRJEB22368) | human gut metagenome | biome: human gut; material: stool | host: Homo sapiens | place: Luxembourg | collected 2012-09-20 | reverse complement strand
GATGCACTCCGTGGTGCAGATATATTTGTCGGAGTTTCTGCTCCTAACATCGTTACAGCAGACATGGTTAAGACTATGAATAAAGATGCTATTATATTTGCAATGGCCAACCCTGTTCCAGAGATTATGCCAGATGTTGCCAAGGCAGCCGGTGCCAGAGTTGTTGGTACAGGCCGTTCTGATTTTCCTAATCAGGTTAATAATGTAATCGCTTTCCCTGGCATTTTCAAGGGTGCTCTCGAAGGACGTGCCAGACAGATAACTGAAGACATGAAGCTTGCTGCTGCGCTTGCAATTGCTAATCTTGTTCCAGATGACGAAGTAAGTGATGTTAACATCCTTCCAGAAGCATTTGACCCAAGAGTTGCTGATGTCGTAAGTAAAGCTGTAATCGACCATATAGAGAAGTAATTATGCTTCCATATTATTATTCTGTAAGTGAATATCTTAAAGACACTTATGGTAAGAAATTATACAAATTAAGTCTTTCCGGAAACATGACATGTCCCAACAGAGATGGAAAACTCGATACAAGAGGATGCATATTCTGCAGCAGTCATGGTTCCGGAGATTTTGCTGTCAGTGATATTGACAAAGCAAAGGAAATAGTATCTAATAAATACTCTGGCACTGAATATATTGCGTATTTTCAATCCTTTACTAACACTTATGCTGATGTAAGTTATTTAAGAGATTTGTTCATGCCGGTAATAGAAAGAGATGACATAAGAATTCTCTCCATCGCAACCCGTCCGGATTGTCTTGATGATGATGTACTCAGTCTTCTCGACGAGCTTAATCATATAAAACCAGTATGGATTGAATTGGGACTACAGACCACTAACAATTCAACTGCCAATTATATCCGCAGAGGATACAATTTGTCAGCATATGATAATGCAGTTAATAATTTACTATCAATCAGAATTGCACCTATCGTCCATATGATTATCGGGCTTCCAGGTGAAACCATCAGTGATTACACTGCTACCGCAAAATATATTGCTCAAAGCGGTGCATCAGGAATCAAGATATCTTTATTACACATTTTAAAAGATACAGATCTTTATACTGATTATTGCAATGGTTTATTTAATGCCATGACTATAGAAGATTATCTTTATGCAATTGGAGCAATTCTTCCTGTATTGCCTGAAAATATGGTAGTACACAGACTTACAGGGGACGGACCTAAGAACATTCTTGCAGCGCCGTTATGGACCACTGATAAAAAAAGAGTCCTTAACACTCTGCATCATTACCTCAAAGAAAATAAGATTTATCAAGGAAAAGATTTATGAACACTGATTCTACTACATTATACAAATTAATGATTTTATATATGCTGAACAAAGTTAATTTTCCTTTGTCCAATACTCAGCTGTCTTCTTTTATGCTGGACAAGCAATATACTGATTATTTTACATTCCAGAAAACTATCAGTTCACTTGTTGAAGATGGATTTATAAGAGGTACCACTCATCAGAGCAGCACCCATTATACCTTAACCAAAGAAGGCGAAGAAACCATTGCTTTTTTCTATACCAAAATCTCAACTGCAATAAGAGATGATATTGAAACTTATCTTGCTGATAATAAATACGAACTAAAGAATCAGGCTGGAACTGTAACTGACTGTTACAAGCTTCCTAATGGAAATTACATTGCACACTGTCAGGTAAAAGAGGGAGATACAACTTTGATTGAGCTTAATCTTAATGTCCCAATTGAAGAGCAGGCGGAAATAATATGCGCAAGATGGCGCGAAAACAGTCAGGAATTATATGACTATATCATTCATAAACTTATGTAAAAAAGCGTTCTGCTGGTAATCAGCCAGTCAGAACGCTTTTATTATTCTTGTATAATTGCAGCACTTTCAGAATCAGTCTCATTTTCTTCCTGTGGCAGTACATATGAATCTATAAGCTGCCATAATTCTTTAAGTCCCTGCTTAGTCTGTGATGAAAAAGGAATAAGAATATCTTCCTGCCTTAATCCAAGTCCTGTTCTTACAGCTTTCACCTGTTTGCTTATCTGGCTTCTCTTAATCTTATCCAGCTTTGTTGCAACAATTACAGGTCTGTAACCGTTATTTACAATCCAGTCATACATCATTCTGTCATTATCAGATGGGTCATGACGGATATCAATCAGCAAGAACACCTGCTTTAACTGGCTGCTTTTTCTTAAATATTTCTCAATCATCTTGCCCCATTTGGCTTTGACAGCCGGACTTACATTGGCATATCCATAGCCTGGAAGGTCAACCAGATACATGCTGTCATTAATATTATAGAAATTAATAGTCTGTGTCTTACCCGGCTGTGATGATGTTCTTGCATATGATTTTCTGTTCATTAACGCATTAATGAGCGATGATTTACCAACATTTGACTTACCTGCAAATGCAACCTCCGGAAATGGGGTTTCAGGAAGTGTACTTGTAACTCCGACTACTATATCCAGATTAACTTTTTTTATAACCATAATCCGCTGCTCCTTTCATTTAACGCATTAATGCCTGTGCAAATACTTCAATAGCATTATTCACATATATTATATTCATCCCTTCAGTTATCTCTGTGTCAAGTTCTTCAACATCCGACCTGTTATCCCGAGGTACAAAAACATTTGTTATGCCCGCTGTCTTACTTGCAAGAAGCTTTTCTTTAAGACCTCCTATCGGAAGAACCTTACCTCTTAATGTAAGCTCTCCAGTCATTGCAACATCTGCTTTTACAGGAATTCCAGTAACCGCAGACAATACTGCCGTTGCCATTGTAATGCCAGCAGAAGGTCCGTCTTTCGGAGTTGCACCCTCTGGTATATGAAGATGGAATGCATGATTCTGGAAATATTCAGCATCCACTTTATATCTGCCTTTTTCTGTTACTGATCTGATATAAGAAACAGCTATGCTTGCTGATTCTTTCATTACATCACCCATGTTACCTGTAAGCTTGAACTCGCCTTTGCCCGGCATTGTTATAACCTCTATCTCAAGAGTATCTCCACCTGCCTGTGTCCATGCAAGCCCTCTTACTATACCAACTTCACCCTTTGCATTCTTTTTGTCTGGTCTGTATTTAACTTTTCCAAGATAATCTGTAACATTCTTATCAGATATATTAACTGTTTTCTTTACAGTCTTATCTCTTGTTCCATCAGATGTGAACACTCCGGCTTTGTATAATTCTCTAACCGCTTTTCTTACAATCTTTGCAATCTGCCTTTCAAGACCTCTCACACCAGCTTCTCTTGTATACGAATTAATAATTGTTCTTATAACTTTATCAGTGAACTTTACATCAGATACAAGCAGACCATTCTCTTTAATCTGTTTCTTAATAAGGTGTTCCTTAGCAATATGAAACTTTTCATTAGCTGTGTATGAACCAACTTCAATAATTTCCATTCTGTCAAGCAATGGACGGCTTATATTAGACAGATCATTAGCTGTTGCAATAAAAAGCACATTTGACAAATCAACCGGCATCTCTATATAGTGGTCGACAAAATTAACATTCTGTTCGCTGTCTAATACTTCAAGAAGTGCAGCTGATGTATCGCCCTTATAATCACTGCTTATCTTATCTATCTCATCAAGAAGCATAAGAGGATTATTAACTCCGGCACTCTTAAGTCCCTCAATAATTCTTCCAGGCATAGCTCCAATATATGTTTTCCTGTGTCCTCTTATCTCAGCCTCATCTCTTACACCACCCAGACAGATTCTTACATACTCCTTGCCAAGTGCCTTTGCAACTGATCTTGCTATAGATGTCTTACCTGTTCCCGGAGGTCCTGCAAGACATATGACAGGTGCTTTTCCACTACCTGTTATGTTTCTTACCGCAAGTGATTCCAGAATTCTTTCCTTAATATCTTTCATTCCATAGTGGTCCGAATCAAGCACTTTTGCAGCATTATCTATATCTTTGTTATCTTCAGTCGACACATTCCATGGTAATTCAAGACATGTCTCTATATATGTTCTCTCAACATTAGCCTCAGCATTATTACCAGCAAGTGATTTCAGTCTCTTAATCTCCCTTTTTAGCTTATCCTTTACATACTGCGGTGAATTAAGCTTTTCAACGTCCGCCTCATATTCTTCAGCCTCTGTTATAGTTCCTCCATCAAGTTCTTCATTAATCGCTGCAAGTTCTTCTCTTAATATGTAATCCTTCTGGTTCTTATCTACTCTTTCTCTTACAATATTGCCAAGTTCTTCTTTAATAGTATAAGCATTTATCTCATTTACAAGCAATGTTGCAGCAAATGTATACATCTGCTCATAGTCTTCTGCCTCCAGAAACTGCTGTCTTTTATCAAAATCCATCATAAATTCCTGAGCAAATTCCGTCATCAGTTTTTCTGCATCATTATAAGAAAGCCATCTCTTGACTGTATCCTTTGCAAACTTCGGATTAACATGTGCATACTGTGTCAAAAGTTCTCTCATTCCTACAATTATAGCTCTCGACACCATTTTATCAGGCTTCTCAAATCCTTGCATAACACTTACATCAGCAAGCATCATTCCTGACGCTTCTTCAAATCTATTTACAAGTGCCTTTTCAAGCCCTTCTACCTGAACCCTTAAAATTTTGCCTGGCATCTTTATTATCTGTTTTATCTTAGCAATTGTTCCTACTGTATATAAATCTGCTATCCCTGGTTCGCTCACCTGCGAATCTCTCTGTGTTACAAGATATATAAGTTCATCAGCTGCCATACTTGCTTCTACAGCTTTTACAGACTTCTTTCTGCTCACATCAAAGTGCATTACCATCCCCGGAAAAACAGTGACATTTCTTAATGGAATAGCTGGATAATGTCTATCATATTTGTTACTCATATATTCCTCTCTATCTAAAAAACGGACCGTCCATCATGAACAGCCCGCCTGAATTAATTTCGTTACTGTGCTTTTTTTACAGCATCCGTTCTGTATTCTAACAGAGGCTTTGCGCTTCCTTCTACAGCTTCCTTAGTTATTATACATTTTGATATTGTTTCATCTGACGGAATCTCATACATTACTTCATTCATGACAGATTCTAAAATTGAACGTAAGCCTCTTGCTCCTGTCTTTCTCTCAAAGCTCTTATGGGCAACCGCCTCAACAGCTTCATCCGTAAACTCAAGTGCTACTTCATCAAGTCCAAAAAGTGCCTGATACTGCTTTATAATAGCATTCTTAGGCTCTTTTAGAATTCTCACAAGTGCTTCCTCATCAAGTGAATCTAATGAAACAACAACCGGAACTCGGCCTACAAACTCAGGAATAAGACCGAATTTGATAAGATCCTGTGGAAGTGCCTTATGGAACATCTCTCCAACATCGTCGTTGCTCTTTTCCTTAAGTTCAGAGTTGAAACCAATTGAACTCTTATCCATTCTTGATTCAATAATCTTCTCGAGTCCGTCAAATGCACCACCACATATGAAAAGAATATTAGTTGTATCAATTGGAATAAGCTCCTGCTGTGGATGCTTTCTTCCTCCCTGTGGTGGAACTGATGCTATTGTTCCCTCTAATATCTTAAGAAGAGCCTGCTGTACGCCCTCGCCAGATACATCTCTTGTTATGGAAACATTTTCTGACTTCTTAGTAATCTTATCTATCTCATCAATATATATAATACCATATTGTGCTTTTTCAACATCATAATCCGCAGCCTGAATAAGCTTCAAAAGGATATTCTCAACATCCTCACCTACATATCCGGCTTCCGTAAGAGTTGTAGCATCTGCAATTGCAAAAGGTACATTAAGAAGCCTTGCAAGATTCTGTGCAAGAAATGTCTTTCCTGAACCTGTTGGTCCAAGCATAAGAATATTACTCTTCTGTAACTCTACATCCAGATCAGACTGTGACATTATCCTCTTATAATGATTATATACAGCAACCGCAAGAACCTTCTTTGCTTCATCCTGTCCTATAACATAATCATCAAGAAATTCTTTTATCTGCTTTGGCTTAAGCAGGTTGATATTCATTCCATCAACCACTTCTTTTGCATCTGCATCTGTTTCAAACTCTTCATCAAGGATATCGCTGCATATTTCTACACATTCATCACAAATGTAAACGCCATTATGTCCTGCGATCAGCTTTTTAACCTGATCCTGTGTCTTATTACAGAATGAGCATCTAAGCTTCTCATCAATATTTCTGCCTGCCATACTATCCTCCAAATCACTATAAATCCTTTAAATAAAGGTTCGCTTATCACACAAAAACAAGGGAGACACCTGCAAATGTATTATCTGCAGGCATCTTCCTTATCATAAGCAATTATTATCTCTTCTCTACAACACTGTCGATAAGTCCATATGCAACAGCTTCCTGTGCTGTCATATAGTTATCTCTCTCTGTGTCGCGTGAAATCTCTTCAACTGACTTGCCAGTATTAGCTGCCAGTATTTCGTTTAACTTATTTCTTGTCTTAAGTATATTCTCAGCAACGATTCTGATTTCAGTTTCCTGACCTCTTGCACCACCTGATGGCTGATGAATCATAATCTCTGCATTAGGAAGAGCAAGTCTCTTTCCCTTAGCACCGCCTGAAAGAAGGAATGCACCCATACTTGCAGCCATACCTATACAGATTGTAGAAACATCACACTTGATGTACTGCATTGTATCATATATAGCAAATCCTGCTGATACAGAACCTCCCGGGCTGTTAATGTAGAAATGTATATCCTTGCTCGGATCTTCTGCTTCAAGGAATAACATCTGCGCTACCACAAGATTAGCAGAAACATCTGTTACCTCTTCTCCTAAGAATATAATTCTGTCTTTAAGCAGACGTGAATAAATATCATATGATCTTTCGCCTCTGCTGTTCTGTTCAATGACATAAGGTACAAAACTCATTACACAACCTCCAATATACTAAAATGTTTCTTTAAGATTCAATTACTTTTCAACAACTGATCCTACGATAACATCTACAGCCTTCTGAATTGCAAGATCTTCCTTAATCTGCTTCTTCTCATAGTCTCCCATGAATTCCTTAATCTGATCAAGTTCCATCTTGTATGCTTCAGCCATCTTCTTTAACTCTGCTTCGAAATCTTCGTCTGAAGTCTCAATATTCTCAGCCTTAACAACTGCTTCAAGAACAAGTCTTGACTGAATTCTCTTAACAGCCTCCGGCTTCATTTCTTCCATAATCTTATCAGCTGTCATGCCTGTGTACTGGAAGTACTGCTCAACTGATAATCCCTGCTGCTGTAATCTCTGAGCGAAATCCTCAACCATTCTGTTAACCTGTGTATCAACCATAGCATCTGGAATATCCATCTTAGAGTCTTCAATAATCTTAGCGATTGCTTCGTCTTCCTGCTTAGCCTTAGCTTCTCTTGACTTTCTGTCAGCAATCTTTTTCTTTAAATCATCCTTATATTCAGCAATTGTATCAAAATCAGATACATCCTGAGCAAATTCATCATTAAGCTCTGGAAGCTGCTTCTCCTTAATTTCCTTAACAGAAACCTTAAACATAGCTGGCTTCCCCTTAAGATCATCTACATGATACTCTTCTGGGAATGTAACATTGATTTCTTTCTCATCACCGATATTCATACCGATAATCTGATCCTCGAATGTATCAATGAATGAATGAGATCCGATTGTAAGTGGGTAATCTGTTCCCTTTCCACCTTCAAATGCAACACCATCAACAAATCCTTCGAAATCAATAACTGTATTATCGCCATCCTTAACAGCTCTGTCTGTTACAGCTACTGTTCTTGAATTCTGATCCTGTACTCTCTTTAACTCTTCTTCAACATCAGCATCTGTTGCTTCTGTATCAGCCTTAGTTACCTCAACACCCTTGTACTGTCCAAGTTCAACTTCTGGCTTAGTAGCAACAACAGCTTCGAAGATAAATGGCTTTCCAGCCTCTAACTGTGTTACATTGATCTTAGGCTGTGAAACAAGTTCAAGACCGCACTCATCAGCAGCCTTAGCATATGCATCTGGAATGATTGAATTAGCAGCATCTTCGTAGAATACTTCTGCGCCATACATCTTCTCAATCATCTTTCTAGGTGCTTTACCTTTTCTGAAACCAGGAAGGCTGATCTTGCTCTTATTCTTATTATATGCAGTATTAAGACCTGCCTCAAACTCCTCAGCAGTAGACTCAATAACAAGTTTAACCATATTCTTCTCTTCTAAATTCTCAACTGTGAAACTCATTATAAATTAATCCTCCTATGAAATATGTATTGTTACTATCGTACAACATACCCACGAATTATAACACAACTGTTTTTAGATTACCAGTACTATTTTTAAAAAATAAAAGATAGGGCTGCAATCTTTATATTTGCTAAGAAATATGTGGATTACAACCCTATTTATTACTTAAGATAAATCATTTTTTCACATCCCAGATGATTACTTACCGCTCATCTGCTCTTCCTGTCTTCTGATCATCTCTTTTACCATGTTACCACCAACTGAACCAGCTTCTGCTGATGTGAGGTCTCCATTGTAACCATCCTTTAAGTTAACGCCAATTTCTGAAGCAACCTCCATCTTGAATCTGTCAAGTGCGTTCTGTGCTTCCTTCTTAGTCTTATAATTAGAACTTGTTGATTTAGCCATAATAAGCCTCCTTATTAAACACATTTTAGGTTTAAGCCGAAAAGTTATGGCGCCATAACTTATCGTCTTGATATTATTATGTATCTGTTAATTCTGATTATTATGACATATTCTGGCTGTTAATTATTAGTAGTTATTTTTTTGTTTCTGCTTCTAAATTTTTCTCTGATTCAGGAATTATATTCTTATATACATATATTTCGTCATAAACCGGTGCCCATTTATATGTAGCCCCGCCTGTGCAGAATACATAAGCATGCCCTTTATTAGTGACCGCATAGCTTACAAGACAGCTTCCTGCCTGGCTGATAAATCCTGTCTTGCCACCTTTAACAATAACCCCGGGTGCTTCATTGCCATATATCCTTGAATACATTGTACTTGTAAGCTGTATTCCATCTGGATGCTGTGCTGTTGCTTTGGTTTTATACTGATATGTTCCAAGCACTTTTGCCCTTAGTTCATCCCTCATTGCATACTCCATTATCATAGCCATCTCTGCAGGAGTTGTATACTGTTCCTCGTCATAAAGTCCTGTAGGGTTTGCAAATCGTGTATGTTTTAAACCAAGTTCATTACATTTTGCATTCATCAGCTTAGCAAATTCTTCATTAGAACCTGCAACCATTATTGCAAGTGCCTCTGCCGCATCAGCACCTGACGGAAGTATCAATCCATAAAGTAAATCTTCCACATCAACAGTCTCTCCATCAAGAAATCCTGCTACAGAAGCTTCTTCCCTGAATAATCTGTTAAGCATTTCAAATCCAAAAGTATATGTCTGTGGAATCTTATCTATATTATCAGTTACAACTATAAGAGTCATTACCTTTGTCATAGACGCCGGATACATTCTGGTATCTGCCTGTTTTCCTGCAATTATTTTATGATTATCAACATCTAAAAGAGCAGCATATGGCGAAGAAACCTTACTTTCAGATGTAAGATCAAAATAATCAGATGCCATCTGGGCATATATAAGAGGCGGCTCTGTAGGCTTCTCTGTTTCTTCCTCTGGCTGTGTTTCACTAATCACATCCGATGCAAATGCTTCCTTCTGTTTAAATGTTTTCTTTATTCCTGAAACAGAATTGATAATAATAACAGCAAGTATAATCGCAATAACCATTAAAGCCGTTATCATAATTCTTCTTCTTAAAATCTGCTGTCTTTTCTTCTTCATCAACAGCATTTTTCTTTTTCTGTTGCGGCGTATTTTTTCTTCATCATAATTATCGAATCCCATCGTAATTTCTCTCCCTCATACTAAATATACTGGGTAGAAGCTTTTAATTTTTCTGCCAGTTCTTCCCCTTTGATAAGTCTTACAAGTTCGAGTCCCAAATCAATAGATGTTCCCATTCCTCTTGATGTTGTAATATTACCATCTGTAACAACGCGCTCAGGAGCTGTAACTACAGTTGCACCATTTAACTGATCTTCAAATCCAGGAAATGCCATTGCTTTCTTTCCATCAAGAAGTCCGAGATTTCCCAGAACCGAAGGTGCTGCACATATGGCTGCAATTCTGTTATTCTTCTTATTGTATTCTTTAAGAAGTTCCAGTAAATCCTTGCAATCATAATATGACTTATGACCCGGACCACCCGGAAGGAATAACAGTTCATCTCCTTCAAATACATATTCATCCAAAAGCTCATCAGCCTGAACAATTACCCCCTGAGCACTTTTTACATTAATGTCACCTGTTATTGATATCACATCTGTCTTAATATCCGCTCTTCTTAATATATCTACAACTGCAAGTGCTTCTACCGTTTCAAAACCATCTGTAAGAAATGCACATACCTTCATCAATTATTTCCTCCGCTCGAAAAAATATACATACGAGTTGATTATACAACATTTTTTTATTTTTACAAACTTATATTTTACAAAATATTAATATTAATGTATTGTAGTTTTAAAAACTATGTGTTATCATTTCAATTAACAAAACAAATCGTTTTTACAACGCGGAGGATAATATATATTATGTTTGATATAATCACTGATTCAGCCTGCGATATTGTTAGAGAATATGCAGAGACACACAATCTTAAGCTTGTACCTCTCTACACAACATTTGATGGTGTTAATTATCTTAAAGAACAATATGACATTACTCACGATGAATTCTATAGAAGAATGACTGACGAAGGTGCATTCCCTAAGTCCTCTCTTCCAAGTGTACAGGATTTTGTTGATGCTATTATGCCAAGTGTGGAAGCTGGCAGACCTGCTATTGTATGTACAATTACATCATACTTCTCAGGATCTTATAACTCAGCCTGCACAGCTAAGGATATTATATTAGAAGATCATCCTGATGCTAAGGTTACAGTTATTAATTCACTGCTTAACTCAGCATCATTTTCACTCTTCATATATCAGGCTCTGCAGATGAGAAAAGCAGGATATTCATATGAGGATACAATCAAGGTTCTTGAAGCTTTAAGAAACGATGGCCGAATAATGTTTACAACAGAATCACTTGAATACTTAAGTAAAGGCGGGCGTCTTGCCAAGACAGCAATTACAATCACAAGCAAATTAAGCCTCCGTCCTATCATCGTTATGAAAGAAGGAGAAATCGGACTTGGTGGATTTACACGAACAAGAAATAAGGGTAAATCTAATGTTATTGACATGATTCAGAAATACATTGAATCAAAGGGAATGCCGATTGAGAACTGGGATATCACTGTTGGTTACTGTACTAACCTGGAAGAAGCTGAAAAATACAGAGATGATGTTGAAGCACAACTTGGTGTGAAGCTTCTCGAAAGACGCGAAGATTTCAAGACAAGAATCAGTATTATCTCTGGCTGCCATACAGGTCCTTACGCATTAGGAATTGCATGCATTCCTAAGTACACTACTATCAGATTATAATCAATAAATAAATAAGCGGAATGGTTTGAAACTGCCATTCCGCTATTATTAATCTACTTACTCATATGGTTCATAATCCAGCCATATATTTCTTCATATATTTCTTCTTTATTAAGTTCATTACACAGCTCATGCCTGCAATCCTCGTAAAGTCTTAAATCAATATCATCAATATGACCATGATATGAATTATATGCCCTGTAAACGCCTTTTCCGTACTCTCCCACCGGATCATCAAGCCCTGATATCATAAGCATTGGCAAATTCTTAGGAATTCTTTCTATGTTGCGCGGCTTTCTTACATACAGAATCATATTCATAAGTCCTCTGTAACCATTAACCGTAAACAGAAATGTTGTCAGTTTTCCAGCATTGTATTCATCAACAACTGCTTCATCTCTTGTCAGCCAGTCATTGACTGTTCTTACATTCTTTATGCGCTTGTTATAAGCTCCGAACATAATCTTAGATATTAGTCTGCTTCTGTACCTATCACCCTTTATAAGTCTTACTGCATCAGCAAGCACCTTTCCTGCAAGCACCATTGGTGCCGGCTGGTGTCCTGTTCCCATTACAATAACTCCATCAAGTTCATATCCGTAATCACATATATATCTTCTTGTAACAAATGACCCCATGCTGTGTCCTGCAAGATAATATGGAATACCAGGATACATTTTCCTGATAAGAACTGTAAGATGATGTGCATCCTTTGCAAGTGCCTCTCCCGGATTCTTCTCTTTAAAAAATCCCAGATCATCATCCGTGCATACTGACTTTCCATGTCCAAGATGATCATTGCCAACAACAACAAATCCTCTCTCTGCCATATATCTTGCAAATCCGTCGTATCTGTCAATATACTCAATCATCCCATGACATATCTGCAATACCGCAACAGGCTTGTCATATTCTGTCTCATCGGGACACCACATAACAACATGAACAGATGTCTTTCCATCACATGACAGAAAAGAATTACTTTTTTTCTTTACCATAAACCATCCTCCTTATCGTTTTATAACATTTTCAATCCCTTCAAACGCTTCATTTCCTATATAATCAACCGACTTAGGAACATCAATCTCACTAATATTCATATCAGAAAATGCACCGTATTCAATCCGCTTAATACCTGATGGAAGCTTAACTTCCTTAAGCCCCTTGCAGCCAGCAAATGCATATGCTCCAATTACTTCCACACTGTCAGGAATATTTATTTGTGTAAGACCATCTTTATTATAAAACACTCCCGAAGCAACTGTCCTTACACCATCCGGAATATTGTAGATTCCACTATCTTTACTTACCTTGCATAACACATCATTAACAATAATCTCATTCTTATCAGCAAGCTGGTCATATTCCCACTGTGTATCAGTAAATGCATTAGTTCCAACAGAATTAACTGATTCCGGAATCTCAATTGTTTTAAGATTATAACAGCTCAAGAAAGCATTTTCTGCAATATAGCTTATTCCATCAGATATAACAATCTCTGTCACTGTAGTATCATCACGAAATACACCACTTCCTATACCTTCAACCTGTCTGCCATCAATCTGCGCAGGAACTACAATCTTTGCATCAGCTCTTCCTTTATCTGTAAGCCCTGTAATAACCAGCTTTCCAGCATCATTTTCCTCATATGTAAATATAGCTGCCTTTGATATCTTTTTACATCCTGATATACAGACCATCACCAGTACCAGCATAATACCTGTTATTATTCTTTTACCTTTCATCATACCATTGCCTCTTTATTATTAATTTCTTGCCCACATATAGCAGAACGCCTGTGTTCTCGCTGCAAAATGACTGTCTTTAAGAAGTGCCTTTACTTCTTCCTTCGAATACCATGCTGCTGCAATTTCCTCAAATGTGGATGTACTGGGTGAAAATTCTCCTGTAGCTTTTCCTATAACCACAGCATTTGTCTCATTAGAAAATCCTATGGCACTGTAGCTGTCATAGAGTTTATCCTCAATTATAATAAGATCAAGTCCTGTCTCCTCTTTGAGCTCACGTTTTGCTGCCATCTCAGGAGTTTCTCCTTCATCAATAAGTCCTGCCGGAAAATTATAAACATAATCTCCCACAGACATTCTATATTCCTTATTAATCAGAATATGTTCGTCCGATTCGTCTGTTGCAACAATAACCACACCATCAGTCTTTTCGTTTCTTATGTCTTCAATAGTTTTTATATCCTTGTTTCTGCTTATGATTTCGTAAACCTTTTTCTTGTCATCCTCAGTTGTATAATACAGATCGTATCTGTTTATGAATCTTCCCTCTGAAACCTTTTTTATTCCATCGAATTTCATTTACCTGTCCTTCTTTCCCTTCATTCTGCCAACCGCTTCATGAACAACATCCATCATCCATCCATTAGACGAGTTTCTCATTGCAATACCGTATTTCATGGAAACTTTCATCTTATCATCAGAACATTCCGTGCTTACTGCTTTTTCTATTTCTGCAAATATGATGTCAGCTTTTTTCAATGAAATATTCTTAATTACCGCCACAAAATCTCCTTCATTAAGTCTTGCAATATATGCGGAATCCTTAAGCTTTTTCTTTAATACTCCTGCCACATTTACAAGTACAGAATTTCCTGCCTTCTGTCCGTATTTAAAATTAATTTCTGAAAGTCCGTCAATATCGCACACTGCTACCGCAATATTTCCCTTATACCCATCATAAGACTTACAATGCTCCATAAAGCTGTACATACTGTAAACGCCAGTAAGCCGGTCATATATAACCATATTTTCAAGTTCTGTATATGCCCTTTTTAGTTCTGTAACATCCTGCATTACAATGATTGTTCCAAGCAGCCTTTTCTTATCATCCAATAATTTCTCTATTCTGCAGTCATAAGCCTTATTATCCAGTTTCCACTGGAATGTATTTTGTCCTGCCATAACCGGAACACATTTACTCTTAAAAAACCAGTCAATTGTCTGCTCCCTGTCATCATATTCCAGATTCCCAAACAATTCCTTCATAGATGTATTAAAATCCGCAAGCACCCCTTCATAATCAAACAAAATAACAGGAACATGCATATGATCTATAATCATAGCATGAGTTATTGTGAGCATATTCTTTTTTGAATACCAGAATGTATTCCAGTAAACCATTACTCCTATAAATGCATACAAAAAAATTGATATATCAAATCTTAAATCTATTATCTTATATATGAATACACATTTAATAAGTATAATAATTGCCAAACCTGCTGCCATAACAATATATCTTCCCCAGTAAGCCCCTGGTATATGTATACATTTTATAACTAATACAGCAATTATACATGCTGTTATAATCATGCTCATAACAGCATGTATGCCAAACCACAATTCCCCTTCATATCCAAGTACATATATTCCGTCACATTTTATCAGACTGTACTTAACAGCAATTTCATTAAATATATTCGCAATAAATACAACAGAATCAATTATTGCAATTACAAAAGCCGCAATTGTCATTACTTTAGTTACCTTATTGCTTATTCTTGCAAATGCTGTTGTATATATAAAAAGTGAAACAAGCAGAAAATCCTGTGCAGACATCATAATACTTGTAGCCGCAGACATTACATTATAATTATCTGTCATGAAATTCACAGAATAACTCACAATACATATCATTGCAAGGGCCAGCAAGACTATTACATACCTTCTCATTCTGTCCTTCTCCTGATATGTCTTAACCATCACAAATCCTACAATCATTGCTGCAATTACATACAATAACAGATATACCATGTTCATTATTTTATCCCCCAAAATACGCTTTTAGCATATAAAGAGATTTTAACATTTAATTATGTGTTACTCAACTAAAAAATCTCCGTCAGACAAATCATCCGACGGAGGTTCTTAATCTCTAATATCATTTACTTAACTGCTGTTACCTTGTAATCCTTATCTTCCACAGCCTTCTTTAATACATCATTATCAACTTCCTTAGAAAGTGTAACAACTGCTGTTCCGTTCTCATGACTTACAACTGCCTCTGTAACTCCATCAACAGCCTCAAGTGCATTCTTAACTGCAGCTTCACAGTGTCCACACATCATACCCTCAATATTCATAGTCTTTGTCATAGCTATGTCTCCTTTTGTCGTTTTATTTTTATTTTTGCGAGACTTTTTCTTATAAATGTGATCTTTTCCTGTATCATATATCTTTATAAGATTAAGTCTTAATGCATTAGTTACTACGCAGAAGCTTGATAAGCTCATAGCTGCTGCACCAAACATTGGATTAAGTGTCCAGCCAAATACTGGTATCCACACACCTGCTGCAAGTGGGATTCCTATACAGTTATAGAAAAATGCCCAGAACAGATTCTCGTGTATGTTGGTAAGTGTCCTCTTTGAAAGTCTTATGGCAGCAGGAACATCTGATAATCTGCTCTTCATAAGAACTATATCCGCCGCATCTATAGCAACATCTGTACCGGCTCCGATTGCAATACCAATATCAGCTCTTGTAAGTGCAGGTGCATCATTAATGCCATCACCTACCATTATAACACTTCCCTGCTCCTTAAGTCTTGCTATTTCTTTTTCTTTTCCTTCAGGAAGAACACCTGCAATAACCTCATCAACTCCGGCAAGCTTTCCTATTGCTTTCGCGCTTCTTTCATTATCTCCGGTAATCATTACAACCCTTATTCCCATGTTCTGAAGTTCTTTAATAGCATGTGGGCTGTCTTTCTTAATCGTATCTGCAACAGCGATTATTCCCATAAGTTCATTATCTCTTGCAAAGAAAAGCGGTGTCTTTCCTTCTGATGATAAATCGTCAGCCTTGTTTCTTAAATCATCAGAGACATTACAATATTCTGAAATGAACTTAAGATTACCGCCTGCCACTACATTTGTATCAAGCATTCCCTTAAGTCCGTTACCGGCAACAGCCTTAAAACCAGTCACTTCCTCTGCAAATGAATTCTTATCGCCACTCTCTTCAACATAATTAACAACTGCTTTTGCTAGTGGGTGTTCACTTTTTCTTTCAAGCCCATATGCTATAGTAAGAAGCTCATTCTGTAAGATTCCATCACCTGTTATAATATCTGTAACCTTGGGTTCCCCCTCTGTAATAGTACCAGTCTTATCGAGTGCAACTATCTGCATCTTTCCTGTCTGCTCTAAAGAAACAGCGGTCTTGAACATAATTCCGTTCTTTGCACCAACTCCGTTACCAACCATAATCGCAACCGGAGTGGCAAGTCCTAACGCACAAGGACAGCTTATTACAAGCACTGAGATTCCTCTCGCAAGTGCAAATCCTAAGTCCTTGCCACATAACAGCCATACTATTGTTGTTATAACTGCTATTGTTATAACTGCAGGTACAAATACTCCCGAAACTTTATCAGCAATCTTTGCAATAGGTGCTTTTGTTGCAGCCGCGTCACTCACCATCTGTATTATCTTGGAAAGTGTTGTATCTTCTCCAACTCTTGTCGCCCTGCACTTTATATATCCTGATGTATTAAGTGTTGCTGCACTTACCTGATCTCCCTCCTGCTTATCAACAGGAATACTCTCACCTGTAAGAGCTGATTCATTAACTGCCGTGTTACCTTCAATGATGACACCATCTACAGGTATATTCTCACCCGGTCTTACAACAAATATATCACCTGTCATAACCTGTTCAACAGGGACGCATGTTTCCTGTCCATCTGAATAAAGTACCGCTGTCTTGGCAGCAAGCTTCATAAGGCTCTTTAATGCGTCGGTTGTCTTTCCCTTTGAGTGGGCTTCAAGCATTTTTCCTACTGTTATAAGTGTAAGAATCATAGCTGCCGACTCAAAATAGAATTCATCCATGTAGTGCATTACACCTGCCATATCACCTCTTACCTGACAATCTGTCATGGCAAAAAGTGCATATGTACTCCACACAAATGCTGCTCCTGAACCAAGCGCAACAAGTGTGTCCATATTAGGTGAACGATGTAACAATCCCTTGAAGCCACTTATGAAGAAATGCTGATTAATAACCATTATTATTATTGTAAGCAGCATTTGTATAAGGCCCATGGCCACATGATTTCCTTCAAGCACTGATGGAAGCGGCCAGCCCCACATCATATGTCCCATACTGAAATACATAAGCACAATAAGAAATATAACTGAAGCTGTTAATCTATTCTTTAAAACCGGGGTTGTCTTATCTGCCAGCGCATCTTCCTGCTCCTGCATTGAAGGACTGCTGTTCTTTGCCCCCTTAACTGATGCACCATATCCCGCAGCTTCCACAGCTTTAATGATTACATCTGTGGGTGCAGTTCCCTCAACACCCATTGAATTAGTAAGAAGGCTTACTGAACAGCTTTCCACTCCAGGCACTTTGCTGACAGCCTTCTCGACTCTCGCCTGACACGCTGCACAGCTCATTCCTGTAACATTGTACTGTTCCATATCACGCTACGCCTCCTTGCGGTTAGTTGTTATTCCTGTAACTTTAAAATCAAGTCTCTCAATTGCAATTCTTATATCAGCGTCATCGATTTCTCTGTCAACTTCAATTGTTGCCTGCTTCTTCTTAAGATTAACCTGGCATGAAGCACCATCAATCTTATTAACAGATCTCTCAATACTATTCTTGCAGTTTTCACAATGCATGCCTTCAATATCAACAGTCTTGACAGCAATTACAGGATTATCAAGAATCTTCTTCTCTTCTGGAACAGTATCTCCACCGCCACAGCAGCCGCCTTCACCTTTCATATGCTTAACACTGCTTATCACTGCGATTACTACTATTACTGCTAATATTCCAATTATTATAGCTGTTCCCATATTATGTATCTCCTTTTATAATTCTTATCGCATGAATTTGCCAATTGTCTTAACAAGCTCTTCTACTGTATCGTCCTTGCCTTCTTTAATATCACGGACTACACAACTCTTGATATGATTATCTAAGAGCACCTTCGTAAAACTGTTAAGCGCTGACTGGGCTGCCGATACCTGATTAAGAATGTCAATACAGTATGCGTCCTTCTCGACCATTCCCTTAATTCCTCTTATCTGACCTTCAATTCTGCTAAGTCTGTTACAGAGGTCTTTATATTCCTTGGCATCACGTTCTTTTGTCTTATGACAGCAACATTCTTTTTCCATTATTCCTCCTTAGTCTGATTATTATATTCTGTGCCTGATAAACACTTTATTATATTTATCTGTTGCGATTGTACTATACCCTGGTGGGGTATGTTTAATTCACATGTTGTATAATATACCCTATGTGGGTATATGTCAACAGGAATTATTAATTCTTGTCATTCACTACTTAGAATAAGTCACAGTCCTACTGTTCTCATCATACTTAAATAATCCATCATTCTTCTCTTCAAGTGCCTTGATGATGTGATATGTATATTCATTATATGGTGTATCAATTCCAAGTTCTTTTCCCATACGCATCATTGCGCCGGAGAACATATCTATCTCTGTATGTCTGCCTGCATCAATGTCCTGCAGTGTTGAATATCTTGCTGTTGGTGGAACTGCACTTCCACGGCTTGAGTTATCTGCACATCTGCTCATATCAATGCCTTTGGCAAGAGCTACTGCTTCAACCTCTTTACGTAATCCTTCGCTGATTGCTTTCATATGCTCACTGTCTGTATAACAGCCAACACCTGCTCCAATAATAGCCTGTGGAAGATTGTTACAGATATTAAGTCTATACTTGCTCCATATCTCTTCTTTGATGTGTTCAGTCACTCTGTAATTAAGTCCTGTTCCTTCAAATAAATCTCTTATTGCCACGACTCTCTCACTCTCAAATGGTGCAGCTTCCTCTCCATATATAATTCCTATTGTAGTCTCAGGATTGAATACATATTCCTTTTCTTCGCGGTGTGACGCCACCTTTATAAGTGAATAAATGATATGTGATTTATCTATCTTAGTAGATATTATCTCTTCACTGTCGACGCCATTCATAAGACTCATAACAATCGTATTTTCTCCGACAGCTTCCCTAATATCATCTAATGCACCTGCAAGTGCTCCGTATTTTAACGACACAACAAGAAGGTCAACACCCTTTGCTTCCTCTGGTGTCAATACCTCCGGGTGGTATGTCTTTCCATTAATCAAGCAGCCTTCTGACTTAAGTCTCTCCGCTCTTTCACCCTTTGCAATAACGCTTAAACTTATATCCTTCTTTTCTGAAAGTCCCCATATAACATAAGAGCCAACTGCTCCTGCTCCAAATACTGCCACTGATTTTATCTTCATATACATTTTCCTCTCAATCTTTGTAATTTCTTCAAATATATATACACTTCCCTTCTTTCCGCGTCAAATGCTTTTATCTTCCTACAATATCGCCCTCTTCAAAATCGTAAGTCAGCTTCTTTCCATATGCCATGACATATGCAGCACATTTCTGCTCATAGTCTGTGTGCTGCATTCTTAAGCTTGCTGTTCTTTCATCAAGCTGTCTGTCCGGATATATTACTGGCAGGACATGTACCCTGAATGTGTGCAAATGTGTACTTTTAACCTGCTGTTCAACAAACAGCGAAATCACCGGCACATTAAACTTTACCGCATACAGATATGCACCTCTTTTGCATGGGCGGGGCTTCCGATAATTAAACCACATTTCCTGCTCAGGATATATAAGCACAAGTTTGTTTTTATCAAATGCATTCTCAATCTGATTAGGAAACTCAGTCTCCATAAACCATTTCAGGCTGCTTACGGGCATTGTGTCGGCATATTTTTGCATATACCCGACAAAACCTTTCATTGCAAGGTTAGAATCTTGATTAACAATACTTATTCTTCTGAATCCAGCTTTTCTCATTGCAAACCTGACAATTGCAGGGTCTAACGGGCTGAAATGATTGCATGTTACAATCGCAGGACCTCTGATTCCAGAAAGATTCTCAAGTCCGTCAACTTGTGTTATAAGCCCCACCGCAGAAGTCCCGGCATGAAATATAGCTTCTGCAATATATTTCTTCACACAAAAACCATATGCTGTGCGGTAATCAATATAATGTCTTAGTAATGCTTCTTTATCTTCGCGTAACAGCTTAGGGTCTCCCGGCTCAACCTTTGAATTCAACTGATTAAGGCTTACAGCCGTCCTAATATTTTCATAGACCTGCTCCCTATCACCAATCATATCTCCTCCGACATAATTTATTTTGCAGCATCACTGCTATCCTTCACGAAACCACTATCCACAACAAATCTGCTTCCCACAACATCAGAAAACTTAACCCCATCACCGTCCGCAATATTCTCAGCCCTTGCAAGAAGCTTCTTTAAATTCTCACGGTCAGCTTTCTTTTCATTATCCCCATACTGCTTGCGCTGTTTAATCAGCAACGGATAAAATCCCGACTCCGCCGCATACTGCCAGAAATACTCCTCATACGGAATCTCGCTGTAATGCCACGGCTTGTCAAACAGGTTATAATGTATCAGCTTCGGTCTTGCTATATACTCCCCGCCCTTGTTAGGCATAACATTCCATTCCTTATCAAGAAAATATATTTCTTTTGCACACATGGAATTAATATAATCCTGGTCAGGTGCAACACTGTCAAAGTGATATTCAGCCATAAGCTTTAAGAATCTGTCTGCCAGATGAGCCTGTCTTATCTTATCAAGATTCATAAGAAGCACTCCTGAATTGACATATTCATTCCGCTCTATTCCCACTACATTTTCAATGTAATGAGCCAGTATTGTATTCTTTCCTGCAAATGTATCTCTTACTGCACCAAACATTGCATCTCCCATATCAACTGAATAAAGCTTTGCAATGTCATCATTTATTACGGTATCAGAGTCAATATACACAGCTTTATTAAGCTCTGGAAAAAGCTCTGCAATAAACAATCTGAAATATATCGTCAGTGTAAACTCGCCTGAATAAAGCCTGTTTTCCTGCCTGTCAGTAACTGTCTGTCCAAAGCTTTCAGAATATTCGTACATTTTCTTTCTTATATCAACGAATTCAATATCTATGTTTTCATAATCCTTTATCACATTACGAAGCTGAATCATCGTGATATTCTTCACATTATCGCACATAACAATTATGCGGTAACGCTCATCACAAGCTACATGTACAGCCAGTGATTTAAGGCACACTGCCAGATATGGTGCGTACTGTTCATTAATCGAGAAAAACACAGGAATACGTGAAACTGCCATGTACTCTTCATGCTCCCTGTTATAAGAATCCAGAAGCTCATCATATTCATGAAGCCCAAGTATATTATGCATTTTATCAATCTCCCACGGCTTGACTGAAACAGTCCTTATCACCGGAAACACCCGGAAGGTAGTTGTAAAATGCTGAAAAACAGTGTTGTCATGCAGCCTCCTCTGGTCATTAAACTTTCGTCCGCACAGATTAACTCTTGTTGCAAATGTATTAACAGCCGTCTGGTCAGGCATAAACATTTCCTTTCTTATGCACTGTTCACGACATTTTTCCAGAAGCCCGTTCTGTCTTATCATCCTCATATTCATAAGCATTACTCCGGAATTAATGTAACCATCACCGAAAAGCCATCTGCCATAATAATCAGAAACTCCCGCAATCTCTATGCCATCCATATTCTGATGATAAAAATCCCTGAAACCTTTCCTGCACAGCACATCAGTATCCAGATAAAGGACTCTATCCTTTATATCTGTCTTATCAGCAAAAAGGCGCAACATACAGCACGCAGTAAATCTGCTCTGCATATTTGCTTCCGGCAGCTCCTCAACAAAATATCTTGTAACATCAACAAGAAAGACATTTACTTTAATGTCCGATTTATTCAATTCTTTTTTAAGATACTCTGCAAATACTTTATCAACCGGTTTGTAATTAACACCTTTTTCCCTGTAATCAACCGTAATAATATATATATTTAACGGTTCGTCCACATTTTCAACAAGAGACATTGAAGATAATAGAATTCCCTTCTGCATAGGTTTATCCCCGCAATACAATATGTTCATAGTTCTGTATCCTTTCTTATTTACTAAATATGTCTGAATTGTCCTCTCTGTATTGATTTTCCCCAGTTTCTTAAGTAAAATACATATAAGTTCAAAACGAAAACTAAAGAATAGAGGAATGTTATGATATTTAAGATTTTTAAAAGAGATTTGAAAGGTCTTAGCAGGAATATTCTGGCTTTAGCCATTGCACTTGGTCTGTGCCTTATTCCATCGCTTTATGCATGGTTTAACATTTATTCCAACTGGGATCCTTACGCAAACACTGCGTCCGTTCAGATTGCTATTGTTTCTGAGGACGAGGGTTACTCTGAATCTGATGATTCTACTATCAACATGGGAGAACAGATTGTTGAACAGCTTCACTCTAATGACAAGTTAGGCTGGCGTTTTCCTGAAACTAAGGACGAGGCTATGAATAAGCTGTATGCCGGAAAGTACTATGCAGTTATCGTAGTCGGTGAGGACTTTTCACGAAGCCTGTATGATTTCCTTGATAACGGTCTTAATCCGCCAACAGTTACATATTATGAGAATTCCAAGAAAAATGCTGTTGCTTCGAAGATTACAGACACAGGAAAAAGCACACTTCAGAACACTATCAATTCAGAATTCATTGATGTGTGTGTCAAGACGATTATGCAGGGACTTAACGAAATCGCAGAAAACGATCCTGCAATCATAGAAAAGACAGTTAAGGACTTACAAAGCATTTCAGCTAATATAAGTTCTTACGACACCATGATTGACATGTTTATTAAGAGTAATTCAAACCTTGCTGATAATCTTGCAGCTCTTGAGGAAGTTCTGCCTGAAATAAAAGATGTTATCACAGGAACTACTGATGTTGCAGACATTGCCAACAAGACACTCGACAACATTACCAATGACATTTATGACCAGATTGACTCTGTACTTAAAGCCATGAATGAATTGGCAGATGACTCACTTAAATCTGTTGATAATGCTGTAAATGCAGCTATAACTGATGTCGGACAGGCTGGTGTTGAACTTAATAATGCCAATAATAAGCTCAACGAACTTATTAATCAGAATAAAGCACTTGAAGATGCCATTGATTCTTTAAGCAAGATAGATGGTATTAATCCGTCTGTTATTACAGCTTTAAAATCTGCACTTTCATCAGTAAATGCTATGGAAAATGTAGCTTATAACCTTGTAAAACAATGTGCTGACATTTTAACTGACTCTCCCGAAACCCTTCAGGTCAAATATCAGTTGATAAAATCAGTTGTTGAACAGTGTCGTTCAGAGATACAAAAAAGTCAGGTTATTATACAGACTGTTATCAGAACTAATGTAAATCTCCTGGAATCATCTGTTAAAAATGCTGTAAGCAGTCTTGCTTCCAATATAAGCAGTACCGGAGACAGCATTAACGGAATAACACAGATGCTTCTTGGTGTAAGTGGTATTTCTATAAATATTAATACAACACTCGAAAGTACAAAAACTTTGCTCGACTCACTTAACAGCAAGTTGTCTGTTATCTCTGGTTCTGTCGGAGATATCAGTTCATCTTCTACATATAAGTTAATAATGGATTTCATCAACTCAGATGCTGAGTCAATTGCATCGTTCCTTTCAGAACCTGTACAGGTAGAAGAAATATATGTCTATATGCAGACTAACTATGGAACAAGTGTTACACCTTTCTATACAACACTTGCTCTCTGGGTTGGGGGAATTGTTTTAGTTGCCCTTATGAAAGTAAAGGTTGACTATGAAGATGATGAATTCAAGGATGCCACAGAACATCAGAAATATATAGGCCGTGCATTACTCTTCCTTGCAATGGGACAGCTTCAGGCTCTTGTAGTTGTTCTTGGTGACTTGTACATTTTAAAAATTGACTGCACCCACCCATTCATGCTGTGGCTTGCAGCCGCTATAACAAGCTTTGTATTTACATTATTTATATATACACTTGTTCTTACATTTGGTGATTTGGGAAAAGCTATTGCTGTAGTTATGATTGTGTTACAGATTGCCGGTTCAGGCGGAACTTATCCAATAGAACTTCTTCCTGAATTCTTCCAGAATGTGTACCTTTACTTCCCATTCCCTTATGCAATCAATGCCATGAGGGAGGCAATAAGCGGATTATATCAGTGTGATTACGCTGTATTTCTTGTGAAATTATGCGCTTATGCTGTTATTTCTCTTATTCTGGGACTTGGAATCAGAAAGTCACTTCTTGAAGTACGCGAGTTCTTCGAACGCCGTATGAAAGAAACACATTTTATGTAAAGGAGAAATGAATTTATGCAAAATGATGATTTTAATATAGATGTTGTTATTGCGGAAATCACAGCGTTTGCAGAAAATATGCACGCTAAGAACCAGCACAAGAAAAAGGTCTGCTTAAGATGTATGATGATAATTCCTTTAGTATTCATGGTGCTTATGTTTACCATGGATACAGCTAAAGTTGTTTATCTGCTTCTTTGGGTAATCTCACTTTTTATATTCTGTGCTTATCTTATAGTTATTGATTATATTGATGACAAGCTCGCAAGAAAGCTCAATGATCTCAATATTGAGATTAAGGAAAAACAGGCTGATACTTCTCTTACAGACAGTATCAAAGCATTTTTAAGTGAGGTACAGTTATGAAAAATATATTTAAGATTATACGGGCTGACCTTCGCCATATAAAAACAAATGTAATTGCACTATGCGTAATTATCGGTCTTACCGTTATTCCTGCATTGTATTCGTGGTTTAATATCCTGTCAAACTGGGATCCATATGGACAGGCTTCCACAAGCAGGATTAAAGTTGCCGTTGTATCTGTTGACAAAGGTACTTCTCTTGAAGGAACGGAGCTTAATGTCGGTGACACCATAATTGATGCACTTAAAACTAATAACACTATCGGTTGGCAGTTTGTTGCTTCATCAGATGAAGCAATCGAAGGCGTATACAGCGGTGAGTATTATGCAGCCCTCGTTGTTCCAGAGAATTTTTCCAAGAATCTTATAAGCTTCTTAAGTGATTCCATGGAACATCCTCAGTTAAAATATTACTGTAACCAGAAAGCAAACGCTATTGCACCTAAGATAACAGACAAGGCTAAAACAGCAGTTCAGCAGCAGGTAAACCAGACATTTATAGATACAATCGTATCTACGATTGCCGGTACTGGCGACTCAGTTATCAAAGATGCAGATAAAGAAACCGGTTCTCTTATGGATGCAGTTATTAACAGACTTACATCCGCAAGGACTACACTTTCAACATACGATGTAATTCTTAACTCAATGCTTGCAATTACTGACCTTACATCATCAATAAGCAGCAGTTCAAACAGTGCTGCACCGCAAGTTTATACACAATTACAGTTACAGCAGCGACAGTTAATAACCTTACAGGCACTTGTAAATGGTAATTCCGCTGAATCTTTAAATGAATTATCATCTGCTCTTTCAAACCAGATGTCCCAGATTCAAAGCATTATGAGTTCATTAACAGAGCTTTATTCTGACATGAACATGGATGTTGCAGACCTGTCTGCTGCAATTAAGCTTACATCGGGCTCACTCACTCAGACTAAAGAACTTCTCAGTGACCTTAAGACAAAGCTTGATAATGCAATTAATACATTAAACACAATCACTGAACAGGATACATATGGTTTATTATCAGAGATGTTAAATGCAGATTCCAATACTTTGGGAGATTTTCTCTCTGCACCTGTAAATATAACAACAGAGCAGGTATATGCTGTTAAAAGCTATGGAACAAGCGCTTCACCATTCTACACAATACTTGCACTGTGGTTTGGTGGACTTATACTTGTTGCTATTATGCACACACCTGTGCATCCTGCTCCGGACATTCCAGCAGATGCAAAGAGATATGAAAAATTCTTCGGAAGGTATTTTATCTTCTTTGCAGTAGGACAGCTTCAGGCACTGCTTATAACACTTGGAAATCTTCTCTACATAGGAATCCAGTGTTACCACCCATTCCTTTACTGGGTTGCATGTGCATTCTCAAGCTTCGTATTCACCTTCTTTATGTACAGCCTTACTGTTGCATTTGGAAATATCGGTGAAGCACTTGGAATTGTCCTGCTCGTTATACAGGTTGCCGGCTCAGGCGGTACATTCCCTATAGAAGTACTTCCTAACGCCTACCAGATAATATACCGATTCCTGCTCTTCCCATATTCAATGGATGCATTAAGAGAATGTATAGCAGGAATGTACAGATATGATTACATTAAGAATCTCGCATTTCTTTCAATATATATAGTTGTTTCGCTGATTATCGGATTGTTCTTACAGAAACCATTTGAGAAGCTGAATCATATGATTGAGAGAAGTAAGGAGAAGTCGGGGGTAATGTTGTAGGAAGTTGCTCCCCTAAAGCACGCCCAGCCGTGTATATTAGTAAAATCAAAACACGCTTCCGCTCGGATTCCGACGCAGCGGTACTAGGTTCGCTGGGATTTGCTACCACTTTGTGGCAGCTTTCCCAGCTTACCAAGTGCCGGCGTCTTCATACGGTTTTGATTTTACTAATATACACGGCTGGGCTTTTCTTTACCGGACAACTGCTCCGCCCCGCCTTTGGCAAGATTGGGGCGGGAGAGATATTCTCATCTCCTATGTAGAAAAACTCCCGGAAGTTTGGAGGCAGGTGGTTTGTGGGGTGCGGTATTCCGACTGTAAACTGTGCGCATAATAAAAGCATTGAGTCATAAGTAAACCAAAGCGTACACACGCCATGGATGGCGTGTGAGATGTCTCGCACATGGATGTGCGTAGACATCGTTAGCGGATGGTATAATTACCTAAACACTCAATGCTTATTATTATGCAGTGCAGTTTACCGGAGGTATTCCACACCCCACAACCACCTGCCTCCCACTCCCGGGAGTCACTTTTCTAGAATAACCCAGTTATTACCCCATCATCATTAACATCTATATTATATGCCGCTGGTGATTTTGAAAGTCCTGGCATTGTCATTACTGAACCTGTAAGCACTACTATGAAGCCTGCACCGGCTGATACATATGCTTCTCTTACATTCATCTCAAATCCTTCCGGACGGCCAAGTAATGTTGGATCGTCTGAAAGCGAATACTGTGTCTTAGCCATACAGATTGGAAGATTACCAAATCCTAACTGTTCAAGCTGTTCAATCTGCTTATTAGCTGCTGCCGAATAATTAACACTTCCTGCTCCATATATTTCTTTGGCAATTGTCTCAATCTTTGCTTTAACCGGCTGGTCTGTCTCATACAGACAATGGAAATTGCTCTTATTTGTCTCAAGTGTCTTAAGAACCTTTTCTGCAAGCTCAATTCCGCCTTCTCCACCCTTTTCCCATACTTTGGCAAGGGCGAATTCACAGCCTTTATCTTCACAGAACTTCTGTATATAATCTAATTCTGCCTGTGTATCTGATACAAACGCATTAAGTGTAACAACTACAGGTACACCATATTTCTGAAGATTCTCAATATGCTTTTCAAGGTTTACGATTCCCTTCTTTAATGCGTCAAGATTCTCTGCTGATAATTCTGTCTTAGGTACTCCGCCGTTGTACTTAAGTGCTCTTACTGTTGCTACTAATACAACTGCATCCGGCTTTAAGTCTGACTTACGGCACTTTATATCGAAGAATTTCTCTGCTCCTAAATCTGCACCAAATCCTGCCTCTGTGATTACATAATCTGCCATCTTGAGTGCAGTCTTAGTTGCTCTTACTGAATTACAGCCATGTGCGATATTAGCAAATGGTCCACCATGTACTAATGCTGGAGTATGCTCAAGTGTCTGGATAAGGTTAGGCTTTAATGCATCCTTTAACAAAGCTGCCATTGAACCTACTGCCTTGATATCTGATGCTGTAACAGGCTGTCCCTGATAATTGTAAGCAACTACCATCTTGCCGAGTCTTTCCTTTAAATCCTTCATATCTGTTGCAAGACATAATACTGCCATAATCTCTGACGCAACTGTGATAACAAAATGATCTTCTCTTACAGTTCCGTCAACCTTAGAACCAAGACCAACAACTATATTTCTAAGAACACGGTCGTTCATATCCATACATCTTTTCCATGTAACACATCTTGGGTCAATTCCAAGTTCGTTGCCCTGCTGTATATGGTTATCAAGAAGTGCCGCACATAAGTTGTTAGCTGATGTGATTGCATGGAAATCGCCTGTAAAATGCAGATTCAATTCTTCCATAGGAACAACCTGTGCATATCCACCACCTGCTGCTCCACCTTTGATACCGAAACATGGACCAAGTGATGGCTCACGAAGTGCTATAACTGCCTTCTTGCCAAGCTTTCCAAATGCTTCTCCAAGCCCTACAGTAATTGTTGTCTTTCCCTCTCCTGCCGGAGTTGGATTTATGGCTGTAACAAGAATTAACTTCCCATCTTCATTGTCTTTGACACTGTTGATATACTCATCTGATATCTTAGCCTTATACTTTCCGTATAATTCAAGATCATCCTCGCTTATGCCGCATCTGGCTGCAACATTCTTAATTGGCTCCATTACTGCTTCCTGTGCAATTTCAATGTCTGTCTTCATAATGTTTCTCTCCTTTGCTTTAGCCTTTTCGTGCCTTGCAATCCTGCCTTATCAAAATTCCTAAGAAGTTCCCTTCCTAATATATCTTTACATAAAAACAAGAGGCTACAGGCGCACTTTAATACACCTATGCCTCTGTTAAAAACCTGAAAGATTCTCCCCAAGCAAATCAGCCTCAATATTTCTCATCTCTATGCTTAGAAATTGCTTCTTCGGTGCTGATAATTACAGCTCTCCAGAGTTCCGTCCATAACCGGTCCTTTTGCCTGAGAGTTTTCGCTGTCACCTTCGGCGCTGCATTTTTACACAGTCTCTCCCGATTATATCTTCCGGATATTACCTTAATAATAAGGAAAAAAGCGTCTTGCTTTATCTGCAAAACGCCTTCGTTTTCAACAATAATATATAAATTGACAGAGTTTGTCAATAAGCAACATTTAACAAAATTATTTATTTTATTAGGAAATAACAGTATTCAATTGAAAAAAATGTTGTTTTATGATAAAATTTATCTTAATTTTTTATAAAAAGGGAGAATACATAATATGTTTAGTAAAATCAATACTATTCTCGTTACTATTGACGCATATGTCTGGGGAATTCCACTCATTGTCCTTATACTTTCAGTTGGTCTGTTTCTTACTATCAGACTTAAGGGTGTTCAGTTTACTAATCTTGGACGTGCTTTTAAGTACATTTTCAAAGACGAAACTGATGGAAAGCATGGTGAAGTGAGCAGTTTCGCAGCACTATGTACAGCACTTTCAGCAACAATCGGTACAGGTAATATCGTAGGTGTTGCTACTGCTATTGTCTCAGGCGGTCCTGGTGCATTATTCTGGATGTGGCTTGCTGCCTTAGTTGGTACTGCTACCAAGTACGCAGAGTGTCTCTTAGCAGTTAAGTTCAGACAGGTTGACGAAGACGGTCATGTTGTTGGTGGTCCTTTTAACTACATTGAACATGGTATGGGACCTAAGTGGAAATGGCTTGCCAAGATATTTGCTTTCTTTGGTATAGGCGTTGGTCTTTTAGGAATTGGTACATTTACACAGGTGAACGGAATCTCTTCTGCTGTTAATAATTTCTTTGATTCTAACAACGCATGGACTGTTTCATTATTTGGAAGAACATATTCATGGACTGTAGTTATAAGCTGTCTTATCCTTACATTCTGTGTTGCTCTTGTTCTTATTGGTGGAATCCAGAGAATTTCTAAAGTTGCTCAGGTTATTGTTCCTTTCATGGCTGCAACATATTTTTTAGCAGGTATTCTTATTATTTTATTTAATATTACAGATGTTCCTGCTGCCATCCTTACAATTGTGCAGAGTGCATTTGGTCTTAAGGCCGCTGCTGGTGGTGCCCTTGGTGCCATGGTTGTAGCTATGCAGAAGGGTATTGCAAGAGGTATCTTCTCTAATGAGGCCGGTCTTGGTAGTGCACCTATTGCCGCTGCCGCTGCCCGTACCAATGAACCTGTACGTCAGGGTCTTGTATCTATGACAGCTACTTTTATTGATACTATTATCATCTGTTCAATTACAGGTATTGCAATTGTTCTTACAGGAGCTTACGATATGGGACTTGAAGGTGTTGCAGTAACAACTAAAGCATTCCAGATAGGACTTCCATTCCCTGATGGAGTTGCTTCATTTATTCTTATGTTATGTCTCGTATTCTTTGCATTTACAACTATTCTTGGCTGGGATTATTATTCTGAGCGCTGCCTTGAATACCTTACTAATGGTAAGAAGAAATGTATCAAAGCATACAGATGGGTATATATCCTCTGCGTATTCATCGGTCCTTACATGACTGTATCTGCCGTATGGACAATTGCAGATATATTTAACGGTCTTATGGCTATTCCTAACCTTATAGCACTTGTAGCATTAAGCGGTGTAGTTGCTAAGGAAACTAAAGATTATCTTGACAGAATCAAGAAAAAAGAGATTGAGTAATTAAGCATTAACTGCTTATGCGTATAATAAGCCCCACTCTGGATTAGTCCAGAATGGGGCTTATCTTACGCATTATCTTCCTCTATCATACATTTTTATAAAGAAATTCAATGTAATAATATAACACGTTTGACCGATATATAATGTAGAAGTAACATTTTGAAATAAGGTCCAAGGAGGGATTATTGCAGCAAATGGAGTTATTCGCAATTCAAAAGTGTACCCAGTCCAGACTATCAGTAATCTCAAAGGGGTAGGACAGGATAATACCAGTACAGAACACGGTAACAGTGGACAGTCTCACAGACAGACAATAACTATCAGAGTTAATCCTGAGACTTATGCTGATGCACCAGCCGATTGTTATACAGTTACCTATAACCGTAACAGTCAGCTTCAGGCATTTTATTATTGCCCTCGCCATGAGTATACTTACTAATAATGGACGAAGAAAAACACCTCTTAATCAAAATGTATATTGCTGATTAAGAGGTGTTTTCTTATGCTCTGCGCTTCAGCTTTATATATATGAGTTGCAATATTATTGCGCACGCAATGCCAACTGAAACATAAGATATTAAATCCATATTGACATATGTCGGGTTAAGACTTGCTGTTCTTCCAAGAAATCTGTTACTGAATAACGTTCAAGATGATAGCTGTATGGTTGCTGGCTTACAATAGTGTGCATAACTGGGTGCTGACTCTGATTTTGTAGCATATATTGGATAAATCCACTATAATGTTGTTAAACATTTCCTATAAGAATATCTATATTTCAAGATTTATAGGCATATTATTATTGATGAAGAAGTGTCTTGTCTGATTTTTTTGTCATGATACCTATAGGTAGTCGTATATTCTGACAGCTTATAGGTATTTTCTATACATTCTTCTCTCGAATCAGACATTATCCTTGCCAGAAAGCTAAAGATTGCCTATAGATAATGTGGTTTTCCATCATTTATAGGTATTTACAATGAAATCTGCGCTTTATGAGCAGAAATCCTAATATTTCTGCCTATAAGCAATAGAAATAATATCTTCTTATAGGTTCTGCTCTATATTCTGCGACCATGTTGCTGTCAGATGCAAATGTATTGCCTGGTTGGAAGATACACTATTTTGCCCCATCATTTATGTTCATATTTTTTCGTAGTAGATGATAACATTTTTTCCACCAATATAATATTCTCCGAAACCATGTAATTTTTGTGTAAAGAAAAAAGCACCATGTTTCAGGTGCCAATCTTCATAATGGAACTTGCAGGAATATATTATCAGATTTTGGTTCATGTCCATATTATACGTAAGTCTGTGTTCGTCTGTGATTCTTCTACTGCACATCTTCCTATGCTTTAATGGTTTCCAAAGGAATAATCATAGGTAATAATATATTTTCTTCTAAATCATCAATCCGTATCCATATACTTTAAGATATGTCTCACGCCTTCTTTCCTCCAACACCATTAATATACATCAACGGTATTCCGAAGAATGCCATTCCTCCAACAATATTACCTATTGTAACAGGAATAAGATTATTAAATATAAAATTCGGTATATTCAATGTACTAAGCTGCTGTGCTGTATAACCATATTGCTCCATAGCATCTTTCACATATAATGGATTAAGTTTTGCTATCATTCCTGCAGGTACATAATACATATTAGCAACACAGTGCTCATAACCGCTTACAACAAAAAGCAGTATTATAAAAAAACAGCATAACAGTTTTCCGGTTACATCCTTTGCACGTGCCGCAAGCATAACTGCCGCACACACAAGTATGTTACATAATATTCCCGATGCAAGCGCTGTTGTAAAATCGAGATTACATTTACCAAGCGCAACTTTAATTGTATATGCGCCGAGTATTCCTGATGAATAGTTGTACTGACCACTTACATAGTCAATACATGTAAGCATTAACGAGCCAAGAAGATTTCCCAGATATACTACAACAAGCATTCTTATCAGCTTAAATGCTGTGTGCTTCTTCTGTACAGTTGCCATAATTGCCAGACAGTCTCCTGTAAAAAGTTCTGCTCCTGTCATAACAACCATCATAAGTCCCATTGGGAATACAACTCCTGCAACCAGACGTGCAATTCCTACATTGGCGATATCATGTGCTGCCACACTGCTTCCGGCTGCGCCAAATGCAATCATCATTCCTGCAAGTATGGCTTTCATAAAAAGCTTGTATGCTGGACAGTCAACCTTACCAACACAACCTTCCACATAATTCTCTATCGCTTCTTTCATAGATAACATCTTTAGTTCCTCCCTGATTGTGTATTCCTACACTTCAATCGTTTTGTTTTAACTGTGTATACAAAATACGCTTGCATATTATAGCAAGCTGAATATTTATTTACAAGTATCTTATAAAGAACAATTCTACATGCTTCGGCACCCCTTTTGGACTTTCTCTGTGCATCACACCTCTCTAAGGTCCAAATCGTCAGACTGACTCTTCCCTTTTGGACTTTAACACGCCTTCCCGCCGCTTCAACGTCCGATCTGCCGCGGCTCGACTTCTCTTTTGGACTTCAACACGCCTTCCCACCGCTTCAACGTCCAATTTGCCGCGCTTTGGCTTCTCTTTTGGACTTCAACGCGCCTTCCCTCTACTTTAACGTCCAATCCACCACGCCATGGCTAACCATTATCCCTGCACGACAAAAAGCACCTGCCAGAACGCTATTCACAAGCGTTCTGGCAGGTGCAAACCCATATATGTATCATAAATTCTACTTTCCAGATGTTGCCTTAAGTCTTGCCATAGCTCTTGCAAGTGCTGCTCTTGAGTGATAATACTCATGGATACTCTGCTTCTGGCGAAGTCTCTCCTCAGCCCTCTGCTTAGCTTCCTCTGCTCTTCTTACATCGATTTCCTCAGGCTTTTCTGCTGTCTCAACAAGAAGAGTTACACGGTTGTTGACGATTTCAACAAATCCCATTCCAACAACAGCATGAATCCACTCGTCGCTGCCTTCTGGCTGGAACTTCATCTGACCTTCATCAATTGCAATAACCATATCTTCATGATGGGCAAGAATTTCCTTCTGTCCATCGAACTCAGGCACAATCAGAGAACGGCATTTGCCAGCGAAAAACACCCGGTTAGCTGATATTACTTTTAAATAAAATGAACTTGTAGCCATTAGTTTTTCCTTTCTGGCAGGATGTTACTGCATCTTCTCAGCCTTTTTAATAACATCATCTATAGTTCCTACATTGAAAAATGCGTTCTCAGGATATTCGTCCATCTCACCATCAATAATTGCCTTGAAACCTCTTATAGTCTCCTTTAATGGAACATATACACCAGGAATACCTGTGAAGTTCTCAGCAACATGGAATGGCTGTGATAAGAATTTCTGAATCTTTCTTGCTCTGAATACTGTAACCTTATCTTCATCTGCAAGCTCTTCCATACCAAGAATAGCAATGATATCCTGTAATTCCTTGTACTTCTGGAGGATTTCCTGAACCTTTCTTGCTACCTCATAATGCTCCTCACCTACAATGTCCGGCTCAAGAATTCTTGATGTAGAATCAAGAGGGTCTACTGCCGGGTAGATACCCTGTTCAACTATCTTTCTTGAAAGAACTGTAGTTGCATCAAGATGTGCAAATGTTGTTGCAGGTGCAGGGTCAGTAAGGTCATCGGCAGGTACATATACTGCCTGTACTGATGTTACAGAACCATTCTTTGTAGAAGCAATTCTCTCCTGTAATTCACCCATCTCAGTTGCAAGTGTTGGCTGATAACCTACGGCTGAAGGCATACGTCCAAGAAGCGCTGAAACCTCTGAACCAGCCTGTGTGAAACGGAATATATTATCAATGAATAAAAGCACATTCTGATGCTTCTCATCACGGAAATATTCAGCCATTGTAAGTCCTGTCTCAGCAACACGCATACGTGCTCCAGGTGGTTCATTCATCTGACCAAACACTAAGGCAGTTTTTTCAAGAACGCCCGACTCTTTCATTTCTGTCCAGAGGTCGTTACCTTCTCTTGATCTTTCTCCTACACCTGTGAATATTGAATATCCACCATGTTCTGTTGCAATATTGCTGATAAGTTCCTGAATAAGAACTGTCTTACCAACCCCGGCACCACCAAACAGACCAATCTTACCACCCTTTGCATAAGGTGCCAAAAGGTCAATTACCTTGATACCTGTCTCAAGAATCTCTTCTGCAGGATTCTGTTCTTCAAATGTTGGAGGTTCTCTGTGGATTTCCCACTTTTCCTCCGCATCTGGCTGTTCTTTGCCATCAATAGCCTCTCCTAATACATTAAAGAGACGGCCAAGAGTTTTCTCTCCAACAGGAGTCTTAATGCCGCTGCCTGTAGCTGTTACTTCCATATCTCTGCAAAGACCTTCACTGGAAGCAAGCATGATACAACGGACTGTATCATTACCGATATGCTGTGCAACTTCCATCACACATTTTTTATCACCATTATTAACTTCAAGTGCGTCCCTGATTGCCGGAAGGTTCTCATCTTCGAACGCTACATCGACAACAGGTCCCATTACCTGTATAATCTTTCCTTTATTACTCATATTATCTCCTATCCGTCGCATTATTTCTTTCGTTTCTTCTTCTGCGACTTCGCACCAGCGATAACCTCAGTTATTTCCTGTGTGATTGAAGCCTGTCTGGCTCTGTTATACTGTATATCAAGGTCGTGCAGCATATCCTTTGCACTCTTTGATGCAGCCTCCATCGCCATCATACGGGCATTCTGTTCGCAGGAGAATGACTCTACCAAAGCTCCGTATACGAAACCAACTATATAATCAGGAACAATTCTGTCCATAACTACTTCTGGGGAAGGTTTTAATGCAAGTTCCTCTCTTTTGAAATCAACCGGTATCTGGATATTGAAATCTGCCTTCTTAAGAGGAAGAAGCTGTTCAATCTGTGTTTCCTCCTGAATAGCATTAATCATGCTTGTGTATATGATATACACCTCATCAAGTTCACCTTTTCTGTACAGTTCTATTATTTCTTCTGAAATATTTCTTGCTCTGTTAAGAGTAGGATTCTGAACTGTATAGTGGAACTGCTTCTCAATCTCAATACCGCGCTGTTCAAAATAATGTCGTCCAAGTTCTCCTAATACGAATAATGAATGATTAGGATTCTTTTCAAGCTGCTCCTGCGCAATCTTTAAAACATTATGGTTATATGAACCTGCAAGTCCCTTATCAGCAGTAATAACTATGTAGCCTACCTTTTTATCCGCTGCGTCTTTATCCTCATTTGTCTTAAAATATATACTGCTTATATCAGGTATATGTCTTAAGATTCGGCTCATTTCTGACTGCAGAGTGAAAAAGTATGGTTCCGTGTCTGAAAGCATTTTCTTAGATTTCTTAAGCTTGGAAGAAGAAATCATATACATGGCATTAGTAATCTTTAATGTATCATTGATACTTTTTATTCGATCCTGAATTTCCTTTGTGTTTGCCATATCTATACGCTTACCTTTCTTTTAGCACACATGCATTATGCAAATTCTTTTACTGCTTCCAGAATATTCTTAACCAGCTCATCATTAATCTCTTTCTTATCTTCAATCTGCTTTCCTATTTCAGGATGCTTGAGATCTATGAATTCAAGTAATTCTGTCTGGTGTTTCTTAACTTCCTTAGTAGGTATCTCATCAAATACGCCGTTGTTAGCCATAACAAGTGTCATAACCTGCTCATGCATTGAAAGTGGATGGCAGAGTGGCTGCTTTAAAAGCTCCATAAGGGCTTTTCCGTGCTGTAACTGTGCCTTAGTTGCATCATCAAGATCTGATGCAAACTGTGTAAATACTTCCATCTCTCTGTACTGTGCAAGGTCAATTCTTATGCTTCCTGATGCCTTCTTCATTGCCTTAGTCTGGGCTGCACCACCAACTCGTGAAACCGAAAGACCTACATTAACGGCTGGTCTCATACCTGAATTAAACAAATTAGTTTCAAGGAATATCTGACCATCTGTGATAGAGATAACATTTGTTGGAATATATGCTGATACATCACCAGCCTGTGTCTCTATTATAGGAAGTGCTGTTATTGAGCCTCCACCTAACGCATCACTTAAACGGCTTGATCTTTCAAGAAGTCTTGAATGAAGATAGAATACATCTCCAGGATAAGCCTCTCGTCCAGGTGATCTTTCAAGCAGAAGGGAAAGTGCTCTATACGCTACCGCATGTTTGCTCAAATCATCATATACAATAAGAACATCTTTTCCCTGATGCATGAAATGCTCTGCCATTGCAGTACCTGCATATGGAGCTATATACTGAAGTGATGCGGGATCACTCGCTGTTGAAGATACAACAATTGAATAATCCATTGCACCATGCTTAGTAAGTGTTGATACAACCTTGGCAACTGTAGATGCCTTCTGTCCGATTGCAACATACACACAGATAACACCTTTACCTTTCTGGTTAATAATTGTATCTGTGGCAATTGATGTCTTACCAGTCTGACGGTCACCAATGATAAGTTCTCGCTGTCCACGACCAATTGGGAACATTGAATCAATTGAAAGTATTCCTGTTTCCATTGGTGTGCTTACAGACTTACGGTCTACGATACCAGGAGCATCTTCCTCAATTGGTCTGTAATCTTCTTCTTTAATATCGCCTTTTCCATCAATAGGCTCGCCAAGTGCATTGATTACTCTTCCTACAAATGCGCTGCCTACCGGAATTCCGGCTTTTTTCTTGGTTCTTACAACCTTAGTTCCTTCTTTGATTCCTGTATCCCTGCCAAACAAGATAACACCTATCTCATTCTCACGGATATCCTGAACCATTCCTTTTACTCCATTATCAAATACTACGATTTCACCATACATTGCATGGTCAATACCGTATACAGTAGCAATTCCATCACCGACCCATATTACATTACCGGTCTCACGGCTTGCTTCATCCCAATTGAAATTCTCAATCTCACTCTGGATAATGGAGATAATATCTGTTGCACTAATTGCGCCCACAGGGGTCACCTCCCAGTTAATTTTCTTTCAAGCTGACAAAAACGTCCTTCAAAACTTCTGTCGTATTCCTTGTGATGCGCTCTTATAACATATCCGCCTAAGAGATCCGCATCCACTGTCTTTGTCAGTTCAATTGTATAATCCGGATATCTGCTCTTTAAGAAATCCTGTGCCTGCTTTGCATTATCATCTTCATCACTGCTGTCTGCACTTATAAGCTCTGCTTTTAAAATGTGGTTTGCTTCATCATCAATTCTGTAATATGAATCAAATATGTCTCTCATCTCATCACAATAACCTAGCTTACACATTTCTTTAATGAAATTCTTCATAAGCTCCTTGGTATCATCAAGTGCAAATACTTTATCAATGATGTCGTATTTCTTTGCAAGAGGTATTTCAGGATTCGTGAGAATTTTCTGAAGTTCTGAAGTTTTGCTGTATAACTCATCAGCCCTTCTTACATCTTCTCTGCTCACAGACAACCGGTGTAAAACTATTGCATTATTTACTGCTGCCTGCGTCATGAGCATCACCTGTCTTTACGATTTTTCTTGCAGCTATGAGAGCGAGTCTTGCAATATCTGCCTGTGCAGCTTCCGTTGCTTTCTCCTTCTCTGTAGCTATATCAGCCTTTGCCTTTTCAAGCATTACTTCTGTTTCTTTTCTGGTCTTTTCCAAAGCTGCCTCATGCTCTTCCTGTGCTCTGTTTCTAGCATTTACAATAATCTCATCAGCTTCAGTCTTCGCACTTTCAAGCTTTTCGTCATATGAAGCCTTTAATGCATCTGCTTCTTCCTGACTCTTCTTAGCATCATCAAACTGCTGCTTAATCATATCTTCTCTTGCATTGATTACTTTCATAACAGGCTTAAACAGGAACTTCTTAAACACCAGATATAAGACGAGCAGATTGACTACTGTCCATAATATATTCCATGGATCTATACTTAACACTAGCTTCGCCTTCCTTTCTATCTTGTCTTAGTTATCTTTCCCATAAATGTTATTAGCCTAAGAAAAGGATTATAAGAAGGGCGATAACGAAACCATAAATAGCTGTTGCCTCTGCAAGGGCACAACCTAAAAGAAGTGACTTACTAATCTTGCTTTCTGCCTCTGGCTGTCTTGCGATAGCGTCTACTGCACTGCTTGTTGCCTTACCGATACCAAGACCAGCACCGATACCTGTTAATACTGCTATACCTGCTCCGATTGCTACTAAAATTGTTGACATAATAATAATCTCCTTTTTAAAACATTTATTCTTGTTACATATACTCTTACTCTGTAGCCTCTTTTATAAAAAGACCAGTTAAGAATACGAAAACATACGCCTGTATCAGTCCATCGAATATATCGAAGTAACAACTGAATACTGCCGGTAAAACTGCTGGAACTACCATCTTTAATAATTCCATGATTACAAATGAACCTAAAACATTACCGAATAATCGCATGCAAAGTGATAAGGGCTTGATAAATACTTCCAGAATATTAATAGGAAGTATTATCGGCATTGGCTCTGCAAAACTCTTAAGCCAGCCTTTAGTTCCTCTGGCTCTGATTCCTGCAACCTCAATAAGTACAATACTCATCAACGCCAGTGTTGCTGTGACATTCATATCCTTAGTTGGCGGCTTGAAACCAAGCAGTCCTATCAGGTTCGCAATTCCTATGTAAATAGCAATTGCTGACAGATATGGAATGTATGCCTTTCCTTTTTCTCCTACCGTCTCAGTGAAGAAATCATTGAGTCCCTTTATTGCTGTTTCTACAACTACCTGTCTGCGACTGGGGTTTTCCACACTTAGATTTCGGCTTAGCAGAATACACAACAGAAACACAACAGCCATGATAATCCATGTAACAACAACGGATTCATATACTGGGATTCCACCAAACAAAGGTATAGTGAACACTGTCTCGCAATTAAGTTCTTCCATAAGCCCTTCTACCAAAGCATCCATCTGCACGACCTCCTTTCTAAATATGAAACATATTTCTTTTCTGTTCACGGATTTTATTCCACAAAAAAAATAATGTCAAGCCTAGATTCTGCCTAGGTTTGACACTATTTCCCCCTTTAATAATCGTACATTTTTAACAAAAAATCATTTGTGACCAGCGTTCATTTTTGTTATTTTTTACATTGAATTCTGTCAAACTTTATTTTTATTTAATAATTTCATTAAAATTTGTCAAAAATATGTCAATAAAATCTGTTAATTTTTCTACAAATTTGTCATTTAATTAAGATATATCCGGTTATTCATTAATTATATTAATCTCTACAAAGCCGTTAAAACACTTGTATTCTCTATAACAAAGTTCCTGAACGTCTCTACAGCAGGAGACATGTATGTACTATTATCATTAACCATATAAAAGCTTCTCTCATATTCAGGTGACTCGATTTCAAATATTTCTACAGACATCTTTTCCAATATATCCATATATGGAACTACCGCTATTCCGAATCCATTAGCAACCAGCCCGGCAATAACCTGATCTTCCTCAGTTTCATATGCAACCTTTACTGTTATGTCCGATCTTTTCAACATTTCATCAAATATGCTTCTTATTCCAGAGTTCTTGTCAAAACATACATATGAATACCCGGCTGTCTCTGCAAGATTAATGCTCCTTTTCCTTTTCTTAGCCAGCGGATGTCCTTTGGGAGTAATAAGCACCAGTCTCTGCTTCATAACGGGCTCAGCCGTAAAATGATATTCTTCTGATGGCTTGGAACAGAACAACAAATCATACTTTCCAAGCTGCATATCGTCAAGCAGCCTGCCCGTAACATCTGTGTGAAACGTAAAATCTATATCAAGCTTCGGATTCTTCTTTATAAATGCTGCCGCCATCCGAGGGACATAGCTTATTCCCAATGGTCTTACAAATCCTAATCTTATCGTTCCATTTCCCATTGCACTTCTTTTAATAGAAGCAATTCCATCATCTAACACATCAAGAGTCTTTTCTGCATAAGAAAGAAACTCCTCTCCGAATTGAGTCAGAGTTATCTTATGTCCGTTTTTTTCAAAGAGTTTAACACCAAGTTCCTTTTCCATCTGTGAAATTGCATGACTAAGACTCGGCTGTGTAATGCATAATTCCTCTGCCGCCTTCGTGTACTGGCGGATTCTTGCAAGTGTAACGAAATATCTAAGATTATATATATTCATAGACAGCCTCCTGAGCACATTTATTATCTTAATTATAAACAGTTCTATAGACAAAATCTATAATTTCATTAAAATTATTCATTTGTTATTAATCAATAATGAAACTACACTTAGAGACTGTGATTATGTTCTTTATTAAAAAGGAAAGGGGATTCATTATGAGTTCAATTGATAGTGCAATAGATTTAAATGCTGGTTCTGTTTCTGAAAATGTTAAGACTACGCTTAGAGGTGAGCTTGTTCTTGCCTTTGCTGTTATAATCAACAGCCTTGGAGTTGTGCTTATGCTTTACTCAGGAACTGGAATATCTGCAATCTCAAGCGTTCCATATGCTTTTTCCGAAGTCTTCCCTAAGATTACTCTTGGTACATTTACATATATGTTCCAGGGACTTCTTGTACTCAGCCTTATGATTCTGCGAAAGAAGTTCGTACCATCATATCTGTTTTCATTCGTTGTCGGATTCATATTTGGTGAATGCATCGACATGCACAATATGTGGGTTCCAATGCTCCCAACTGCAATCGGATTCAGAATTGTGTACTTTATTATAAGCTACTGCCTGATAAGTCTCGGCATAGCTCTTTCTAACAGATGCAAGCTTCCAATTATTCCTACTGACCTGTTCCCTCGTGAACTTGCTGACATCACTGGCGTTGCATATTCACGCATCAAGATTTCTTTCGATGTTATATGCCTTGCCGTAACTGCATGTCTTACCGACCTGATATTAGGTCATATTAAGGGTCTTGGCATCGGTACTGTTGTTGCTGCATTTACAATGGGAAAAGCCATCGGCCTTGTCGGCAGATGGCTTGATAAGAAATTTGATTTTGTTTCATTTATGAAGAAATAACTTTCTTACATATTGTCTAATCTATCTTTAATTACATTAATATCATAATCAGGGGCAGATGAAACTACTGCATCGTATATTGGCTTTATATCTGCCTCTTCTTCCTCTAGTTCTGAGGCTATTGTCTCCAGAGTTTTTGACTTCTTTACTTTCTTTATGACCTGATTAATTAAATTTAACTGTCTGCCGCTCTGTTCACCTTCAGCAAATGCTTTATCAGAAGCCTCCTTAGTGGCTTTCTCTACCAATTCTTTCGCCATTCCCTGTGCAACTTCCTGCGCATACTCCTCAGCCAACACTCTCCTGACTTCTTCCTCATCATAATCATATATGCTCACTTCGACGACCTCCTCCCTGTGCTGTTCAAAGAAATCGACAAGTATATCCTCATCTATACATTCGTCCATCGCCTCTGTTACCGCAATCCTGACATCGTCCCCTTCAACACCCATCTTGAATCTGACCTTATTAACAAATGTCATATAATCACGCAGCGTTTTGCACTTATTAAGGATATGTACATCTTTATTAATGTTGATAACACGCACCTTAAGCTCCAGCTCTGGATTATCTGACGGAATCTCATACATATCTGACAGCCTGATTTCATCCTCATCTTCAATCCATTTTTCCAGACCATTGTAAAATGTCACAAAATGCGGAACAGGAATCTTAATCATACTTCTTCTGTGAAGCATGGAATTGCTGAACAACTCTCTGAACACATCTGATACATAGTGCAAAAATCTTAACGGCATATTAGGATTCTTGCTAGACTGCTGCTCAAACATATACAGGCTCATGCATAGTAAAAATGAAGCATCATTCTTATACTTCATATATGAACCGCCGTTTAATGTCGTTACCTGCAAATCATCCACATTCGTGTAAGCTGAATTGTTAAGTGCATTATACAGTTCTAAAAGATTTCTCTTATCTCTGTATAACATACAGAATACATTGTCCTTAAATTTAGATGTTACATTGTCTTTCTTCTCTGCCATAGATATCCTCCTCGTCTCTTTCGCAGGCAGATATCCACGCACATATACTAATAAATATTATCTTTATCTATATAAGTATATTAGCATTTACGGATACCTAAAACAAGTCTGCATTATTCAATTATGTGTTATGTGGATTTTGCTGAATGAATGTCTATAAATGTTTTTAGAAAAATAAACCTTTATGTTAATCTATGAATATCCAGCTTTGATAAGCAACTGGTGTTGATTATTGAAGCAATCAACACCATGTTACTTTAGAAAAGATTTTATTCTTTAAATATATTAATATCATATATAATTATGTATGTCAATATATATTATCTAAACATTAGAAATACCTCATTTTTATTAAAAAAGGTACAACATTCATCATGTGAATATTATACCTATAATTAATAAATATTATCTATACGCTCTCTCGTATATACCCGCAATCTCTTCATCAGTAGTTTCCTGAGGGTCTCTTACGAACAATCTCATCATTGTTGCCCTTGCGTTCTTGGCAAGTGTCATTGCTTCTTCCTTCTTTATTCCGTAATCAGACATCTTAAGGTCATCAACTCCACATGCCTTCTGTAATTCAAGAAGTGCTGTGATGAAATCTTCCGGTTTAGACGCATCTTTCATTCCAAGAAAATGTGCCATATCAATGAAGCGTTCATCACATACATGCTTATTAATCCAGAATGTGAAGTACTCCTTAGACAGCATGATAAGTCCTGCTCCATGAGGAAGTTCAGGGTGATATGCACTCATTGCATGCTCCATAGAATGTTCTGATATACATGATGTTACAACCATTGAATAGCCAGACATTGTATTAGCGTATGCAACATGTTCTCTTGCCTCAATATCATTGCCATCCTTAACTGCTCTTGCAAGATAATGTCCGATATTTTCAATCGCGGCACGCTGAATCATATCTCCCATAATATTATGTTTATTGCTTATATACCCTTCCAATGAATGGAAAAGTGCATCAAATCCCTGATATGCAGTGAATTTCGGTGGAACTGTTTTCATAAGCTCAGGGTCAACAATTGCATACTTTGCAAACATTCCCGCCATTCCACCAATACCAATCTTTTCATTAGTATCAGGATTAGAAATTACTCCGATAGTATCAACCTCTGAGCCTGTTCCTGCTGATGTAGTAATTGCAATCCATGGAAGCATCTCATTAGGAGGTGTCATCTTACCACCTGATGGGCTGTTAGCATAATCCCACAGATTATCTGATGGCTGTGGAATGAACATTGCCATATTCTTAGCCGCGTCCATAACTGAACCGCCACCTAAAGCAATAACAAAGTCAACTCCGTTCTCGCGACCAATTCTTGCGCCTTCTTCAACTGCTGACTTCAGCGGATTAGCTCCTATTCCGTTATAAAGCACATATGAAACATCAGCCTGTTTAAGTTCATCTATTGTTCTGTCAAGTGAACCATTCATCCTTGCAGACTTTCCATTGCTTATAACAAGAAGTGCTTTCTTTCCTGGCATCTTAAGAGTATGAAGCTTAGAAAGACTTCCGCATCCAAATACGACATCTACTGGTGAAAAAAACTGATATTCATTCATGATTACTCCTCTCTGAAATTAATACTGCCATCTGCAGCATTCATTCCATCAACAATAGCCAGAGATTCCAGCTGGTATCCAAGATTACGGATAATCTGTCCTCCCTGCTGAAATCCCTTCTCAACTGCGATACCAATACCTTCAACAGTTCCACCTGCCTGATTGACAATAGAGATAAGTCCCTGAAGTGCACAACCATTAGCAAGGAAATCGTCAATAATAAGCACATGATCCTCCGGACCTACAAACTTCTTAGATATAAGCACCTGATTCTTGCACTTATGTGTAAATGATTCAACTTCGGCAGAGTACACATCACCGTCAATATTGACGCTCTGTGACTTCTTTGCAAATACAACCGGTACATCAAAGCATTCTGCAACTATACATGCAATACCGATTCCTGAAGCCTCAATTGTTATAATCTTATTAATATTCTTTCCGGCAAATCTTCTCTTAAATTCTTCGCCCATCTGCTTGAAAAGTTTAACATCCATCTGATGATTAAGAAAATTGTCTACTTTAAGAATGTTGCCTTCTTTGACAACTCCGTCCTTCATAATTCTTTCTTCAAGAAAATTCATAGTAATGATTCCTTTCGTAAGTAAATTATCTGTCATATTATAAGAAATAATTCTATCATCACTAAGCATTGCGGTCAATCGCTTTTAGTACTTAATACCCATATTTTTTCTTCTTCGCAACAAGGAAAATTATGGTTGCAATCATAGCAAGAAATTCTGCCACAACTACTGACATCCACACACCTGTAAGCTTGAAAAACACAGGCAGAATAAGCACTGCTGTCACCTGAAATACAAGGGTCCTAAGAAACGATATCAATGCTGATGTAAGGCCATCACTAAGTGCTGTGAAGAATGACGAACCTAATATCGGGAAGCCTGAAAACAGAAACGAACATGAAAAAATCATGAAACCTGCAACAGTTATGTCGAATAATTCCTTATCATACCCGACAAACACCTGCGCAAGCGGTCTTGCAAGAACCTGTCCCAGCACAAACATTGTAAATGCTCCAACAACGATAATTCTTATACCTTTTCCAAGAATACTCTTTAATTCTTTTTTATTACCAGAGCCATAATTAAATCCGACAATAGGTGCACTTCCTACTGAGTATCCCATGAATATTGCCTGAAATATGAAATTGACATACATAACAACACCATAAGCTGCAATTCCATTTTCTCCGGCATATTTCATCAACTGCATATTGTAAAGCATACTTACTAAAGACGCTGACACATTATTCATGAATTCAGACGCACCGTTAGATGCTGCTTTACCAAGTATTCTGATATCAAATCTGAACTTTGTTAATCTTAAAAGGCTTGTGTTCTTTTTCATAAAATACACAACCGGAATTGCACCTC
>OCHB01000493.1_pt1 | contig 49169 bp, 42 predicted proteins | sample 1538731 | NCBI WGS metagenome assembly OCHB01 (sample SAMN04571721, study PRJEB22368) | human gut metagenome | biome: human gut; material: stool | host: Homo sapiens | place: Luxembourg | collected 2012-09-20 | reverse complement strand
TTATGTGTATTTGGAATTTCTCATTTTGGCTTGTACTATTTATATTCTAGCACCAATACTACTAATCAGAAATATTTAGTGGAGGACACTATGGATTATATATCACTAAAGAAACTGTGTGAAAAATTATCAATTTCTACTGCCACAGGAAGGAACTGGATTAAACTTGGAAAATCAGCCCCAGAATTCACGGAAAAAAAGACTCCATATTTTTCGAAAAAATATGTGGAAACTTTATGCGCAGAACTTCAATCAGGTAAAAACAAAGCCTTAAAAAGCAGAAGAAACAAAAAGTTTGTATCCGGTAATTCTTTATACAATTCCTATGTCTCAGAGCAATGCAAAAATATACCTGCTTTACAAAAATTATTAGCACTAGCATCAGATAATGAAATTGATTTAGATATTGCAACTATTCAACTATTAGTTGCAGACTGTGCCCTACATTTGTTTCTTTCAAAAAACAATATACAGATAAAAGAGCGCAATAACATATTGTTACAATTTCTGTAAAAGAACTTTCAATAGGGGAATATGATGATTTGATTTCTAACTTAATTGAAGACACAGAAGCAGCCATAAGCTTTTGCAAGAAACATCCTCTGTTTTTAATATGGAATATATTTATGAAGCAAGCGAAGATATACTAGGTCTTATCTATATTTCCTGTAAAAACATTGGAAATAGAAAAGCTACAGGCTCCTACTATACTTCTACACGGGTTGTTAAAAGCCTTATTAGCAAACTTGATTTTCAAGAATCTCAGAAGATACTAGACCCTTGTTGTGGAACCGGAAACTTTCTATTGCAGTTACCAGAACACGTTACATTTCATTCCGTGTATGGCAACGATATCGATACAGTCAGTGTCAAAATCACCAGACTCAATATGGCTTTAAAATATAATGTTCCTATCACAGCTATTTACAAACATATAACGGAGTCGGACTATTTGATTAACTACTCTAGCAAAGATTTCCAATATATAATCGGCAACCCACCTTGGGGATATGAATTTTCAGAAGATGAGAAATCAAAACTTAGAGTTCTATACAAATCCGCCTCCGGAAAAAATATCGAATCCTACGATGTGTTTATTGAACAGGCTCTCAATCATCTTGCCGTTAACGGTCACTTAACATATATACTTCCAGAAGCAATACTAAATATTAAGGCTCATACCGAAATTCGTAAGATAATAATTGAAAACTGTTGCATTAAAAATCTTGATTTTTTAGGTAACGCATTCGATGGGGTACAATGTCCATCTATTATTCTTGATTTACAATGTACACACTCTGCTCTCTCAACTTTGGGTATGAATGTTAATACAAGCACAGAATCATTTACAATTAACACGGAACGAACCGTAAACTCAGAATATTTTAGTTTCACTACATCAGATGCCGAATACAATGTTATGAATAAAATCAGGAACATTTCAAACGCATCATATTTACTTGGAAATGCAGATTTTGCACTAGGCATTGTAACAAGAAATAATAAGAAATATATTTCTGATAAAAAAAATAATGAAAACGAAATGGTTTTAAAGGGGGCTGATATTAGCAAATATCACATCAACCCAACCACCAATTACATCATCTTTAAGCCTGAAAGTTTTCAACAGATAGCACCAACAAAAATGTATCGCGCTCAAGAAAAACTATTATATAGATTCATTAGCAGTCAATTAGTTTTCGCTTACGATAATAAACAAACACTATCATTAAATAGCTGCAATATTGTAATTCCAAGAATACCTGATATAAAGATGAAATATGTACTTGCAATCCTTAATTCAAGAATTGCTCAATTTATTTATAAACGAGAATTCCATTCTGTCAAAGTACTACGTTCACATATCGAAAATATACCTATATCACTAGTCGATGATTCTACACAGGACCAAATCATTAAAGTTACAGATAAACTAATTTCTGGACTGCCACTGCAAGAGGCAGAACAAATATATAATGAATTAGATTTACTAATTTCTAATATATTCGATTTAAACGAAACTGAAATTGAAATCATAAAAAATGCCGTTGATGGTGATAATAAGTTCTTAGCTTAGTTTAACAAGAGCCAATGTCTCCCATTGGTAGACATTAGCTCTATTTTATTCATCGTCGGCGCTCTTGACATACCAGCTTATTTTTGCTATTAAATAAACATGGCTTAACAGCAGAAAACTGCCGTCAAGCCACATCAATTATCATAGAAGATCTGAATTTTGAATATTCTCGTGCGGTAACATATAGTGGCTCAGTTGTCAAGACAAAAATCTAAGATTTTTATAATGAACTGATATTGTGGATAAGTTACAAGGAACATGGGGAGGATAGTGGAACTCTCCCCTGAACCATTCTATGCTAAGCTATATATGGCGACAGCATTGCCGGATAATAGCATTCAGCCGGTGTCTGATAGTCAAGTGCGGAGTGACGCCGCTCAAAGTTGTAGGTGTGAATATACTGTCCAATGGCAGCTCTGGCTTCTTTGATGTTATTGTATTGTGTCAGATATGCTTCTTCATACTTGAAGCTACGAAACCAGCGCTCAATCATGATATTGTCCGCCCAGCGGCTTTTTCCATCCATGCTTTGGCGGATGCCGTTTTCTTTTACGAAATCAATGTATTGCTGACTTGTAAACTGACATCCTTGGTCAAAATTCAGTATCTGTGGTTTTGCCACCTTAAATGCTTTTTTCAAAGCATTGATGACCATTCTGGTATCAAGTGTATCATCAACTTCCCAGCCGACAATACAGCGGCTGTGCCAGTCGATAACAGCTGTCAGATATAAAAAGCCACGCTTGATCGGAATATATGTAATATCAATAGACCATGCCTGATTTGGCTTGCCTATGACGGCATTTCTAAGGAGATAAGGACATACCTTAGCCTGTTGCATCCGTTTGGAAAGATTCATCTTCGGATAGATTGGATAAATATCCATTTCAGTCATGTAACGTCTGGTCTTGCGTCGACCGACATGATAACCACGTGCTTTCAGCTGTGCGGCATCTGTCTTGCACCCAATGCCGGGTTATCGGTATGAAGATGATCAATAAATCGTTTTGTATGAACGAGTTGTTTTTGTTCCGTTTTATATAATCTATTATTTTATCTGTTTCCACTATAATAAAAAATTACTACGAAATCTTAAGATAAATTCTGTCAATTCTACATTAGGCTAAGCCTGATATGAATCTTATGTCATATCATACTTTTCTTGTAAATATTTTTTAGAAGGCCAGTTCTTTTTTTCTTTTGGAAGCAGTATTTTATCATAAACCCCCTTTAATTCCGTACTTTTAACTTCTACTTTTCCATTTGGTCTTATCTTTATTAATCCCTTATCGAAAGCTACTTCATGATTTGTACATAAACATATTCCATTTGTTATATCATCTATTCCTCCTTTTGCTACCGGCACAATATGTGCAGCTCTTAATATTTTAGATTCATGCATTCCACATATTGCGCAAGTACGATCATATGCATTTAATACATCCTTTCTGAATTTTCCCTGTTTTCTATACGGCTTTTTCACTACTTTTTCTGTCCATTCTCTATTTTTATAGGGAAATCTCTTTCTGATTTCTTCATCATCTTCAACTTCCAGCATCTGATTCTCATTATTCCATTTTGCTACCGGAAGCATTTCATAACGTTCTACCGTCATATCCAGAAAAGCTGTTCTATTCTCAAAAAAATCAATTTGTACTCTAATCTCATCTTTTGTATGATACATTTTAAAAACAATTGGATATAGAACTCCCTCTTGTAAACTTTCTAAAAACTGTTCTTCTATTGCTCGATTTCTTTTCTCTCTAATTGCTGCATTATTATACTCTATTAATATTTGTTTAGTAAAATATTTTATATCTTCCATTTTTCTTACGCTTTCCCTTATAATCATATATTTTTGTCTCTTATGTATTCATAATCACCATACGTATAGTAAAAGGCTCATTTTACCTTTTACAAAATTTTTGCATGGAATCCTGCTCATATAATCAAGTTTTTTAACCCCTTCATATTACAGAAACATAAAAGAATTCGCAACGTATACTAATAAAATTATAATTCTTTTTCTAATATCAACATTCTTGAGTCAGCAAGTTTACATTTATAAGAATACTTTCCTTTTTCCATAGTACCCGAAAAACAAAGATAGTAATCTTCTGCTTTAGATTTTTCTTCTGGAATTTTATCTAAATCTTCTTTTAAATAATTATAAACATATCTAGAAATAATAATATCACAAATCTGCTTCTTAGTATCCTGATTCAATACTTTTAGATAATACATCTTTATTTCATCTTCCCCAGTTGGAACATATTTGACAATATATAATGCACATCTTCCATAATAAATTTTTTGCACATCCATATCATTTTCCAACGTTTTAGAATTCAAATTTTTGTGAGGCAAATATTTTATTTCCTTATTTTCTGTTGTAAAATCTAAAAAATTTTTATTATGAGTCCCCGATCTCCCTGTTTTGCTAATATTTCCACCTGTAGGATTAGTTAATTTCTTAAGCATTCTATTCATACAGCTAATCAAACGATTTCTTATATCTGTTGTATCCAAATTCTTATAAAATTTTTCTATATCCCGTTTAGACCCTTCTTTTCTTTTATATGAGCACCCATCATCATGTTTTTCCATGTCCGATTGCACTACTTTAAAATATCTACGTTGCTCTCCTTTTACAACTGTAAGCGGCGCCAATTTACAAAGAGGACAGAACATGTGTCCTTCATATTTTTTAATTGCTTCTTGATGATTTTTATCATATAAATTCCAATAAACATCTGCAGGATAATTTCTATCATTTTCAAAATAAAATTCTTCAAACTTATTTTTCATTTATAAATTTCTCCTTTGTCCTATCATTTATAAATTTTACCATCCCCTGCTTATATATGCAGCCAGGACATTTTCCAATACTCCTTTTGAAAAAGTACTAATATGCTTTGCTATCATTTTCACGATGGTATCCTTATTTTTATCTCGCGATTCTACAATCTGCTTCATGCTATTGTACTCTGGAGAATTAACATCCGTTTTATTCACAGCCGTTTGTAATTCTTTAAGAAATGGCTCTATGTTTAAATTTTCAAGGACAGCCGCATTTTCCAGAATTTCTACACCGTTCATAGAAATAACAGTATCCTCATTTTCTCTTATGCTCGCATTATTAAGTAATCTCGCTGATCCACTGATTTTGACATTCCCCATATCAATTTTCACTCCCATACAAATTACTCCTTTATTTTTGATTAATTCCGAGATTATTCAACACCTGAGCATCTCCTGCGAACTGACTTCCACTAAGGTCAATCGAAATATTCTGATTTCCGATTCCACCATCAATAATAATTTTCTCCAGTACCGATAAAACCCTGTTCAAAAAATCTTTATTTATAAATAAAATCTGCAAATTTTTTCCCGAATTCATACAAATAGTTAACATCATCGACTGAGACCGTTTCTTATTGTCAGCATACCATGTATAAAAAATAATTCCACCTAATACAATCATTACAAAAGCAACTACTGCTTTAAATGCAAACATACATATTCCAAGCCCAATAAGAACCAAGGCACTCCACGGGAGTTTTACCGGGCTTAGTTTTTGCGTAGTAATGTAAGATACGTTGCTTAACTGAACCATTGTTCCCTGCCATGTCATAATATTTCCGGTAATATTTAATTGTTCTGTTTCTATACATTTCTCATTTTGTAATAAATCCATGTTTCTCCACCTCACAATTTACTTTCTTTTCGGACATCCAGTTATTTCTGAATGTCCGATGCTTTTAGCTAATCATAAAAAGTTCCAATTTTTATGATCTTTTTGGTCTCTTAGGCTGATGTAAAATCAATGGGCAGATTGAAGCTCCGCCAATTTCACTTTTTTGAACTTCTGCTTTTATCGTCTTGTCCAAAATATTCAGCAGACCATTCTTTACAGCTTTTTTCATACTGCTTTCACCTCCTGACCAATTATTTTTCCCAGTGCCAACAAAATTGCACTTAAAATTATTCCAAAACTCATGTACAAAATATAGCTGGTTTCAATTTTCACGAAAAAAAAGATCAGAATACTTCCACATTCTATAACCGCTATAATTCTCGCGATTCGTTGACTGTTTTCATATTCCTTCCTGCTCCATTCCATATTTGGATGATTCACTGCCCCAATGATTTCAATAATTATCGTTGCAGCAATAACCAACGTTATATTTATACACATGTGTTTTGTCAAAAATAAAAAAATTAAATACGAATAAACCACATATATTCCAATTGTTCCTATAAAACATCCGATAAAGCTATTCGCGTGAAAACCTCCTGCACGCTTTCGAATACAAGAAAAATAAAATACAAACAAAATAGTCTGTCCTACTTTTTTTATCCAAAATGAAATCAGAAAAATGACTGAAAAACCAATTATTTTTTCCAAAAGTATCTGTATATGATAACTATATATTTCCTTATCGCATTCTTTTATAAACCCATTAAATAGCAAACTGTCTACCAATTTTTCTGCCCAATGCTGCGTCATAACTTTCCTCTTTTCGACAAATATCTTTAATCAAGTGTAAAGAGTTTACATACAAATAGAAATAGTTAAAGCAGAATTGGTCATTTTAATGCAGAAATGGTATAAAAAAACAGACGCATTACTGCATCTGTCAATTTTCCGATATTACTATAATAAACTGAAATATCATTTGATCATATCGTATTACACATGTTCCTCCATATTTTTCGACTGTATCCTTGATATTCTGAATTCCAATTCCATGTAACTCTGTGTTTTCCTCTTTACTTGTAATGAACTTTCCACATTCCTCTTTCGGTTCTTTATCTATAGTATTTATAACTGCTATTATTATTTGTTTTTGCTCTTTCATAATTTTTACTTTTATTACAGGTCTTTCACTTTTTTCACATGCTTCTATAGCATTATTTAACAAATTTGAAAGAATCAAAACAATGTCTTCATCTTTTATCTTCAATGTAGAAAGATCATTTACTTTTACAACAAATACAATTTTCTTTTCCCTTGCTTCGCGATATTTTGTATTTAAAATTGAATTTACAATTACGTGATTTGTATCAATCTTATCTATTTTTCCTGCAGTATCAGAATTACTTTCATCTATGAATCTTTCCAATTCTTGATACTTTTTATTTTTCAACAAATCAGAGATTACCTGCATATGATTTTGGTATTCATGTTCTCTTTTTCTTTGTTTATCGTAATTTTCAGAAATACTTCTGTACATTTCCGTTTCATTTTTGACACGTTCTAAAAATATCTTATTCTCTCTAAGTTCCATTTCTCTCTTTAAAATAGAATTAATGAGATAAAATACCACAATATTCATTCCTATCAGGCCTATAGAAATGCATATCAAAATACTTTTTTGTCTTTCATTTAAAGGAATCTCAAATCCCACCAAAAGTGAGATCAATACTACAATTGTAAATATGGGGAATATTGCAAATCTTAGCCACTCTGCCTCCGTGAGCATATCCGAAGATGTATGAATGACATAACGATGCAAAATCATAAGAAAAACTAAAAGAAATGTCTGGCTTAATACACCAAGTAAAACATTTACCATTGACTCATGTAAACTATCCATTGTAATATTCGAAAAACACTTTGACGCTACAATAATTGTCACGTAATCAATAATCAATCCACTCGCCTGATACAAAAGCATACATGCAACCGTTCTCCATATAGTCTGATTGAAATATAACCACATACACAAAATATTCAATGACAAAACTACAATTTCTTTACATATAAGTTTTCCATCCAGAATAACAGAAACCCCATACAGTCCTGCTATCTGGCATAATATAATAATACCTCCATACCACCTGTTTGTATATCGTCGTCTGCTTTCAAATATTTCCATAAATAGTTTTCCGAGAATCACAAATAAAATGGTATTAACAACTCCATATATGTATATTCCCATCAAATCTCCCCTTTATAGCAAATCCATTTTTCCTCAGCATCCTTATATTTTTTCCTGGAAATACTCAGTTCCATTCCATTACTCAAACACACCAAATATCTCATCATTGAATCTACATATTTTAAATTAATCAGATAGCTTTTATGTATCCGACAAAATCCCAATTCTTCCAATATCTCATCCATTTCATCCAATTTTGCATACATAGAATACTCTTTTCGTTTTTCATTGATCACATGAAATGTAAGTTTATGAAGATTACTTTCTATATATATAAGATTCGCAAGTTTTAAATTCATTCTTCCCTCTTGAAACTCAAACCATTTCTTATCTATTCTATACCTCATCTTATAAAAAATAGTGTCCAGGCATTCAACAAGCGAATCTTCAAAATTTTCGTTGTCTTTTAACAAATATCTTATAGCATCTACTCTGTATCCCTCTAAAGCGTAATTAATATATGCCGTAACAAACACTATATACGCTTCTCTCGTAATCGTTCTTATATATTTCGCTGTTTCCATCCCATTAAGTTTTTCCATACTAATATCAAGAAATATAATGCCATACTTAAGTACACTGTTTTTATTCTGTAACAATTCTTCCCCCGATGAAAACAATTCAATCTTAACTTTACATTCGCGCTGCATCATATATTTTTCAATTATTTTTTTCTCTTTTCTACAAAAATAATCCTCATCATCGCATATAGCAATATAAAACATTGTTGTTTCTCCCTGTTTTTACTCCAATATTTTCTATATATTTTCATAATACTCTCTCCCATTTTATATAACAACAAAATTTTCCGAAATTGACAATTCGCGTTTTTTATGTTTATTATTTTTAACTAATATTTAGCAAATAAAAAGGCAGCCCCCCACATTTCAACATCATATTGGATTTCTTTTTATATCTCATCTATGATTTATTTTATAGCATTTTTCCTACTTATTTTTCCCCGCACTCTCATGGAAACAACTGTCGTCAATGGTACCATAGAGATTACCACCTCTCCGTCCGGCTTTCTCGTAATAAGCGTTGCACCACGCTGCACAAACTGCTTTGCAATCCCGGAATACCCCAGATAATCGATAGACATTCCGTACGTCATCCGAATTCCCTGATAAGTCAAAGACAGCGTATTCAGATGATCATGCCCGCAGAACATCCATTTCAGCCAACCATTCTGCACCGCCGCTTCAAAGAAATGCGGCTGCCGATTGGATATTCCGAAATACTCATCTTTCTCTCCGATGCTTCCATGCTCATAAACGACACTGTGGTCTCCCAGCTTCATCTTCTCATAAGCTTCTTTGAACTCCGCCGGCGGCATATGAAAAAAGGCCATTGCAGGCACTTTTCTCTCATTCAGCTTCTCCATGCACCACACTGTCTGATCCTCATGAATACAATCAAAGCCGCCGTAAAACCAGCCTTCTCCATACATATTAGAATCCAGCAGAACCAGTGGCAGGAGAAGTTTCCCCTCTCGATCTACCAGATCCAGCACAAAATTCCCCACGCCGGAAATAGGAGCCTCGCTTCGTTCATATCTGCCTTTGGTAAAGATCGCGTATTTGCCCGTGGCAAAAATGTCCGAAAGCTGCTCCTTATTGCAGGTAGACCCCATCTCACAATCATAATTCCCAAATACAAGTGTATACGGGATCTGAAAACTATCCAGAAATTCCAACAGCTTCTGCGCCTGCTTTCTGTTATTCATCGTTCCGCTTTTCGGGAAAAACGGAAACACCGAATCTCCCGTCAGCACTAATAGATCCGGCTTTGTCCTCCGGATCAGCTCCGTCACTGCTGCGAGCGCCAGCCGATCCTTCTTCCCGGAAAAGATGCCAAATCCCAGATGCAGATCCGTCAGTTGTAAGATCTTGTAATCTCTGTCACTCGGAATACGAAGGGTAAATGTTTCTTCGTCCCGAATCTGAAAATCATCCGAAGTATACATAAACTGCTCCTATTCTATGCATTTAACTAAGTGGAATCAATGCGCCGATTGCAGAAAGAACCGTAGAAATCACCATCAGCACCTGAAAAGGCACTGTGCCGATCACACCGCAGATAGGACTGCTGCCCGCCTTTTTCCTCGACTTACCATATGTAAACACAAGCATAATACTTACAAGAACGACAACACCGCTCATAATTCTGGTTAAAACGATAAAACTGTTCACACCGAATATTGCAAATAAAATGCATGGAACCGCCGCAAAAGGCATACCGAACCAGTTCACAAAAATTTGTGCTCCGCCGTTGTTATAGGACAATTCGGCAATAATCAAATGTAAAATTACATTTACGCAATACGCGATAAGCACCATCCATACCACGTCTAACATGCTGTTCTTCGTGGCAAGATACGGCGCGGCGATAATGCCGGTACCGATACTGTTTCCCACAATCATGCTGATGGCTTCGAAGGTGGTAAGATGGGCTTCTGTTTTAATATGGTTTGTGGTTGACATAAGGTACCTCCTGCAGTGTTAACAAAAATTATTTGCACACTTTTCTTTTTCTGTTTAAATTACTGTGCCACTTTACATAATATTTTATTTTCCTTTAACCATTCTTCTCTCTGTTGCTTCAAATCATCTTTATATATTTTTTAAGTCCCTCAATTTTTCATAAATGCTCCAAGATTCTATCATACTGCACATACATCTTCTGCACCTCATTCTCCAGCGTATAGTAGTGCATAATATACGGAAGCAACAACACCAGAAACAATAACGTCAACGCATACAACAACGGATTGCAGATCATAAGCGCCGCCACAATTGAAATCATTGTCAGAATCGCAAATGTAACTGTCACGATCAGATGTACCAGCCTCTCATGTTGGAAAAAAACAATCTGTGTCAGGTGTTCCTGCAGAATTGCGTTCCATTGTTCCGGAGAGATATTGTCCGCATTGGCTAGGAGTGAATCTATTTTCTGGCGGTAGGTTATTATTCTTTTCTTCATTTTTACATTCTCTTTCTTATAGTACTTTTATTATACCAATATACCTTTGGAATCACAACGACATATTTAACTGAAGGTAATTGTCCATCAAGATATCTTGTTATTGTAAGTTCCCCAGAATAAAAAAAGGGCAATGTCTGAACAACATCGCCCTTTGTTTTTATAATTATACTTCCGAAAGGAATCTGTCAACTGGTTTATGCAGCAGCGTCCACTTCGTCATCCATATATCCGTCATCGGCATTTTCCGAATCATCATCCGAATCATCATCCAAATCATCGTTCCAGTCATCCTCTGTGCTGTCTGTGATAACAACCTTGCATTTCCACACCATACCATGTACTTTTGCTTTGACTGTAACCGTACCGCTGCTATATGGTATCAGTATGCCATCCTCTACCTCGCATATATCGTCATCAGAAGATGTCCATTCCACGTCATGACTGCATCCCTTCAGATCCAGAGAAACCGTATCTTCCACGTCCATCTCCACTGCTGTCTTATTCAGTTCCGGCGTTTCTACTGTCACCTGACAGGATTTCTTCTGCGTTCCCTTCTTTACCGTAATGGTTGCTTTGCCTTTTCCTTTTGCGACCACTTTTCCGGCGGAGACACCAGCCACCGCTGTATTACTGCTGCCCCAGGAAACGATTCCTGCACCACCCTTTACCGTAAGTTTCCTGCTCTGTCCTTTTACAAGCACAATCTTTGTACTGCTGATCGACAGCGGACTTATCTTCGGTCTGGTGTTCTTTTTCTTCGTTGTCTTCTTCGTGGTTGTCGTGGAAGATTTCCGCGTCTGCGAATATCCGCCCGATGAGCCAAAACACTTCTTGCACGGTGTCAGACCGCGTGCCAATGCATTGGAAAGTGTCGTCTGATAAAAATTTCCCCGCCCGCATTTGTGGGTATGGTATTTACTGCCGGTTGGCGTCACATAGACCATTGTCTGTGCCTGTGCCGTTACCATGCCGGCACTGTCACCGACTGGCAAAATCATCATAAAAAATACAAGTGTAAAACTTAGAATTGTTTTTTTGATTGTTTTCATCAATTGCCTCCTTATCTTTTCCTCCGCTTTAAACATGTCTTATATTTTTATCATACGCCTTCTCATTTTCCAGCACAATACTATTTTATCAAATTGACAATTTGCATTTTGTCAAATAATCTATAGTGTTTTTCATTATAATGGCGCAGGTTCCAGGAAAACAAACCACCGTGCGGGATTTTGTCAGCTATTTGTCATGTCTTGATATTATTCACAGCGTTTGGCAAGGACACGGCACTCCTTGTCACAGAATGCAATTCCATACAGCCAGATGTTCTGGACTTTATAACGTTTCAATGGTGCTACATACTTTTTGTCAATAATCTGCTGCACAGCTTCCTCTGACTTTTCGTCCAGCTTCCTCTCATCTGCCGTGTGTTTTACCTCCACAATAAAGCCTGACTTTCGGTCTTTTCGCTCCACCAGAATATCGCTTCTCCCTTTTCCAGATTCTAGGTTTGAGGTAGCATACCATGTCTCACAGGAAGACAATAATGCCATTAAGAATCCGTGATAGAAGGATTCATGATCATCGTGATAACTTATCGCATCAAGCAGCTTCTGGTTTAAAATCTGCTCAATTTTCGCGGCATCTCCTGCTTCAAAAGCCGTATAAAGCTCAGTCAAAGCTGCATCCAATGAGAGGTTTTCATGAAACCATTTCATGACCTGCTGTATAAATATCTGACGCACTTCTTTATTGGGAATTGTCAATTCATAGCAATTTCCATTCGGAATACCTACCATTGTGAGATACCCCGTCATATAAAGCAGACTCCACAAATTTTGAATGTCCTGATCAATTTCTGCATGTGTGAGTTGATCGTTAATCTCCTTGTGAATCGTCTGACCGTCAATGAGGTTCTCAATTTCCATCTGCGCTGCCACAGTGTTCGATTTTTCAATCAGTCTGCGAATTTTGTCGTTGCCACTGGTATTAAGCCAATATGCTTTTGGCTGTGCTTTCGTAGAATTTATCAGGTCGTAAGCATAGTTGAGTACATCCCAAGGGCAGTATACATCCTGCTCACCAAAACGATATCCATCGTACCATTCTTTAAACTCTGCCTGATGTGATTCAATCCCATATTCTTTTAGAAGTGTCTCTACTTCTCCATGGGTAAATCCAAAGTATTCATCGAACTGTTCATCGGATATGGAATGCACCTTCAAATTGTTTAAGCCTGTGAAAATGCTCTCCTTTGACACACGAAGGCATCCGGTCATCACAGCGAAATAAAGACTGTCATTGGTTTTCAGTGCTGCATGAAACATTGAGCGAACCAAATCCAGCATCTCCCTGTAGTATCCATTCTGAAAGGCTTTGTCCAGTGGAACGTCATATTCATCGATTAAAAGGATGACCTTCCTTCCATAATAGCTGCATAGAAGATTGGTTAATGTAAGCAAAGCCTGTTGCAAACCATACTTTTCAAAGCTACCATTAATCAGGTCTTTGCAATCTTCCTTCTCGTCTTCCGATAAAATGGTACTATCCTTCAAAAAACGAAATCGCTTGGCTTCTTTAATAATAATATTAGCTAAACCGCGCTCTGCATCTTGATATGTCAGTCCCTCTACTCCCTTTAGGCTTATAAACAAAACTGGGAACTTCCCCATATACGCTTCACAAAGCTTCGTCTCTTTTGAAATGGCAAGTCCATCAAAAAGCTGCGGATTAGTTCCAATCTCAAAAAAGGACTTTAACATACTCATATTCAGGGTTTTTCCAAATCTGCGTGGACGTGTGAACAGATTGACTTTTCCCCATCCGTTAAGCAGATCTGCAATAAGCATGGATTTGTCAATGTAATAGAAATCTTCTGTCCTGATTTCTTCAAAATTTTCTATACCAAGAGGTAATTTTTTCATTGCCATCACTATCGCCTACTTTCCGAGGTAAACTTCCCCAATAATCTACAGTATTGTTGAGACTGCGAAAACCAACTAAAGGTTCACATTTGCTAATACACTCCCGAATGTCCATAATCAATGTATCAATTTCAGCCTTCTTTGTCAATTATATCAATTTGTCTACTATAGCATATAAAAGGCAAGATTACTTTTCCTCATTGTGTCGATAAAACAATCCTGTCCTCTTATTACACTCACAAACATAATCTGGAAATACCATCTTAAAAGGTTGATTGTTATAACGAAACACACAACAAATCCCTTCTGGTTTACTTTCGCCATATAATTTTTCCACTAAATCATTGGTGGTTTTATCCGAACAAAAATCAGAAGAAATCTCATTATGAATCACGATGTTTACCGAATACGCTTGCTGAATTTTTTCAACACAATCCTTAAATCCAAACATAACATGAACTTCTATCTCTAAATCCGGAAATTCCTGCAACATTTGACTCACAGGAATTTCAAGATTCAAATAGTCTCTTCGATCATTATTCATTCCCCTGATATGGTACTTTAACAAACTTTCCAAGCTAGAACCATGCATCAGATTATCGACCATGAAAACAATTTTTTTTAATGGACTGCCTCGCCACAAAATTTGATTTCCGGCTTTTTTCAGTTCCTTATTCACTTTACCTGAATCAAAAGCCAGGCTTAGAACACATCGACCACTATTCTCATTATGTTTATATTCCTCAAACAAATATTGCAATGTAGAATCATTACCACTACTTTCTTTTGCAATCACAAGAGTTCCCACCTCTACTGCAAGCTGCTGCATTTTTTCAAAATATGTATTAATTGCATCTGTATCTTCTACCATTCCTAAATAATGTTCCTCTAACATTAGTTTCCAGAAAGAATCTATTACCTCTTCCGTAATTCCAAAAACCTGAAAATGCCAACAAAGTTTGTATAAGCAAACCATTTCCTTTGTTTCATCTCTACATTGAAAGCAATCAAATACTTCCTTTTTAAGCCTATTAGCCACCAAAATCCGAAGCATTCTCTTCATATTTTTCCCAAAATATCGTTGACGCTCATCATATCGCATAACCTGCTCATCGACTAGCTCCTCTAAGAATCTAACCTTGCCTTTGCTTTTCCGTAAATCTTCATAATAAACAATTGATTGATCTTCTGAATTTACAAAAACATCAATATCTCTCTGTGGAACGTTTCCTCCGTGCTCGGTTATCTTCTGTAAATCCAGATCCAGGAAATCTGACTTGCGAACCTGACGTCCATCGACTTCCCACTTTTTAGATTTCGATTGAAAGATTGCTTTTGTATATTTCCACTGAGTTGCACTTTCTCCCCAAAGCTGCAATCTTATATGTTTCTCAGAATAAAACTTTCCTATCTGTTCTGCCACTGTACCAATCCACGGAAAAGCCAATAAATCCCCGTTCATTAGCGTATGCTCATCAACCTGCTCAAAATTGAAATACTGATTTATAAAAGCATATAACTTCTCCACAACCATTCCTGCGTCTTCCATAGAAGCCTCCTGAAGGGTCTCTGTCAAATAGCGGTCCATCAGGCATTCCTGATAAAATTGATTTTTATGGTTGTCCAAATCCACGCAAAACTTCCATTGATTCTTTACTACTTCTAAATAAAAAGCTGCATAGAAATCAACTGTCAATACATCGCAGTCATCTTTAAACAGCCAACAGCCTCTAAGGTTTTGTATTCCCATACGTAACATTTTAAGGAAACCATCCTTTTCATTTTCTTCCTTTGTGTTATTACATACGATTGCCTTATCATGCGAAGCTGCCGGATTAAGTAATCTAAGCACTCTATGATCCTTACTGTTTCTGACAATATAAGGAGCAGAAAATAAATTATAGGAAGCCTCTTCTTCCATTAATTTGAGTAATGTGAGCTTTTCATTTTGTGTTCCCTTCAAAAACACTTCTTCCAACGTTATTGTTTCTTCATCAGGTGCAAGCTTTACAACGATATACCAAGCTAATCGCTCCTCAGATAAAATATCTTCCTCCGCAACCAGACCTTCAAAATACTCTCTATGAATATTTCTGATAATAATATCCCGCTCACACTGCACTACCAGTGTCCCATTATATCGATAATCCTGCGGACAAGAGATAATTTCTCCATTATTAACAAGTTTTTCCAGAAATGCAATTCCATGTTCTTGCGCAATTTCTAAAATTGCCTTACGCACTGCCTTTTGTTCATTAATCTCTACATAGCTGCTTATTTTTTCAAAAAGCTGTAATGCAATCGCCAATTCCACAAGATGTTCATTGTCCTTTTTAAAATCCTGTGCCAATCCAATTACCAATTCATAAACCGGGTACACTTTAGTTCCATCTGTATTTTCCAACAAAAATATACCTTTTATCGTTGGCAATATATCCTGAAATTTCCAATAACTTTGAACAATATCAGATGTCTTTTCCGCGCCGCCTTTTTCCCTCAATCCACGAAGGAAATATAAACTCTCTTTGTACGCATTTTTAGCAGAATATTCTGTTACCGCCATCATCTCAATACATTCTGAAATTTTTTTGCTAAAATCTGTATCCCTTTTTACTTTTTCCCAATCATGAAACCACTGTAATTCCATAATAAGTATTTCAGATAACTTTTCGATTTCACTTTGTCGCAAAGACGCTTCTATTTGATTAATTTCATCGATTAAAGAAAGAACCTCTTGCTGACTAACCCGATGAAAAGCCAATCCTCTCATTTCCTTGTAACGTTTATCAATTCCAATGCTTGAGTTCATACTTGCCTCCCATCAGTCCAATAATTGCACCTACGGTTCCTTTCTCCCCCATACACCCTTCCGAGATAATATTTAGCCATTCTACAAAGTTATCTTTTATATGAGCATTCAATATTTTAATTCTAGACACACTAAAATAACACACACTCATAAAATTCTTAAAATTAACCGTATTCTGTGGAATCTGACGATATAGTTCCATAGCAAAAAATTTTTCAAGCCACTCGTCTCTTTTAAACAATTCTTCGTATAACCGCTTGTAAATACTTCCTCTTCCAACCTTCTGCTTTACAAGCGTTATCGCATACTTGTTTAAATATTCATCCACAAATATCGGATCCAGATATCTGTTCAAAATAAAATTTGCATCTTTAATACTCCAGCTTCCTTTTCGATGAAGATACTTCTCAAACAGACGTATATTTTCTTGTTGTAATTCCTCATCCTCCAATTCCATTCCCTGAATACTTTTCATCTCATAATTTGCAGCACCATTCTCAAAAAGGCTTTCTTTTTCCCTCTCCGACATATCACCAATGCATTCATAGATTAAGGTCTTACTCCTATTTATTTCCAATCCTCTGGCAAAAATATATTCTGAAAATCGATTTAATAATTGATTTCCGTCTATCCCACGATAAACAATGAACATATCATCCACATATCGCATGATTCTACACGTTTCCGTAGTATAATGATATTTTCTGCAAAACGAATCCAACACCGCCGTCAAAAAAAGTTCTGCAAACACTCTGGCATATGCCGGTCCCTGTGGCACACCTCGAATATTTCCTTTCATCTGTAACATTAACTTTTCTGTGTAATTCCCAAGATAACGTAATATTGCATCTATTCGTTTTTTCTTTTCTTCATTTTCTGTTTGATTTCCCTGTTCCTGTATCTGCCGAAACAACGCATGAATATAAATTGAGTCGTAAAACTTTGTCAGATCCAGCTTAATAATTCCATTTTCACTAAAAAAATCTAAGAACAAATAATTTTCAACGTCTTGTTGGAACCTTTTCCAGGAGTCGTACCAAGGCATAAAAACAGAACCTGCCTCATAAAAATAATTCAGGTTATAGCTATACGAATGAAATCTCTGTCCCATGTTTTCAATAAGTTCATAGATTAATGCTGTCGTAAGTACTCGATCATACGGACATAAAGATACCAGTATTCGCGGTTCATTCTTCCCTTCCTCCATTCTCTCATACATAGTATATTTGACAGGTAAATCGTGCTCCGTAATATTCCCTTCTATAACCGCTTCAAATTGTCTTTTAATACTCAACAAATCAAATTGACACAATCCAGATAATTCCAGATAATCATCTACCGATAAAACCTCATCATCATATTTCATATATTGAAGTTCTTTTTTTTGTATCATTTGAAAATATTTTATATCCTTCTCTACCTTTTTCTGAGACAAAACCTCTTTCTGCTGGATTTTTTCAATCGAAATATCTAATCTATCCGCAATGTATTCTGCCAAAGTAATCTGCGGATCAATATTTTCTTCCAGTTTTTGTCCATACAGATCATACAAATATCTCATTGTAATCGGATAATACCGGTTCTTTAATTTATCTAAATATTGTCGTGTAATATCTTCTTTAAAATTATGCTGTTGTTTCAAAATATCCCACAATAATGCACCATTAGAAAAATTGCGAAAGCATCCAACTAATACGAGGCGATCCAAATATTTCAAATTACCTTCTTCTGCACGTTTCATAATAACATATAAAACAGAACTTTCTTTACAACAACTTCGGATCTCTTCTAAAGAAAACATCCTGTTTGCAACCAAATACTCTTTCTTGTATAAAAGCCCCTTGTCTGATTCTTCTTTCTCTGGCGATATATTCAGGCATTTCCAAAGATATTCCAAATCATTTGGTATATAGGTTTCCAAAATATCATCCTGTATTTTCCAAAAATCCAACTGTTCAGGCAAATGTATCCAATCATCTACTTTCACATTAATAACATCTGGAATAAAAAAAGAGCGTCCACCTTTACGATGCACTGACAAAGGAAGTTTTACCTGTTTCCCTAATTTCATTTCCCCTCCAGCAACTGCCGGGAAAATATCCAAACCATACTTTGTATCTGCAGATAATTTCAGTCGATATGCCCCTGTCAATTCTTCGATCATGCTATACCCTTGGGATTTTGTAATCATTCCCTTGGTGTGAATCCAAAGATGCACACCTCTTCGTCCTGAAAACTCTGCCAAATAATGGATTCCAAGCTGTTCCAATCGTTTCGCAGCTGGAATAACATACTTTTCTACTAACCCTTCCAGCTGACCACCCTCTTTGCAATCAAAATCCAGGCATATCCACTTGATCCATGATCTTCTATACTGTTGCTGATACATGCCAAAAGAAGCCCCTTTATTCAGCATGTCATAAATGAGTAATGGTGTACACGTAATTCTTTTTGGAATATAACGTCCATCCGGCATCTGAACAGCTAGATACTTGTCATTCATCACATAAAATTCGTATAGTTTTTGCGCGATTGTATACTTTTCATTATCCATAATATCATCCAACAAAATGACCCGACCTCCATTACATGAGCAATAAAAAAATGTGCAATCTCCTCTTTTATAAAGGGAATTGATTTCTCCCTAATAAAACTAAGAAAGCACATTTTTATTATAAACTATTATCCATCGAATGTAAAAGAAAAATTGAATTCTATCATCTTATCCATGGCTGAACATCACTGGCTCTTTTCCAAAAATCCTGGCCACGATTTTACACGCCAGCATCTTGGGAAACTATCTTTTTATGATACCATGCGTCTGATCATAAGCATGGGGAAAGGCAGCACGAATGATGAGATCATGGATTACTTTGACCTGGACCCTGACCTTATCCCTTCACAGTCTGCTTTCTGCCAGCGCCGCAGACAGATTTCCCTCTCTGCTTTTGAATACCTTTTTTCGGAATTCTCTTCTTCTTTTCCATCCACTACGGACAAATTCAAAGACCATTGTATTCTCGCCTGCGATGGGTGCCACGTTGTCTATGCTACCAATTCTGATATTATCGAGGACTATAATAAGCCCCGGCTTATCGACTATAAAGGTTACAACCACATGCACTTAAATGGTTTTGTTGATGTTATCAGCAAAGCCTTCCTTGATGTCGTCATACAGCCCGGACAACAGCCGGATGAGCGTGAAGCGCTCCACTCCATGCTGGATCATTTCACACCCGATGACCCGCAAAAATATATTATAACTGCAGACCGCGGTTACGAATCCTATGATCTCCTGTTCCACTGTGAGCTCAAAAACCTGGGTTACGTTTTCCGTGTAAAATCGCCATCTTCCCCGAAAAGTATTCTTTCTTATTATGCATCTGAGCTTCCAGATGATCTTGAAGAATTCGATGTTACGATAAAGCGCTTTTTTACGGATAAAGCCACAAATATTATGAAAAGCCAGTCAGATGTTTACCGCTACATCAATCCCAGTAAAAATACCCCTCATTTTTATGAGCTTCTTAGGAAAAACCACAGTCATCTTTATTTCTTGCTGTTTCGCGTTGTTAAGATCAAAACCACTGAGAATACACAAGAAATCTATTTCCGCCTGATTCTGTACAATTTCGGCATTTTTATCGCAAACGAAGCGGCAGAAGAAAACCGGAAAAAGAAACGGGATGGCAGCAACAAGTATCTCTATGAACTTGACTTTTCTTCAGCATTAAAAACAGCCAGAAAGTTCTTCATGCGCAGGGATTCCGGCAGGCACATCGATATTATCCGGCTGATGATGAAATATGTCCACGCAGTGAAAGACAGGTTCCGGCAGTTTCAACGGCCTCTCCGTGGAATCAGCGCAATTCATTTTGGATATCGGTAAGTTCTGCAACTGAATATCCTTCTTTTTGGCAGATGGACAGCATCTGTCTTTTTGGCATACCTGTTTTTAGGCTTTTTGAGTTCAAAATATCGGATATTTGGCAACAACTGGGTTATCGAACAAAACTTCGAACAATCGGCTTAATGGCATTGCCCCTTGTTTCTCATTCTGATGTGTTTGTCAACCATTTTTTATAAAAATGGTTAGACCCCTTATTTGGAATCTAACCATTTTAGATACACGATGCTAACTAAATGACATTGGCTCCTGAATAGTTACCATGTATTTATGAATTAAATTTTGATGCTTTTTTTAATTTTGATTGTAATTAGTTCTACTAGGTTGTCTGGTTTGTCACTTATTACATTACACCACTCATTTTTCTGAAGTTCTTCATAAAAACTTGTTTTTAGAGTGCTTTCTGTAAAAATAGTTATATTGGAATTTTTGTTTTTTATAATTGTATTAATAAACGTATTTAATTTTTTCATATTTACACCTCAATGTCTACAGATATGTCATTTAATACTATATTGATGTCATCAATGCTGATCATATCAATATTATTGTTACGCTTTAAGTTTTCTACTAATTGTTCATATTTCTTTTTAGATTCATCAATATTGAAATCAGAATAAAAATTTCTAACCTTCGATAATTCAATGATTTGGTTTTGAAAAATTACTTTATCAAATTTTTTTATTCTATTGAGCTGAAGAAGAGATGTTATATAATAGTAGCCGGATCTTATAACGTAGTACATATCGTGATTATACTTATTATGTTCATTCAAACATTTCTGAAATTCTTGTTTTTCGATAGATATTTTATCTTTAAATCTTCTGATAAGAAAGTCTCTATCAAAGAGGATATTTTTAGTAATATTTTGCAGCCATTGAAAATAGCCTTCAGGACCTTTTATTAATTTACCACCTGTAATGACACTGTTTTCGTAGGGCATTCCTGCTGATGCTGCAAATAAGAAGGAAAGATAGTCTCTAAAAACAATATCAACTTGATCTTTGTTTGATTCATTTGATTCGTCACTAATAGTTCCTTTGTTATGCATATATCTATTTTCTTTATCAGGATATCCAAGCATCAATACAATAAAATCATAATCACTAGGAAGTTTACTATCTGGGGTAACAGAAGAACCATATTGAATTAGTAGATAATCCTTGTATTTTGGGAAGTGAGTAGCCATTGTATCCTTAATTTGTAAAGCCTTGTCTAGTTCCTCTTTCCAGTTTTTATTATTGTAATTGACATTATTTAGAATTTCGTTAATATTTCGTGGAGTGTTTTTAAGATTTTTCCATATACCTGCGATTATTGCAACAATAGCAGTTGCAATAATTCCAGAAATTATTCCGTTTTGGTATTCATTCCATAATTCTATAAGTTTACTTATTATCGCTTGAATTTTCATTTTATTGTTTTGTGAAACAGTATCATACAGGAATATACTGTTACTTTATCTCCTTCAGTTTTTCTACACGCTCCGCATCATCATGCGATTCATGTTTCATCTCAATAATCTTGAAAAATTTTATTGTGTCTGGCACCTCTTGGGGAATGTCTGGTGGGAGCCCGGAGATCGTTTTTTGTTGCAGGACTGACAGAGTAACCTGTCAAGTATCATTTCAACAAGGTTGTTTGTCTCGTTGGATACAATGTACTTGAGCGGATGAGATTTAGTACTCGAAAAATCAACGATGCCTCTTTCCGCAAGCGAAGACAGCATACGCATAACGCGCAGTTGGAATCGATGATATTCCCTGCATATCTCACCAGAAGAGCACCTTGTATCAAGATTGTCCTTGTAGGAATCCATCAACCCTGGACTGTAGGAATCAACCTGTAATGACTGTGCAAAGCGTACTATCGAGTTACAAACAATCTGATACTGTTCTAAAGACACTTCCAGTATCCCGTAGGCTCTAATCTCCTCTATGAGCTGAGCAGTTAATGGTTTTAGTAGCGGGTAGGCTTTTATCATACACGGCCTCCTTTCTATAATGGTGACTGGTTACACCTCTATAGTAATAAATGCCGATATATTTATAAAGCTCTATAAATCCAATATTTCAGAAAGTCAAAAATCGGCATTTCTAAAATATCGGCATATGGGGCATTGAAGTTTCTTTCCGCTATCTCAAACATGCGGCCGGGCTTCTGTACTTTCATTCAAAACAGCCAGAATTTCTAAAACAGGAAATCTATTCCCGCCTGATTCTGTACAATTTCGGCATTTTTATCGCAAACGAAACGGCAGAAGAAAACCGGAAAAAGAAACGGGATGGCAGCAACAAGTATCTCTATGAACTTGACTTTTCTTCAGCATTAAAAACAGCCAGAAAGTTCTTCATGCGCAGGGATTCCGGCAGGCACATCGATATTATCCGGCTGATGATGAAATATGTCCACGCAGTGAAAGACAGGTTCCGGCAGTTTCAACGGCCTCTCCGTGGAATCAGCGCAATTCATTTTGGATATCGGTAAGTTCTGCAACTGAATATCCTTCTTTTTGGCAGATGGACAGCATCTGTCTTTTTGGCATACCTGTTTTTAGGCTTTTTGAGTTCAAAATATCGGATATTTGGCAACAACTGGGTTATCGAACAAAACTTCGAACAACCGGCTTAATGGCATTGCCTCTTGCTCTTAATTCTTCTATTTAGTTCAACTCGTTCATGATATCTCTTCCCAAATCCGTCAATCGAATCATTTCGATATCATCTTTTCCAAGGTAACTTTCTATCAAGCCTGACTGTTCAAATTTGTTTCTTACTCGCAATGCATCTTGTTCATCAACAAAATATCCTGGTTGATAGCTACTCACTGCATCTCTAAATTCTGATACTTTCTTAACACCAGTAATTCTCAATGAAACAAATTTAAAGATTTCATCTAATGTAGTTTTAACTATTTTTTTATTTACTGTCGTATTAGATGTAAAAACTAAAACCTTTTCAGTGAAATGCAATACAATTTCCTTACCATAAAAGTCTTGCTCCATTTTTTGTTTCTGAGTGTCTGCAGAAACTCCAACTGTATACTTCTTTAACTCTTCATTTTCTTTGCGCAGATATTCAATTTCTTTTTGCAGTCTTTCCTTTTCCTCATCATTCCCTCTATGCCATCCAGGTCTTTTTATCTCATTTTTTGCCTGCATTATTGAAATGGCGACTTTTCCCATCAAATCAGATTGATCTCGCCAAATACTTGCTAATCTATTTCCCATTGCCCTACTTTTAAACTCTGCCAATTTTCCTCTTTTGATATCATCCTTTTCAACTTTTTCATCATCTAATTCTACTGAATCATCTAACGCAAAAACAAGAACAGGAATACCTTTGTCTATTGCATAATTATATTCCATCTCGGTATAACTTATTCCTGTCTTTTCATTAACAGAACCATACCTCTTTCCTAAAATCAAAACATAATAATCACACATATCTATAACTTTTTTTATAACATTAAATTGCTCATCATCAGTTGCAACAAAATTTTCCATTCCTGCTGGAATACAATCTGCCATTAATAAAATATCCAACACTCGTTTTCTCTCTTTTGACAAATCGGAATATATTGAACTGATAAACACTTGATATTTTATATTGTCCATTTCACTTTTCTCCTTATAAATTTGCTTTTTCTATAGTGGTTCAGTTGTCAAGACAAAAATCTAAGATTTTTGTCTTGACAACTGAACCACTATAAAAACTCCGACTCCCTATCTTCATGTACATGTTCTTTAAAACAGACATATTTATCATCCATGTAGGCTGACATTACGATCAGAATAGGAAGTATTGTTTTCCTTGTTCCAAGTAAATAGATAATCTTCCGTACCTTGATTTTCAAAACGAGCCGTCCACAGGGCGACTTATTCTATTTCTGATATTTCGACAAGAATTTTTCTCCACCACTCTTTAGCACTTGATATTTACGTCCTCATCACGGTCATATATCTTTTCCCAGCATTGTAGATTGTATAATAGAACAGTTGCCTGTTCTTTTTTAGGAAATGAATTTCCCTTACACTTAAACTAAAAAACAAACACCAAAAATCAGAATTGGCATTAAAATTATTACCCCATAAAGAATATTGTTACACAATATTTTCAATTCTTGCAAATATGGATTATCTTCACTCAAATAATTATTCAACTTATCTAATTGTTTTTTTCGGCTTTCATTTACAGTTAACTTATTTTTCTCTATATCTTCTTTATAATAATACCATCTTATATTGTATTCTTTACATCGTTGCTTAAGTGTGTTAAAAAAGTCCACTTCTGCTCGATACTCCATTCTGTCAATTATCTTATTGTATTCGTCATTTTTTGCTGGAAGATTCTCGTCCGTGAGTTCTCTTTTCAATGATTTAATAGCATTCAGGGTTGCTTCTGTTACTTTTATTCTTTCAGAATATTTTGAATTTCCATTTATAATGGAAAATACTAGAATTACAATAGAAATAATTATACTAAAATATTCAGACAACTCACTATTGTAATATTTTGGAAAATATATAACAGTTAATGCGTAAATAATCAAAACAATACTATAATAAATAAGCACAAAGTTTGAAAATTTCGAAATTCTATCAAGCCTTTTTAGCATATTAGCCTGATTGCATTGTGTCATGTCCATAATTTCATACATTTTATCTTTTGTATATTGTTCCATAATTATCCTTTTAGACGTTTCTATAAATTTTCAACTACATTTTATTTACATAATACTCCTGTTCATATCGTTTATCAAGCGATTTTCACGCAAATTACAATTCGCATTTCAATTCCTCAAAAACATAATATTAAGAAAAAGATATAACAAACAAGCCGGCGCACCAGCGCCGGCTCCCCTTACCATCTCACTATTCCATTCTACTCCACCGCAAGCCCTTCCTCCCGGATCACCTGCACCATCTCATCCACATACTTCGCGCACAACTCATCACTCTGTGCCTCAACCATCACACGGATCACCGGCTCCGTACCGCTCTCACGCAGAAGGATTCTTCCATCCTCGCCCAAAGCGGTGCTGATCCGATCCTTCTCCGCCTGCACACGCGCATTGCCGGTAACCGCAGCCTTGTCCTCAACCTTCACATTCTTCAAAAGCTGTGGGTACATCTGCATCCCCCTGCACAGCGTGCCGAGGCTCTGCTTCTTCTCCAGAATCACCTCCATCAGCATCAATGCCGTAAGGATTCCATCTCCGGTCGTCGCATGCTTACTGAAAATGATATGTCCGGACTGCTCTCCGCCGAGCACATATCCGTTGGCAACCATCGCCTCATTGACATACTTATCGCCAACCGTGGTCACACATACCCCAATGCCCTCGCGCTTCATCGCTTTGAACAATCCCATGTTGGACATGATCGTGGCAACCACCGTATTATTCTGCAGACGGCCACATTCCTTCAGATACTTCCCACAGACATACAGGATATAATCCCCGTGCACTTCCATACCGTTCTCATCCACGGCAATACACCGATCCGCATCTCCATCAAACGCAAATCCGCAATCCAGATTCTTCTCCCGGACAAGTCTCTGCAGATTCTCGATATGTGTCGATCCACATCCCATATTGATGTTAGTACCGTCCGGCTCATTGCCAACCACATATGTTTTGGCACCAAGCGCATCAAACACACTCTTTGCAATATTAAACGTACTTCCGTTGGAACAATCCAGCCCCACGCGCATGCCATCGTAAGATCTGGTAGCCAGAGAAATCAGATAGCCGATGTAACGGTTCCGTCCGATCGCATAATCCCGCGCCACACCAACCTTGTCACGCAATGCAAAAGGCAGTTCTCCCATCTCACCATCTATGTATTTCTCCAGTGCAGCTTCCACTTCTGCGGAAATCTTGTGTCCGTTTCCATCCATGACCTTGATTCCATTGTCATAATATGGATTGTGACTGGCAGAAACCATAATGCCACAATCGAAATTTTCCGTACGAACTACATATGCCACACTTGGCGTAGTGGTAACATGCAGCAAAAACGCATCTGCTCCGGATGCCGTAATACCGGCAACCAGCGCATACTCAAACATATAGCTGCTGCGGCGCGTGTCCTTTCCGATAATGATCCGTCCGCTGTGATTCTGGTTGTAATACCAGCCCAGATAACGTCCAATTTTATATGCATGATCCGCGGTTAATACTTTGTTGGCTTCACCGCGAAAGCCGTCTGTTCCGAAATATTTTCCCATTGTTCTTTATTCCACTCCTACACATCCAATGACATCAACATTCCAGTCTTTTAACATGCGAAGTTCCTTTTCAATCTCCTGATAGATCGATGTATCCGTAATCTCCACTAACACGACATGGCCAGCTTCCGAAGCTTCACGCATCGCTGCAGAATCATAACAGATATTCTCCCCATATACCACCTGAATACCACTTGCTTTCAGATGTTCGGTCAGCTTTGTGATCCATTCTTTCTTCATTCGCTCAATCTCTGAACCTGTCAGGAAAAGCTTTGTAATTCCTTCATTCTTACAATACAGTTCAATATTTGAAGAAGCCATCTGCAGGGATGCCTCCGGAGAAAGCATCTTCTGATTCCGATACTTGATGCGCAGTAAAAATCCAGTAATTCCCTTTGTGCGCTGCTCCCTGGTGATAATACCAAACTGACGCATCTTATAGTATCGCACCAACTCCTCTGCTGCCTGCAGCTTGTTTGATAATACAGCAATACAAACCAAATACAATGCGGCAAGAAATACTCCCATCACAAAACCAAGTACCACATATTTCTTGCTCAAAGCCGGAGCAGCAACCTGTACCGTTGCAGACTCTTCCTTGTCATCCGACTCCAAATTTTCCTCTCGCTCCAGTTCACTCAACTGATCCTCTGACATAGCAGACTTAAGATTAGTAATCTGATCCCTGTAGGATTTGATCAGATTCGAAACATTACCCTGAGAAGTTGCAAGATCCGAATCGGTACATATCTGATAATTTTCTGATACTAATACGAGCTTATGTCCGCCTATACGTTTACTGAATTCCGGTTGCTTCTTTTCCAGTTCATTCTGTATCTGCTTTGCCACACTTTCCAGACCCTTTTTATCTGTATACTTAATAATTACAGAAAAGGTATTATCCGAATTACTATATGCAGACACAAGTTCTGCCAGATACTTATCTTCCGACTTTGCAGAAACATCTTTCCATATCGTTTTCTGATCCACGCCGTTATTGGCATAATCCACATAGGCATTCGCAATCGCGGATGTATAATCTTTCTTGCTGTCTTTCGTGTAATTCATCACAAAATCAGAATCTATGTAATACTGTAATTCCATTCTGTGCTCCTGATAGGGATCAATGTTCATCATAATCGAATTCTGCATATAATTGCTGTTTTTTTCAATTAAAAGTTTTAAACTCTTTACATCATCGATCTGCTGCTGCTCGTCATCCGTAAGAACAACTGTCGGTTCCTGCTTCTCATCCTTCGGTTGGAGTGCTGCATGATATGCCCGCACGTCCTTTGCATACTTCACTCCCGGAAGTAAAATTGCAAACAACACCGCACATACAATCCATAACTTCCATCCCATCATCACTTTCCAGAATAACTGGCGAAGTGAAATCTCCCTTACCTGATTTTCCATTTGTAATTTCTCCAATTCTTATTTTTGTGTACTTAATTGAGTGTACTTCTTTTTTATTTCAAATGCAAGCTTTTACTTCATTCATCCTTTCTTCAGCAGCAATTCCTCTATAATCCGATACTCTTCTGGATTTAGTTTGCCTTCACGATACAACTGCTCAAGTTCTTTGATAAAAGTTGCTCCTTCCACCTCATTTACCGAATCAAAATTTAAAACTTCTTTTTTTAATTTCCGAAGCAGATCATCGTGTTCATAAACGATTCTTGGCTCCCCAGTCTTACATTGCATCTTCCTGGCCTTTAAAGATCGATTATGCCTGATAACAGCTAAAAGCTTATCCACAAACTGCACCAAAAGCTGAAATTCCTCTTTCATTTGCGCAAATAATGCACTCTGCTCTCCATCTTGCAACGCACGCTTATAATCCGCAAGAACCTCCACAACAAACTCTTTTTTCTGTAACAGTTCTTCCGAATACATACCGGCAATATACCAGTCTCCTCTTCTTCTGGCATATCCCAACCCCCAGATTGCCTGTAAATAATTTTTTAAGAACCGCGCAAAAGCTTTCTGTTCATTCATATTTCCCACCACTTTACATTGTACAAATTCCCTTGCCACGGCAATCAGAACATCTTTGTTCATCAGTGACACAAAGTTAAGGTTTTCGATCATATCTACGGTGATGGCTTGTGCTTCCTCCTGCACAAAATAAAACTTTATCATCCGGATCCAATTTTCTGTTGAAATTCCGGTTACATACAAAGCCTTAAAGGCAGAAAGCATCGCAGTCTCTCCAAACAACTGCACCGTACCGTTATTCTTTTCATTTTCCATTTGAAATGCATCTTTCCAGATTTTATCCCAAGCTTTCTTTCGGGGATTTCCTACTTTATTTAAAACCGTTTCACAAATTTCCTTTGCAAGCCATTCCATATCGGTATATTCCGAATTGCCATTTCCCTTAATATTCCACAAGAAACGATTCACTTGCTCATTGTGTTGCATTCTTCGCATAACACCATCTGATTCGTTTGCAAACCATCTTGGATCGTTTCTGTCCGCTTTCGGAATTGAAAAATCATATCGCAGCACAGCAAATATCCAAATAACGGGATTATTAACCGGATCCTCAACAATCTGTATACACTCATTTTCCGAGTAAATGTTTGCATGGTATCTTCCGATCAATGTCTCCACATCAAACGTCTCGTTCTTGTAAGTCAACAACAACGATTCTGAAAGAAGTTTTCCCATTTTGATCTGTTCCATCTGTTCATATAGAAAATGCTTAATAAAAAGGATCATTGCCAACCACTTTGCATTTTCCTTCTGCCGGTAACGTTCATTCATTTTATATATCAGCACAAATTCATTAAGATACAGTTCTACATTGCGAATTGCAATTCTCTGCGGTCTCAGCACAAGAGCATACTTTTTTAACTCATGGATATCCGTTAAAATCACATTAGACACAGAAGCTGTCATAATATACTTCACATCTTCAATTTTCAGTCCTGTAACCCGCTGCATTCCACACTTCTTCCATAAAGCAACAATAATTCTCTCAAATGAAAGTTCCGTCACCGCAACCTCATAAGGAATATATTTTTCCAAAAACGCCTTATTCCAGGGCAAATTTGAAAACTCATACTGGTATAAAATATGTATCTTATCTCCAGCCAACTTCTCTGCAATAGCAAAAATCTTACGTACAACATCCGGATCCTTGATTCGATCGATATCCTCAAACACAATTAAGATATCCTTGTCCAAACGTCTGACATCTTTCTCAAACCCAATAAAAGTAGAAGAAACTCCTTCCCCTTCCTCCTGCAAAACGTTACAAAACACATTTGAAAGCGAAAAATCTTTAAAAAGCTTTCCCGTTTTTCTTCCATGAAACGAATAAATTCCATTATTCTGCAAAACGCGTTCAATCTCTCCTAATAGGATACTTTCAATCTCGTTCAGATCACAGGTGAGCAAATCAATTTGAATAAACGTAAAGCGTTTCTTCATCGCCTCATCCTGATAGATCATGTTAACCAGAAAACTCTTTCCATCTCCCCAGGGCGCATCCATGCCAACAATCGGAACCGCCTGAATAAAACTACAGAGACGCTCCAAATCATAAGTTCGTTCCCGAAACAGATTTTCCTTCACGTTTTCTTTCTGTCTCGTCTCTGACCTGTCGTATCTCAGCAGAAAAACAAAATCCACTCCCAAGATAAGTACCATACATATGCCAAGCAACAATTTTTCCATTGTAAATTCTGGAAGCTGCCGGATTACAATAAACTTTCCCACCCCAAAAGCAAACAAAGTTCCACCGCACCAAAACAGTAGAATTTTGTGAAAATACATGTTCTTTTCCATACGATAAACTAAAATAAGAGCAAGTGAAAAGAACAGAAAGAACCACTCAAATACACGTGATGGAATATTGAGTAAATAAAACAATGCAGTTAAAAGCAATAAAATAAATATATTTTTCTTTTCTAACATTTCATCCTCTTGGTATAATTTCTTCATCTATTTGTTTTCTACTTGTATCATCCTCTGCCAGACCTTTTCTGGCAACAATCCACAGTTCCTCAAGTTGGATTAAATTTTTTAGCACAACTGCCTTATATCTTCCAAATGTATTCGTATTACAAAGTCTGTAACTTTTTTGTACAATTAATTTTCAACTGGCTCAACTGTCTCAAATTTTCTAAAATTAATAATCATGTTATTGTCCCTACATAAATATGTATTAATATTGATCCGTATTTTCTTATTTTCGATTTCGCACTGTTGTAAAATCAATTTATCTTCATTTTCATCTATAACTGCATATTCTTCATTTTTTACCTGAACAATTCCAAATCTTGTTTTACTTTCCGCCAAATTCTTGTTATCACAATATCCATGTACAAAAAATATAATACAACCTGCTAAAATAAGTACACCTCCTAGTATCATATCGTCTTTATTATTCCACGTTCTTCTACCTCTTCTTTTTTCACACTTTTTTTGATTTTTTTCAGTTGATTTTTTTCTGTTGACTCTTTTTCTGTTGACTCTTTTTCTGTTGACTCTTTTTCTGTCGACTCTTTTCTGTTGACTTTTTAAATCTTGTAATATTTCTGGATAAATACTTAACGCCATACCAATACCAAATGAAGCTATCATTATCCATTGGAAAGGTATATATTTTACACATGCCTTTAATAAAGATAAATTAATATTTCCTTCATAAAATATCCACATATTTATCAATAGTGGAATAATAATACTACAGAAAAATTTTTTTACATAATTTTTTCTCATTGTTAATATTCTTACAGTTAATATCGCATACCCCAAATATAATAGCACCAAAACGAACGCTCCGATATTATGATACAAATTATTTTTATTATACGGAAGCATCAATTGACTATCAATTCCAAAATATTTGTAATATCCTCGATTTATTATATAAAAATAATAATTTGAAACTATTCCATATATACTTACAAGAACCGGGATAGCTATAGCTACCTGCGCAGTATTTTCTTTTATGAATTGAAAAAATTTATCTATTTTTCCTTTTTCACATATAATATTTCCATTTTTATCTATCATAATTTTCAATTCCTCCTCTATAAAAGCTCCAATCTTTCACTTCATAATATTCCTTGGATCCATTCGGAAGTGTTCTCAACTAAGTATTCTGCCCCTCTATATTAGCCAATCCGTCATCTGTACATATCGTATCAGACTCTACCAATCCTTTAATATTGGTTGCTGTCCTATTCGTCTTAATCATACAAGTTGTCCTATTCCCAAAAACGCAACACATATCTTATTTTTCCATATTATCTAATGTTTACTTTTTTTCTATTATACTAGCAAACGCATGTTCCCGCAATATTTATTACTTTCTCTCTCAACATTTAAAAATTGTAGAACTTAATTTCAAGTATCACATGAATAAAGAAATTCACTTTTTCTTTTCCAGCTTGCATTTTTGTCGTTCAAATTCACACTCCATTGCATTTTTGTTTAATTTATGATACTATACAAACAGTTGTTAGCACTATTTTGTTATTATAAATAACTTTTTCATTATTTTATAGCCACAGAAAGGAAATCATCATGAAAAAACTCTCCACTGCCATCCTGGCAAACCTCATAATCACGAACCGTAAAAAACTCTCCATGACACAGCAATCTCTTGCAGATGCAACCGGAATCAACCGTTCCCTAATCTCTCGTATGGAAAAAGAAGACTTTCTTCCTTCCATTCCTCAATTGGAACAGTTAGGAGAAGTCCTCGGTTTCGATCCAACTGACGTATTTACAAATGGAATACATGATAAAAAAAGGATTATACCATCACCTATGAACATTGCTGTGGCCGGAACCGGATATGTTGGTCTGTCAATCGCTACTCTATTGGCACAAAACAATCACGTCACAGCTGTAGATATTATCCCGGAAAAAGTTGATATGATTAACAAGCATCAGTCTCCCATCCAGGATGAATACATCGAAAAATATCTAACTACTAAAGAACTGGATCTAACTGCTACATTGGACGGTGAAGCCGCATACAAAAATGCTGATTATGTCGTTGTAGCAACTCCTACCAACTATGACAGCCAGAAGAATTATTTCGATACCTCCGCAGTAGAAGCAGCAATTGAACTTGTTCTGAAAGTTAATCCGGATGCAATCATTGTAATTAAATCCACCATTCCTGTCGGATACACCGCATCTGTTCGAGAAAAATATCACAGTTCCAATATCATCTTCAGCCCTGAATTTCTACGTGAATCCAAGGCACTGTACGACAATCTTTATCCAAGTCGTATCATTGTATCTACTGATCCGGAAGATTCACATCTGGTCGAAGCTGCCCACACCTTTGCAGCATTACTGCAGGATGGAGCAATCAAGGAAAACATCGATACACTGTTTATGGGATTCACCGAAGCAGAGGCTGTAAAATTATTTGCCAATACCTATCTGGCACTTCGCGTATCGTATTTTAATGAATTGGATACTTATGCAGAAATGAAAGGATTAAATACAAGAGATATTATTGATGGTGTGTGTCTTGATCCGCGAATCGGAACCCATTACAACAACCCATCCTTCGGTTATGGCGGTTACTGCCTCCCGAAAGATACCAAACAGCTTCTTGCCAACTATAATGATGTGCCACAAAATATGATGTCCGCTATTGTAGAAAGTAACCGAACAAGAAAAGACTTTATCGCAGACCAGATTCTTCATTTTGCCGGATATTATGACTACTACCAAAATGGAGACTATTCCGCTAATATGGAAAAAAAATGTGTCATTGGTGTATATCGCCTTACTATGAAAAGTAACTCTGATAACTTCCGCCAAAGCAGTATTCAAGGCGTTATGAAGCGTATAAAAGCGAAAGGAGCTACCATAATCATTTATGAGCCAACTCTTGAGGATGACTCCACTTTTTTTGGCAGTAAAATCGTAAATAATTTAAATATATTTAAGCAGATAAGTCAATGTATTATTGCCAACCGCTATGAGTCTGCTTTAGATGATGTTTTCTCTAAAGTATACACACGTGATTTATTTCAACGCGACTAAAATCTGAACTACAGAAACAGAATCATAATTAAGCACAAAAAGGTGATTTCCGAGTAACGAAATTCTTGATTTGTAAATTTCCAAATTCGCGCTTTCGAGCCGCAAGAATATTCATACGCATTCATCTCAATCTCTACAACTTCCTGCTGACCATCCTTACAGGAGCCAGATCGATTTCTCGAAAATATCACAACAATTGGTTTACCATAAACGTTTTACCGGGTTGTAAAAGATTTCCGGGTTAATGTCATTGTTAAGACACCACTGATGATCCGATAATCCTATTTTGCGACATTCCATGATCAAGCGGTATTGTTCTTCAACAGCGGACTCTTGGTAATCGCTCATATTTTCCTCATAATAATTAGAGTAGAATGCTAGCATTTTACAAATAAAGTGGAGTAAAACGCCAGCATTTCCTACTTCTTATTATGAAGTTGAGTGTGCAGCTATACAAATCCGTTGAATTACTTTGCGCTTACTTTTTTATTGACTATTAGCTATCATTTTCTTTTGTTATAAAATATTGTAACCACGTATATTCAAGCACTGTACCAACCACAAATACCTTTATCAAAAAATCATCACCTGTTAATGTCATTCCAAAGCTAATAGACACACCTATTGCTGCATATAATTGTAATGTCAATTTAATTTTTTGAATTGTTTTTTTCTTGTCTAAATGCCTCATGTGATATGTGAAATAAAAATGTGTAAATAAACATCCCAAATATCCATAAATACATAAAAGCACTTATATCAAAATATGATATTCTCTACCAAATATCATCCCCAAAATCACCAAAAATATGATAACATAAATAGTTGTTTCAAAAACAATGAAAAATAAACCTTAAAAATATAAGCAATGATTCATTTTCCTTAACAACTCTCTAGGTGTATTATATATTGTCTTTTTTTATTTTGCTAATATGATTGTCCTTAGTATCAAAAAAGAAAAACAAAATCATATCCACCAAAAGAACGATAAAACTCAAAATTACAATAAACATCAATTGTTTCCAAGGACAAATCAATTGCAATATTGCGACCAAAACAAACGCGCACCAATTATAATCTTGGCACTTCTTTGCCAACCATATTTATCTTTTTCCCTTAACCAATTATGTACCGAGTTATATTTTTCTATTAATCGATTCGCCAAGTCAATCATATGCAGCCTCTCCCTATAAAATAGTAATACCTTACATTTGTAATTCTGATATGGAATAGCTTTTTCCTAATAGATTAATTCTGTTTTATTTCTAAATATTCTTTTTCTAATATATCCGCAATTCTCTCACATGCATGTCCATCACCATATGGATTATTTGCCGATGCCATTTTCTTGTATGTTGCCTCGTCTTCCAACAATAATTTAAAACTATTATAAATATTTTCTTCAGATGTTCCCACGAGCTTAAGTGTTCCTGCTTCAATCCCCTCTGGGCGTTCTGTTGTATCTCTCATAACTAAAACTGGTTTTCCTAATGATGGAGCCTCTTCTTGAATTCCCCCAGAATCAGTCAATATTAGATACGACCTTGCCATTATATTATGGCAATCAAATACATCTATTGGATCACAAATATGTATTCTATCACATCCCTGTAATTCTTCATCCGCAATTTTACGAACTATTGGATTCATATGAATAGGATATAGAGCCTTGACATCAGAATGTTCTTCCATGACTCTTCTGATAGCTCTAAACATATGGTGCATTGGTTCTCCAAGATTCTCTCTTCTATGGGCAGTTATAAAAATAAGTTTAGAGTCCTTGGCCCACTCAAGTTCTTCATGTTCATAATCTTTTTTTATTGTAGTTTGCAATGCATCAATAACGGTATTTCCTGTAACCCAAATATATTGTTCATCCCGCCCCTCTTTGAGCAAATTATTTTTGGCTCTATATGTTGGAGCAAAATTATACTTCGAAATAATTGAAATCGCTTGTCGATTAAATTCCTCCGGATACGGACTGTAAATATTATGTGTTCGCAGTCCTGCTTCAACATGTCCCACTGAAATTTGCATGTAAAAGCACGCTAGCGCAGTTACAAACGATGTACTCGTATCTCCATGCACTAAAACAATATCTGGTTTTTCCTTCTGTAATACATCTTTAATCAATTCTAAGATAGCTGTGGTTATTTCAAATAACGTTTGTCCTTTTTTCATTATAGATAAATCATAATCTGGATGTATCGTAAACACCTCTAATACTTGATCCAGCATCTGTCGATGTTGTCCGGTTACGCATACAACAATCTCCATATTTTTTCTCTTCTTCAACTCATTAATTAGTGGACACATTTTAATTGCTTCAGGCCTTGTCCCAAAAACTACCATAATCTTCTTTTTTAACATTTTATTCCTCTTATTTCTGTAACAAATAAATAATTCTTTCCCTAATAGATTCACACTTTATATAATTAAGTAATAAAATTTTATGTTTTGTAGTAAATAGCAATTTACCCAAAAGACCATTCGTCATTTTATTTAACCCCATTATAATTGGTGAATTTATACCCATAATTCCTCTAAGCAACAAAACATTTTTTTGCGACTCTACAAATTCTTCCCATTTTTTTTCCATAAAATCGCTATTATTAATTTGAGCTGATCTTTTTTCAAATCCATCAATTATCTCATTTGCTATTTCGTATTCTGCCATTCTAATTTTATTGCTTTCTTTTAGAATAGGAATAATATTAATTGTACTATCATGAAAATCTAATTCTATTAGTATGGAAGTTTTCCACTCTTCAATATTTAATCTATCAAACAAAAAATTTCCCTGTCCATATATTATTGTTGAATTCTGAAAAACTTCGAAAGCGCCAACACAATGACTATGTTGACATACTACTAAATCGGCACCTTTATCAACAAACTTTCTGCATTTTTTTTTCTGTTCAGGTGTTGGATATCGATAATTCTCACAACCGCCATGAAATAGTACTATCAGGAAATCACATTGTTCCTTATAAAGTGAAATTTCATCAAAGGTATCATACACATCAAAACCATTGGCGCCATAATTATGTGCCTTATTTACAGAATACTCATTCTCTGCCAATGAATACACCCCTACCCTCGTATTTTCACACTTGAAATAGTGAATTTTCTTAATATGATCGCTTATTCCAAATCCAACATATTCCAAATTCACTTTATTTAGATATTTAATAGTATCTTTAATTCCCAACTCCCCATAATCTAATATATGGTTATTTGCTCCCGAAAAAAGTGCAGGGGACAACTTTTTAAAAAGATTTACAGCCTCTGGATATGTTTTTAAATTTGGACTTCCTTCTTTTCTAATTTTTTCATTTTGTTCAGTTATAGGTGTTTCTAAATTAAATATGCGATAATCTACACTTTTCAAATAGACATACAGATCCTGCCCAAATAATTCATCGCACATACCAAGTCGGAAAATTTCCCTGTTTGATTCTGTAGGCACAAAATCAGCACCAATTAACACTTTTCCATTACAGGGCAACTTTTTTGAAATTCTAGAAATGCTTTTTTTCATTATACTGTTTTAACCTACTTCCCTCCAATAATAAATATATTGTACTTCCACCATTTAATACAAAATGTGCTATAATTGTTGTCATCGCTGCTGCCATAATGCCTTTTTGGGGTATAAATAAATAATTTCCAATTATGTTTGTAAAAAAAGAACCTAATGATAAAACAAATAATATTTTCTGTTTTTTAGCTCCTACCATTATACTCACATTTGGAGCTGTAATATAGCTTATAGATGCTCCTAACATCAAGATATTAAAAGCAGCTATTGCATCATTATACTCTGTTCCATTAATAATTGGGAAAAAAAAGTGCGCCCCTATAATCCCCACAACCAAAAGAATTATTGCCAATGGTGTTACCTTTCTCATCCATTTAATTACCTGCCTTTTTCTTTCTAAAGAGCATTTCATTTCTTTGCTTGAACTCTTAACCCTTAATACCACCTGAATTGCTGGCAGAGCTGAAATAACTAATGAATAATATTTAAATGCTACCCCATAATTTGCGACTGCTTCTGGTCCTCTAAATAGTTTGAGCATCATTACATCAACTTGATTAAAAGCACTTATTACAAACATATACAAAATAGTCCATATACTATCATGAATCATATTATTGAATAATTTTGTATGATTATTTAAAATAATATCCTTTTTAAAATTTCTTGCAATTATATAATATGTAATGCATATGGATCCTACTATTGTCACCATATACACTACATATATTCCCATTAATCCCTCACCTGTTTGCCTTATCAAAATAATTGCTAATACACTTGATAACAATATACTTTTTAGATTAGAAATAATTCCAGCTCTGACATAATTTTTTCTAGATTGAAAAAAAACGATATTTATCTGATTAATAGACAGAAGTAGACCATATGAAATTCCAAATAAAATTGTAATTTTTGCACCTCCCAAAATATAATTTATTCCCAAATAACATAGAATTGCGACAAGGGGATAAATCATCATCATTTTTTGGATTAATTCTTTAAATAGAATAATATCTAAATTCTCATTTTCTTCTCTCAAACCAACAGCATACGTAGTATATGCGAGTCCTATCCCCGAGCCTAAAATACCCGACAAAAAACTTGATATACTAAAAAAATAAGTGTACTCTGCATAATCGCCCACAGACAAGATTCTAATAATTGCGATTGAAATAAATGCAGAAAATATTTTTGCTATTATATCAAAATAATATACCTTTGCATAATCACTTTTTAAGATATTTTTCATAAATTTCTAAACCGTACTTTCACAATAATGCTGAACTAACATTTTTTTCTTATTTCTATCTGTTCTATCAATTTTCTTTTCTATGCTAACTTTGCATTTCATATCTCCATTGAATAAATGCGTAAATGCTTGCTCTATTCTAACTTTTCCATTATCCCCTAGAGGTTTCTGTTCATTTTCAACAACATGTATTATTAATTCTCCGGGTAAATATTGCTCATATTGCATATCTAATACTAAATTTAACTCAGCAATATGTGCACCTCCAATAGTGCAAATAGAAATTTTACGTTTGTGACTATCAAAAACAAATTCTTGAATTCTTCCTTCTATATACCCCGTCTTCTTCCAATATTTCATAAAGCCAGTACATTCCGATTCTTTCCAAGCTGCACAATCCCCCGTCTTATAGCGTATAAATGGCATCGATTTTGAAAATCCTGTACCCACAATTTCTCCCAAAACATTACTAGTACTAATTAATTTATTATTATTATCTACAAGTTCGATAAATCCATAATTAGGTGGAAATGCGAGAATTCTTTCGTCAGCAAAATCAGCTGCTACTAAAACTTTTTCTGAATGGCCATATTGATTATAAAAATTTTCGACCCTAAAAATATCTTTAACAAAATCTATTTGCTGTAGATATACATTCTCTGATCCCAAAAAAATTTTTTTGATTTTCGGGGGTTTAATTCCTGATAATTCATATAATTTTGCCAACATATAAACGGATGAAGGGTATGCCTGCATAATTTCAGCATGATACTTTTTTATAATATAATCAATTTCTTTTATATTAATCATTTCTAGACAACTAGAATCTAAATATAAATATCTCCAAAAACGATTGTATTCATATATTTTATTCTGTTTTTCTGTTTTTATCTTTTTTCCTCTTAAAACTATACAACGTTCTTTTCCGACAAAAAAACCACACTTTTCCCAATAATATCTATAAAAAGCTTCATCCAGATAATAACGATTATCATCGACACAAAATCGCATTGGTTGCCCCGTACTTCCACCCGTAAAATCCTCTCTAAAATTTAATTTTACTAATTCATCCGATTCAAATTGATCATTATACTGTTTTATATCAGCTTTAGTTACTATTGGTACCTGATGCATATCATCCATTTTTTCAATCATCTCATAGTTTAATCCATTTTTATCATATAATTGACGATAAAACGGCACATGACAATATGCATATAAAACAATATCTCTAAGCTGTTGTAATTGCCAATTATCGATTTCATCTTTTGACCAAGTTTCCATTCCTTCAAATTGATGATAATATCGTTTATGAAGTTTAGTCCTTGTCATCCTATATACTGGTATATCTATTAAATTGTTTTTTCTTAATTGCTCTACCAATTTTTACTTATCCTCTTTTCGTTATTTGACCATAGCCTAATGAATGATATCCATACCAATTATTTACTGTAAACCCTTGATCTGACCAATCCTCAATTTTTAAATTTTCTTTTCCAATAGTAAATTTTCTTATATGAATAAAATTACTCGTCTTCACTTTTATTATTATTTTGCTATTTTCAATATAATTTTGACTGTATTCTATTTTTATACTATTTTCAAAGTCTTGTATTCTTTCAACTATAGATTTTTCATGAATCGGAACTTGATGCGCAGACCCACTAGAGAAAAAATCTCTTTGATTTGCATCCGAGGTATAACATATACTTCCTATATCTTCGTGAACCCTACAGTGGTTATATACAATTTCATAATGAAATATATCATCATGCGCATGCGCAGTTAACATTTTGCTATAATTTGGAGCAAGCCTTACATAAACTTCAACATTTTCATTAAAAAATTTAGCCATTCCAAATTCCATGTTTGCTCTTACATTTAAGTTTTCATTTGATAATCCATCAACATGTTCCTCATATGCATTATAATAACTTAATTTTGGTAAATTCTGAATTGAAAAATTTTTTTCAAATTGACATTCTGCTATTTTTTCTGTCTTAAATTTCTTACTCTCCACGCTATATGACTTAACAAACGCAAATGTCAATTCATTAATATCTACATCAGAATAAATAAGTGCAGAGATCAACTCAATTACCCAATAACCATGCAGCGTATCTTCATTATTTCCCAAATAATGAGTAAATAATTTTATAACAGAGCCACTATCATTATCCCCGATTTGAATAATGTGACCATCTTTTCCTATGCAAAGTTCAAGGAAATCAACCATTCCCACAATTCTTGCCTTATTATTTTCTATAATCCTATTTCTTTCTTTTTGAGTAAGAATTATTAGCCCAATTCCTACTAATTCTGCAGCCAATCTATGGTATGCGGTTGAGCATTCATAGTTGCATCCCGTGTTTAAAAATTGCTTAACAATACAAATTTCGAATTGAATCACACACTCCTCGTACTCTTTCTTCGAGACATTATGACGAAAGTATGAAAAAATCCATAACAAACCAACAATATCTGCTAAATAGTGATTTCCTGATTTACCATTAATAAAATCATACTCTAAATTATTTTTTATCACTATAGAATGTCTCCACAAATAGTTTTCAAACTTTTTTTTAAAACATTCATCTAATATTTTTCTCTCATCCAATTGAGAAAAAATATCATAACTATACAACAAATTAACCGCTCTTATTGCAACTTCCATCGCGCAATAAAAATTAACCCCTATTCCAATCGGATTCGCATTCATAAAATCTAACATATCATTTTTGAATTTTGTAATTATTTCGTCTCTCTTATTATAACACGCCAAAACTGCCATTTGAGACCAATGATACATTCTTGCCAATTCCCATGGCATCTTTATATCTACTCCTTTTGGCAAATTTTCAATCAATGAAGATGAAAAAAAAGGGCTTTGAAACACATATCCACTTTTTACATCTTGATTCCATAAAATACTAGCATTATGCGGCTTGTTCCAACATAACCACCCCGAACCTAATAAATTATACTCATGTTTTTTATAATGTTCAAATAATTCCTCATATAATGTTATATCGATTTTTTTCCCCTTATATACATCTATATTCACATGATTATTAAAAATCACTTCTAGACTTTTTTCGTGATAATGGAAACGCTCCCCTGTAAATCGTTTTTCAATTCTATAGCGAATGGAATGTCGAACCAACATTCCACCATCTATATATGTTTTTAGTATTTGAAACAAATTTTTAACTATCATATGCATTACAATTTATATGCTTCTTGCATATCACATATATTTCTGGTGTCTAAAATTATCTTATTTCTAATTTTGTCCAAATTATTTTTTATTTCATCATGTCCAACCATAATCACAATCATATCTATATCTGTTATAAACGTATCTAGATCATGATATTGGTTTTCAACCACATCATCACCAATGAAAGGATCATATACCTTTAAGCCGGTTGCCAAATGCCTTTTTTGACTTTCAAGCAATTGTAAAGTTGGTGACTCTCTCATATCATCCACATTTTCTTTATATGTTAATCCATATAGTCCTACTTTCTTCACATCATCCAGACCTTCTAACTTCATGATTTCATAGATTCTATTTAATACAAAATCCGGCATGGCATCATTTGTTTTCATAGCCTCATCTATTACTTTTGCCAACGATGGATAATCTCCAACTAAAAACCATGGATCTACAGATATACAATGTCCTCCAACTCCAGGTCCTGGCTGCAATATATTCACTCTAGGATGCATATTACAAATCCTAATGATTTCATATACATTCATTCCATCATGTCTACATATTTTAGCTAATTCATTAGCAAAAGCAATATTAACAGCTCTATATGTATTCTCTACCACCTTCGTCATTTCTGCAGTTCTAATATCCGTAACCACAATGTCGCCTTTGCAAAACGAAGCATATATTTTTTTCACTCTTTTACCAATCTGTTCATCGTCCGCACCAATAGTCCTATTGTTATGCAATAACTCATAAACCATATTCCCTGGAATTATTCTTTCTGGCGCATGCACTAAATTTACCTTTTTTCCACATACACACTCCATCACTAAAGGCTTTATACATTTTTCTATTGTACCTGGTGATACTGTCGACTCTATGATTAAGGTTACCTCTTGCGGACATATGGCCACAATCGATTTAACCGCACTAATAACATACCTTGCATCTATTTTTTTACTAAACTTATCATACGGCGTTGGCACAGATACAATATAGGTATCTGTATATTGATATTTTGAAGTAAACTTAATTCCAGCTTTAATAGCTCTAACAAAAAGTTCATCTAATCCTTTTTCTTTAAAAGTTATTTTTCCATCATTTAAAGATTCGATAACTTCCTCATTATAATCAGTTCCAACAACATCAATTCCACTGGTTGCTAACATTAAAGCAGTTGGCAGCCCAATGTATCCTAATCCAATAACGTTTACCATTTTTTCTCTCCTATGCTAATTGTCTTTTATTTTTCATTTCAGCTGTTATGTAAAATATCATAAAAATCCAAATCGGACTTGTATACAGTTTTCCCCACCCAAAATGGGTGATTAATAGTGACAAAAATATCTTTTTATTATCCTTAAGGATTTCATACTCATACCACAAAAAACCAATTGCACCCAAGTATCCCATGGTTATAATCGCGACCAAAATATTATTATAAAATTCTCCGCTTCCACTAAACCATACTGTACTCAAATTTGTTAAAGTATTGTAAAAAAGGACATTATTTCCAAGGCCCACACCATACCAGGGAATATATTGAAGGAAATAGAATCCTCCAACCGTTCTCACAACACCTGAATGATCTTTTAATTGCATCAAGGTTACTAATCTATGTCTTACATAATCATTTGAAAGTATTATAACAATAATAGCAACGATACCAACAATGCCCATCCCTATCATTTTTTTACATTTTTTTATGTTTTTCAAATCAAAATAATATATAAAATAAATCAAAATGCATATACCATACCCCGACATTGAATTTGCTAAAACAATACCAAGTAAATATAAAATGTGATATCCAATGTTTAGTCTTTCCAAATACAGCAATAACACAAAAAGCAATGATATAAAAATAGCAAAATTAGCAGGCTCCGACCATAAACTTCTAGCCCTCATCATCCCTGTATTTGTAAACATCGATTGTTCAGATGTTAAACCGAAATAATTTCCAGCTAAACTATACAATGGCCAACTTTCCCTTCCAAATACTTTCACAAGGGCAAACTGACTTATTCCTCCTAGTACAGAAACAACCAAAGAAACTTTCAATATATTTATCACGTTAATATTTTTTTTAGATAAATAAGGAGGCAAAACTATTATCCCTATAATATACACTATAAGCTTTATCAATGATTCTGCATACTCAATATAAGAGAAATAAGATTTTGTAACATTGAAAATTATGGAGCAAACACAAGCCCCTATCATAATCACCAAAGGAATTCGCATACTTTCTTTAATATAACATACTTGGCTACATAAAATCGCCTTACATATCAATAATAATAATGCCCAATCTGCTATACTCAGCACACCAATTTTATAATCCGAAAAAATCAACAAAAAAACAATCAAACTATTTATCACAACATATCTCCTTGTACAATAGCACTAATTTATATGCATTTTCTTTCCAAGAAGTAAATTTTTTATATACATCTTTTTGAGCTTGTTCAGCTAACGCTTCACTATACTCTTTGTTAGCTAATATCACACTTAGCCCCTTATTTATCTGATTAATATTATATGAGTCAAACAATACAGCATTTTCACTATTCAAGATTTCTAATAGCCCATCATCCTTCGAGCTTATAATTATTTTTTTGTGCATCATAGCTTCTACCACTTTCAAAGGGATTGCCGTATTAGTACTCAAATTTTTAATTCTCGGAATACACACTATGTCTATCAAATCAAGTAACTTACTTATTTCTGTTTTTGAGACTCCTTTATGAATTATAATTCGATTTTGATGTTCAGCTTGTTTCCAATATGAAGTTACCTTTTCATACTCTGGTCCATCTCCCACCATAACAATTGCTAATGTTGGATGTTTTTTCAATATTTCATCAAAATTTTGTGACAAAAAAATAACACCTTGCCAATCATAAAAACTTCCCGTGTAAATCAGAATACTATATTTTCTTTTTAATTTCTTAACTTGCCGAATTAGTAAGCTATCAAACTCATCCTCCTTTTTTTCACTCTCAATTCCATTTCGAATAACGCATATCTTTTCGCTTTCAATTTTGCACTGCTTAATCAAATATTCTTTTGCACAATTAGCGAGTACAACAACCTTATCCGTTTTTCTTAATAAATAATATGCTAAAATTTCCTTATACCATTTCATATGATATAATGCATGAATTTCCGCAACAATTTTAGGCTTCTGTTTTGCTATTTTTCTTGCGACAAATGCAGCATATATAAACCGAAAATTATGTGCATGTATCACATCTATTTTATGTCTCTTAAGTAACATAACCGTACATTTTATCAAATCATATAGGCTTTGTTTTCTATAAACTATAATATTATTTTCTACACTTTTTGAAGCACAACTATTTCCATCCAAATCAACAACATAAACCTCATCCGCTGGAGATATCTCTTTATAATTTTCAAGCATACTACTATTTCTTACAGCAGCCCCACTTATCGTGGGTTTATAATCTTTCATCAAATGAATGATCCTCATTTATTGCCCCCTTTATCATCATAATAAAAACATTCCAAAAACTTTTATTATACATGCGTCTATGCCTTACAGCATCTTGCAAACACAATAATCCCCACCACCTAGATGAAATGGTTTTATATAAACAACCTTGATCCCATATATATTTATCTGAATAACCTTGATTCCATGTTGAATTTCTCTCCTCAGTTAACTTAGCTATGTAACTTGGCATTGCATATATATTCATTTTCGCATTTAAACATTGCGTCAAAAAAATATTATCTTCTCCATGCGAGTGTATAGTTCCGCCTCCATAACACTGATTAAAATAGATTCCATTTTTTCTTACTGAACTAAGCCTTATAGCTATACGAGCAGTCCCATATCTCAAATAATTAAAACGATTTACTTTCTGCTTTTTTGTAATAACATATCTTGAAGGATGTTCCTCATAAAGATTAAATATAATAACATCTGCTTTGGGATTCATTTCAAATGCTGATAGAATAATTTCATTATAATTTTGGACGTACACCATATCATCATCCGCGAATAAACAAATATCTCCTGTAGCCCTCATTAACGCATTATTTCTATTCAGTCCAACACCAACTTCATTAAAATTCAAATATACCACTTGATGATTTTTATATCGAAACCGTTCTACAGAATTCATCTCACATTGATTGCCAACGATAACATCTGAATCAATATTCATTTTATCCAATAAACTATGGTCGTATTGATTCATTGCTGCAACTAACACTTGTACTTTCATTCTTTCCTCTTTCCAATCACCATTACATAATGCTATCAACGCACATAACGTATCTTCTTTAAAATTCCCCAGAAAATATTTCTCAGAGTATAAAAGAAACTTTTACATACACCTTTTTCATCACATTTTCTATACAAAAGATAATGCCATTTTAAAAGCGAAAAATATTTCTGAGTACTTATACTTCCTCTTCTGCCACGTCGATATTCAGCCAAACATTCATTCAATAGATAGCACTCCGCCTTTTTACATATCTTTAACCACATAGCATAATCATTATTCTTTTTGATATCCGTAATCTGAACCACGCCAATTCTACTTTGATCATACATCACCGTGAGACAGCCTGGCCAACAATAATTATACATACCTCTTTTTGTTATTTTCTTTGGTCCAGAAACCATTACCCCTGTTTTTTTCCCATCAGTATCGATTTCTTCATAATTTGTATACGAAAAAATATAATTATTATTCTCCATGAACTCTATCTGTTTCTGTAATTTCTGAGGTTTCCATAAATCATCAGAATCGAGGAAAGCTATCCATCGTCCTTTTGCCTGCCTTAGCGCACAATTTCTTGAAATAGCGGCCCCTGAATTGCATGCATTTTTTATGTATTTAATCCGCACATCATCAATTCCAGCAACAATTTTATCTGTATTATCCGTTGAACAGTCATCAACTACAATTAGTTCCCAATTTTGATACGTTTGGTTTAAAACCGATTCAATCGATTTTCCTATATATTTTCCAGTATTATATGAAGGCATTATAATAGAAACTAAATCCTTCATTTTTTTTCCCTTTCATCAACCAACAACTGCGCTTTTTTTTGCATCATTTGATACTTTTTTTTATTAATCATCCCTTTCTCCAACAAATAATCTCCATAATCTTGTGCTGTAGCCATATCGCCTTCTGTAATTCCTTCCTGTCTGATAAAAGCTTTGACAATCGTCTGAAATATTATCGTAACATCCCCTATAAATGTAATTTTATCAATGTACTTCAAATCCCATGCCAACTTATCTTCCCAATCAATATCATTTCTTCCATTGACTTGTGCCAACCCGGAAAGTCCCGGTCTAACCGAATGACGACGTCGCTGTTCGTCCGTCATAAAAACCATATCACGTACCAACTGTGGACGTGGTCCTATCACACTCATATCACCTTTCAAAATATTAAACACTTCCGGTAATTCATCTAGGCTCGTAGATCGTAGCCCTTTTCCAAAAGGTGTTAATCTTTTTTCATCCGAGAGTAAATTTCCGTCACTATCACATGCATCTGTCATAGTACGAAATTTATACATTTTAAAAATTTTTTCATTTTTTCCCGGACGAAGCTGTGTAAAAAAAATCGGCTTTCCTAATCTTATTCTTACAAGAATTGCTATAATTACATATAACCACCAAAAGCATATTATTGCAAGTAACGCACACACTATATCAAATGCTCTTTTTAAATATTTTTCATAAAATCCCTGTTTATGCTGCATTACTATCTCCTGCCTATGCAAAACACCCTTTGATCACTTCTATAATTCGGTTCTGCTGCTCTATTGTCATTTTATTATCACTGGGCAGACATAATCCTCGATGGAAAATATCCATTCCCACATCAAGTGGCTTTCCGTCTTTTCCAAGAGTTCCACCACTGATATAGGCATTCGTCTTCGCTCTTCCGTTTCCTTCCCGTGTCACAAAACCATTCATACGATAAATCGGCTGCATATGCATCGGTTTCCATATCGGCCGTCCTTCCGCATTGATACTCGCAATTGCATCCAAGATTTCTGTCGGACAGCTTCTCCCCTGTTCGCCGATATAGAGAGCTTCCTGTTCGCCACGTACCTGCTTGCACATGGCGTCCGGTTCAATGATCATACAACTGAGCCAGAAATTCGGTTCACTATTTGTTCCATCATATGGATTCATATGTACTGGAAGTCCCTTCAGTCCGTCTTTATACCTTTCGTAAATTGCTTTCTTCTGTGCAATATGTTCTTCCAGATAAGGGAACTGTCCTCTCACTACGCCTGCGATCACATTGCTCATGCGGTAATTGTATCCCAGTTCCTCATGTTGATACCACGGAGCATTTTCTCTGGACTGCGTCGACCATTTCCGTACTTTCTTTGCCGCTTCTTCATCATCGGTAAGAAGCATTCCGCCGGCTGATCCGGTTATGATCTTGTTTCCATTAAATGAGATTGCATTAAAATCACCAAATTGTCCCGTCTGCTTTCCTTTATAAGTCGCACCAAGTGATTCTGCTGCATCCTCAATCAAAATCGCATTGTGTTTTTCACATACATTTCGGATTTCATCCACTTTTCCCGGTGTACCGTATAGATGTGCTGTAACAACCACTTTCACTTCCGGATAAAGTACAAATGCTTTTTCCAGTGCCACCGGGTCCATATTCCAAGTATCGTATTCCGTATCGATAAATACCGGAACTCCACCTTCATAGACAACCGGATTCACTGTCGCATCAAATGTCATATCGGAACAGAATACTTTATCTCCCAGTTTTACCCCTGCCAGTTTCACTGCCATATGAAGTGCTGCGGTTCCTGCTGACAGGGCGACTGCATATTTACATCCTACCTTTTCACTGGCTAATCGCTCCACTTCATTGATATTTGCACCAACCGTTGACATCCAGTTGGTTTCATAGGCTTCTTTTATGTATTCCAGTTCCGGTCCATGCATGGTGGGGGAACTGAGCCATACTTTATTTTCAAATGCTTCTCTTTCTTTTGTGAAGTCAAACATTTGTTTTCCTCTTTTCTCTTCTGAAAATTATCATTTAAACTCTACTTCTAAACTAAAGTATTATACCACACTTTGTCTTATATATCTACTTTCTTTCTGTTTTGTGATGGACTTTGTTGCCAAACAGCTCCAAAACTATTAATGGGGCTGTAAAAAAACTCCCCTGACAGAAAAATCGCCCAGACCGTGAGGTCTGAGCGATTTTTTGGTATAATTA
>OCHB01000476.1_pt1 | contig 50628 bp, 48 predicted proteins | sample 1538731 | NCBI WGS metagenome assembly OCHB01 (sample SAMN04571721, study PRJEB22368) | human gut metagenome | biome: human gut; material: stool | host: Homo sapiens | place: Luxembourg | collected 2012-09-20 | reverse complement strand
ATAACCTCCTGTGCGTCCATGTATGTGTCATTTACACTTAAAATTATGCACTCCAACGGGAGCTGCCGTATTCCTCATCCCGGCGATATTTCTTGGCGTTCTTGCTTTTCACATAGATCAGCAGGCGAAAGCCCACGGCCCCCACAATGCCCACCAGCCAGTCTGCCGGGTTGAGCCCCGGCGAGAAATCCGCAAAGGCCACGCCGATGGTCTGCATGAGCCCCAGCAGTTTTTCCCCGAAGTTTGCACCAGCGGCCAGACGGTAAGCCGTCCCCATTTTCAAGCAGGCCCAGCCGATGAACAGATACGGGATATTGGGAAGTACATATTTTCTGATTTTATCTGTCCGCATGGGCCGCCTCCTTTACGCGCTCCTTCTGGCGGGGCTTTTCCTTGGCAAGCTGATCCGCCGCCCGTTTGAGCTGTTCCCGGATGGGGACGCGCCGGGACTTGGATTTATCCAGCACCTTCCGGGAGTATTCAGAAAAACAGGCCGTCATCGCGTCGGCCTGTCCCGTCTTGAAGAAAAGCAGATATTTGTCCGGCCCGGTCTTGTAAAAGGCGTAGTCCACATTCCACTTCCGGGCTACCCGGTCAAATACCTTGGGTGCGTCCACCTCAATACTGTTGGTGGCCGTACCGTGGGCCATGAGCTTTTTCACGCTCTGTTTGCCGTGGGGCGTTTGCGCCTCCCGGTGTGCCTTGGCGATTTTACGGCCAACGGCCCGGAGCACATAGGCAAGGCCCCGGGCGGTCAGCTTACTGGCTTTCATGGAAATTGCGATTGTACGCCGGGAAATATCTTCGTCAACCAGCTATACCACCTCCTTGCTTTGGGACAAAGTGTCTCGAAGTGCTAACGATCTTCATGTCCCGGAATGATAGGGTGCCTGCCCGTGTCTCGGGCAGAGCCGTCAATAATTTCTTTGTAGGCTGCCATCTGCTCCCGGATGGAAAGCTGGGGGTATGCAAATACCCGGTGCTCTGCGGGAATGTCCTCGATCCCGTGGTACAGCTCTACAAAGTTATTGCTTACTCGGGTCAGATAGCCGCCGGGGGCGAAGTGCCCGCCCTCGTTCAGCCGCATATCCCGCCCGTATGCCTCGAAGTCAAAATAGTTGATTATATCTTCGGGCACCTCCAGCCGCTCCATGTCCTCCACATAAATGCGCCCCAGCGTTTCATCGTCCGATACGCCGGGGTGCAGATCGTAGCAGTCCAGATTGTGAACGAGGTTGATGATGTCGGCCACGCTGGAAGTATGGTCGCCCTTGTTGAGAACGGCCTCCAGCGTTTCCAGTTCACCTTGATCCAGTTCAGAGAGCAGATGGGCCAGATGGTTGAGCTCGTCCAGATTTTCATATTCGCTCAGATAGTCATACAGGCCCAGCACATCACCGTCAAAAGAAACAATGAAAATCTCTTGATACCGAACACCGTCCACGCCGATCCGCTTTAGGAGCGCCTGTACTTCTTCGGTGGTAGTGGGAAACTTCAAGGGTTCTCCAACCTCTACGCCATAGTCGGCGTACTTCCCGGCATTAGTAACATAGGCTTCAAACAGGGTCATGTAGCACCTCCTTGATCCCCGCCATAATGTACTCGGCACAGGGCAGGGCGATGGCGTTCCCCAATGCCTTGTAGCGGCTGGCCGCCCGTATTTCCTCGCCGTCCGCGCCGTATTTTGTCCAGCCCTCGGGCAAGCCCATCAGACGCTCGCACTCCAGCTCCGTGAGAAACCGAACAAAGCCCCCGGCGGGATCGTCCTCATACCAAAAGGCAAAGGGAGCCACGCCGCCCGCTAAAAGAGTGGGAAAAGGGTCAGTTGGTAATCCGAAGCTGTTTCGGAACGCTTCTGGCGTCCTGTCTTTGGCCGACGCCCGCATACGGAAGCATTGAAAGGGTCTTGTGACGGGTACGCGCCCCCCTGCTTCAAGAAAAGTGCCTCGATCTCCTTCGGGGGAGGACAGCCCGCGATCTCCGCCAGCTTCAGAAAGTGGGTGCATTGGGCGGGGCTTAAATAGTATTTCGTGGGAGCGTCGGCCTCCAAAATCTGCCACGAGGAAGATACGCTGCCGTCGTGCCAGTCGGGGGCTTGCCCAATATTGGGCGTCCATGAGCCGCCATGAGAGGTCAGGCGTTCCCCCTCGCACCATTCCGGCTCCTGCCCATCTTCCAGAAGCAGGCATTGGAACATCAGCGGCGTTGAACGCGGATAGCACGGCTCTAAAGTCCATCCGGTCATTTGAAGAAAACGCTCCCATGACGTTTTCCCAAACAGCGATAACTGGAAATAGATTGTCAGTTGCATCCCTCATTTCTTTGATAATGCGGATCGCTTGAAAAAACAGGCTGGACTTTGCGCCAGCCAAGCCGTCCCGGTTGCCGATTTGGGACAGGTTTTGACACGGCGATCCAAAGGTCAGCACATGGACGGGCGGGATGGCCCCGCCGTCCATGCGGGTGATGTCGCCCAAGTGGGCCATATCCGGGAAGTGCCGTTTTGTGATGGAGATAGGGGCCTTTTCGATCTCGCTGGCCCATACCGGGGTGATCCCGCAGCGGGCTGCCGCCAGCGGGAACACCCCGATCCCATCAAACAGGCTCCCCAGCTTAATCGTCATTTCGTCTGCGGCCCTGTCCCTTGACGGTCAAAATGCCCTCAAGGGTGGTCGCTGTGATCCCCAGCCGCTGGGCAACGGCGATGTCGTTTTTCATGGCCTCGGTGACGGTATGGCCGCACACCACCAGCACATGAGAGCGTCGGAGCAGGTCACGGCTCATATCAATGCCGCTTTTATGCTCCTCAGGAACAGCGTCGTTGAGGAACAGGGGCAGATACAGGGTGGGACAGATGGGCGAAAAGCCCGCCTCATACACAGCGCGGCAATACTGCGCCGCCCGTTCCGCATTTTCGCTGTCGCCGCCGTACCATGCGGCGGTAACATACGCAAGGGGTCGTTTCATATTGAATACCTCCGATATTTTATAATGTAGGTTCAGCCCAATCCCCCCGCCCTTTCCCAATCATGGGAAAGGGGGCGGCTCTGGAGGATATACCCCCGTCGCGCCGCTGGGAGTAGCACAGCCGGGGCCGCCCGTCAAGGGCAAGCCGCCGCAAGCGGCGGGGCCATGCCCCCTTGACAGGCAGCTCCCGACTGCGCTTTGGTTTGAGCGGCGACGGGGGATAAATCCAAAGAGCCCTCTGCGAAAGGGCATGAAAAAACCTCGGGACAAAGTGTCTCGAGGTTACTTCTCCAAATCCGCCTTTTTCTCGGGCTTTTTCAGCTCGGGCGACTGTTTCTCTTTCCATTCGTCCAGCAGGGACATGATCTGCTCCTTCATTTTGACAGGAGTGACCTCCTTGCCAAAATACTTTTCCAGTTCGGCCATAGAAATAATCACGCCGCGATCCTCCTTTTTCTTTTCACTCAGAATACCATCAATCACATCGCCGTTGAGCTTGCCCGCCTGATCCAGCTCCCGAAGCCGTTTCGCCTGGGCGTGGGAGGGCGAGGACTGCTCACCGTCGATAGACACGGCAATCAACCTCTGGTTTTTCGGTTTGATGTACGAGAGCTCCACGGCGGGCATGAAACCCAGCCCCTTCTCGTCCACCTTACTCAGCAGCTCCGGGACAAGGGAATTAAGGCGAAGATACCGCATGACCTTTTTGTAGTTCATATCGTGCGCTTCGCCAACGATCTCAACAGAGCGTTTTCCCACATCACCGGGAGCAACGCCGTCCAGCCGCCCGCCCTGGTGCTTGATGGCCTCCACTTCCAAATCCAGCAGGGAGGCCAATTCGCTGGGAAGTGTCTGATCTCGCTGCTTGTTACTGTCCCGCATGGCCTGCACAGCTTCTTGGTCGGTCATATCCCGGACAATAAAGGGCATTTCCTCCAGCCCTGCCAGTTCACTGCCGCGAGTACGGCGGTGGCCCGCGATAATCTCAAAACCGTTGCCGTCTTTCTCCGGGCGGGCAAGGCCGGGAACCATAACGCCGTTTGCTTTAATGGATGCGACGGTTTCCTGCATCTTGGCGTCGTCCGTGACCTTGAACGGATGGGGACGGAATGTGTGGAACGGGTGGAGTTCGGAGAGTTTCAGATAGACCAGCTTGCCCTCCTCCACAGGACGGGGCGGGGGCGTAGGTGTCTGGGGCTCCGCCGCGATCCCGGCACCGGGGCCAGCACCACCGCCAGCGGCGGCCTGTTCCGGGGCGGGAGCCTCCTTGACCGTTGCGGCCTTTTTACCTTGGGACACTTTGTCTCGAGGTTTGGGCGGCTGGGCCTCGTCGGGGGCCGCCTTGTCAGCCTTGGGTGGGCGGTCCCTGCGAGGTTTTGCCGCCGTCTGCTCTTTGTCTGCCTTGGGTGCGGCCTGCTCCGTTTTTTCAGCCTTCGGGGGACGGCCACGGCGGGGCTTTTTCTGTTCAGCCGCAACCTCCTCCTGCGGCTTTTCCTCCGGGGCCTGTTCAGTCGCTTTCTCGGGCTGGCTGGGAGTGGGAGCCTCCGGGGTAAGCGGTTCGGCCTGTTCCACAGCATGGCGGGCCGCCGCCCGCTGTTCTGCCATCAGCTCCTCGATTTTCTCAAAGGGTACAACCACATCGCCGGGAGCGGGCTGGGCCGGGGTAGTACCGGGCCCATCAGCTACGGGAGCCTCGGGGGTGTTATGCTCCTCCGCGCCCGTGGGCTGTTTCTTTTCTTCCATTTGCTAACCTCCTATCTTTTTGTAATGTTGCACAAAATTTCACTTGAAAATTTTGCACTTATTTTTTTGAAAAATCCTGCCTCCTTCCGAGCTTTCCACGCAAAAAAGCCGCCCTTGGTCTTGACCGGGCGGCCTTTTGCGTAATGTGATAGCTCTGTTTTATTTTGTTGGGTGTTGTAGGCTCCGAAAAGCCTTGTATTTGTAGTTTTCCTATTTTATAGGGCACATATGTACCATTTTCTTTCTATGTGGTAAAGAGAAATATTTAATCAAATGGGAGATAACGGGGTAAGGAGTTCCTTAAACGCCAAAGAGCTTTTGAATATTCCACATCCATTTCCAAGCATTTATGAGCAAAAACGCATTGTAACATTTTTAGACGCACAATGCGCCGAGATTGACGCTGTATTGGAAAAGACCCGTGCATCCATTGAAGAATACAAAAAGCTGAAACAGGCGGTCATTACGCAGGCAGTCACCAAGGGCATCCGTGGCGATAGGCCGATGAAGGACAGCGGCATTGAATGGATTGGGGACATTCCAGCGGAGTGGCGGAAAACGCAGCTGCGCCATTGTGCAGCGATTAAGTCTGGAATAACGCTCGGGAAAAAGTACGAAAAAACAGACAGCCTTGTTGAACGGCCTTATTTAAGGGTTGCGAATGTACAAGATGGATATGTTGACTTGTCTGTGTTAACAACGATTGAGGTAACGCAAGATGAAGATTTAAAATACAGGTTGCGTGCTGGCGATGTGCTTATGACTGAAGGCGGAGATCGGGATAAATTGGGCGTGGTTGTGTTTGGCATGGTGAGATTGAGCCTTGCCTACACCAAAATCATATTTTTGCGGTTCAGACAAGCAAGGATACATTACTTCCAGAGTTCTTGGAATATTTAACCGTGTCTGATGTCGGGCGCTCGTATTTTGATGTGACAGCAATCAAAACAACAAACTTGGCTTGTACCAGTTCAAGCAAGGTGTTAGCATTTACAATTCCGCTTCCATCTGTTGAGGAACAAGCAGAGATTGTTGAAGCATTGAATACGAAATGCGCGGGCATTGATGCTTTGGTTGCAAAGAAACAGCAATACCTTACCGAAATCGAAAACTACAAGAAATCTCTGATTTACGAGTATGTGACGGGCAAGAAGGAGGTGCCTCCGCTGTGACGACAGTTTCAAGCGTTGCTGAATTTGTTCAGCAGATCACAGAACTGGACAACTCTCTTATCCGTGACGGTGGTCCGAATAACGAGACGCTGCTTTTTAGGGGCCAGTCAAACAAAGCGTTTGATTTGCTTCCGTCAATAGCCAGAGGCCGGAAATTTGCCTGCGATATTTCGATTTTCTCCGAAGAACGCAATATGATTGAAATGGCGAAATATAAGCTTCCGAATGTCTTTAATGATTCGCTTTCCCCAATCGAACTATTGGCGCTTTTGCAGCACCACGGAATCCCAACCCGCCTTTTGGACATTACGGAAAATGCTTTGGTCGCTTTGTATTTTGCCTGCGCCGGAAATGCAGGAGCGGATGGCGAAGTTATTGTATTTAAGACAAACGAGTTGGATGTGGCGAATTATCCAATCGTCAACGCTATTGCAGACAGCTACCGATTTGCTCGGGCTACATTCTTGCAATTAAGTCTGTTCTATGGCGCAGTGAAACGCCAGCCGTATTTCCTTGAGCAAGCACAGTCAAATGAAATTTGCCATAAGACAGATAAAGAGGGTGGCCAGTGGATTGAAGAATGTTGTAAAGATCCGTTTTTTATCTACGCACCCGTCAGAGAAATGCGTCAGCAGGCGCAGCAAGGCAGGTATATCCTGTTTCCGAATCACATCGAACACGACCAAATGAGCTTTTATTCGTATATTGATAAAATCGAGAAGGATGCGGATTTTATTGCAGGTAGAATCCTTGTTGCCGGTAGCGTAAAGGAAAAAATCTTAAAAGAACTGGCGTTGTTCGGAATATCAAAGGAAACGCTGTTTTGTGATAGCATAGATGTTGTGTGTGAGTCGATCAAAGGAAAATTTGAGCAGAAAGTGAGGGGCAGAAAAAATGGTAACTGATGCAAGCGAAAAGCGTTTTGAAGCGGATATAGAATCCTTCTTTCTCTCCCCGGCGGGCGGATATACCAAGGGCACAGACACCTATGACGCAAAACAGGGGCTCTATGTGAATACCCTGATCGACTTTGTCCAGCGCACCCAGCCCAAGGAATGGGTGCGATTTGAAAACGCCAATCAGGTGGACCCGGTGCGGAAGTTCTGCACAGCGTTCAACACCGCCTGCGAGACGGAGGGACTGCTCTCTGTCCTGCGCCACGGCTTCAAGCACCGTGGTCTGCGTTTTCGGGTGTGCTACTTTAAGCCGGAGTCTGCCCTGAATCAGGCGGCGGCTGCCCAGTGGGCGGCAAACACCATCGAGTGCTATCGCCAGTGGTACTTCTCCGCCGATACAAAAAAGAGCGTGGATATGGTGCTGGTGCTCAACGGCATCCCGGTATTCGCTTTTGAATTAAAAAACCAGTACACCGGACAAACGGTGGACGACGCCAAGCGGCAGTGGATGTATGACCGCGACCCGCGGGAGCTTTGCTTCCAGTTCAACAAGCGCATTCTGGCCTACTTCTGCGTGGATCACACCGAGGTGTGGATGACCACAAAGCTCGCCGGAAAGAACACCTATTTCCTGCCCTTTAACCAGGGCTCCAACGGAGCTGGAAACGACGGCGGCAAGGGCAATCCGGCAAACCCAAACGGCTACCCGACAGCGTATCTGTGGGAGAATGTCTTTCAGAAGGACAGTATGATGGACATTGTCCAGAAGTTTATGAACCTGAAGGACGGCAAAACGCTGATTTTTCCGCGCTATCATCAGCTGGATGTGGTGCGCAAGCTGCTGGCTGATGTCAGGCAGAACGGAGCGGGGCATAATTACCTGATCCAGCACAGCGCCGGAAGCGGCAAGTCCAATTCCATTGCGTGGACGGCTTACCGGCTGGCCTCGCTGTTCAATGAGGAGAACAAGCCGGTGTTCTCCAGCGTGGTCGTCGTTACCGACCGCACCGTGCTGGATGCGCAGCTGCAGGAGACCATTTCCGGCTTTGACCACACCCTCGGCGCCATTGAGACCATCGGGGAAGATAAGACCTCCAAGGACCTGCGGGATGCTATCAACGGCGGCGTGCGCATTATCGTCACCACCTTGCAGAAGTTCCCGGTCATCTATCAGGAAGTGGATAAAGTGGCGGGACGGAACTTTGCGATTATCGTGGACGAGGCCCATTCCTCCCAGACCGGCAGCTCGGCTCTGAAACTGAAAGCCGCCCTCGCAGATACGGAGGATGCTCTGCGGGAATACGCCGAGATCGAGGGCAAGGCCGAAGAAGAGCTGGACCTGGACGACCGCCTGATGCGGGAAATGACCGTTCAGGGACGGCATAAGAATCTGTCCTTCTTTGCCTTTACCGCAACGCCCAAGGACAAGACGCTGGAATTGTTCGGCACGGAATATGAGGACGGCAGCTTTCATCCGTTCCACATTTACAGTATGCGGCAGGCCATTGAGGAAGGCTTTATTCTGGATGTGCTCCAGAACTATATGACCTATGACACCTGCTTCAAAATCGTCAAAACCTCGGAAGATAATCCGGATGTGCCCGCCAGCCGTGCGGCTAAGGTGATCCGCAAATATCAGGAGCTGCATCCGTATAACATCTCCCAGAAGTCACAGATCATCGTGGAGACCTTCCGGGAAACCACCCGAAACAAGATCGGCGGCAGAGGCAAAATGATGGTCATTACCTCCTCCCGCCTTGCGGCAGTGCGCTACTACCACGAGGTCAAGCGCTACATAGAGGAGCAGAAGTACAACGATGTGCAGGTGCTGGTGGCCTTTTCGGGTGCTGTGCAGGACGGTGATGAGGAGTATACTGAGCCGAAGCTGAATGTTCGTGCGGATGGAACGCACATCGCCGAAACGCAGACCAAGGCGGAATTCCACGATCATTTTAATGTGCTGATCGTTGCCGAGAAGTACCAGACCGGGTTTGACGAGCCGCTGCTGCACACGATGATCGTGGACAAGAAGCTGAAGGGTGTCAAGGCGGTGCAGACGCTGTCCAGATTGAATCGCACCTGCACCGGCAAGGTGGACACTTTCGTTCTTGATTTTGCCAACAAGAAAGAGGACATTCTGGAGGCGTTTCAGCCGTTCTATCAAGAAACCTCGCTTTCGCAGGAGGTCAACGCTGACCTGATCTATCAGACGCAGAAGGAACTGCGGGGCTTTGCGGTCTATAACGATGCAGATATTGAGGCTTTTGCCAAGGAGTATTTCAGCACAGGCCGGCAGGATGCCCGGGCGATGGGGCGAATGACCAGTGTGTTGAAGCCGGTGGCAGACCGTTATAATCAAAAAACGCCCAACGAGCGGTATCAGTTCCGCCGTCAGGTGCGCAATCTCATTAAGTGGTACGGCTATATTTCTCAGATTCTGCGGATGTTCGATAAGGAACTGCACAAGGAATATGTATTCTGTTGTTATCTGATCAATTTGCTGCCTGCGGAAACCACGGATATGGTGGACCTTGAGGGTAAGTTGAAGCTGGAATACTACAAGCTGCAAAAGACCTTCGCCGGAAGCATTGAGCTGGAACAGGTGAAGGGCGTGTACGAACCGGCTAAGCAGAAAGGGGCAATGGGTCTGGATACAAAGTCGCCGCTGGATGAGATCATCGCCAAGATCAACGAAAAGTACAAGGGTGAATTCACCGAGGGAGACAAAGTGCTGCTGACGGCTCTGCGCAGCCGTCTGATGGCCGATAAGAAGCTGACCAAGATGGCGCAGACCTCAGATCCGCAGATTTTTGTGGAAAGCATTTTCCCTAAGGCCTTCGGAGCAGCGGCCCAGGACAGCTATCTGGAATCGCAGGATACCTATACCTCGCTTTTTGAGGATCAGCACAAGTATAATGCCATAATGAGCGCATTGGCCGATGTGGTGTATCGGGAGATGAGGATGGGCTGATTGCTGAGTTAATTTTGCTGCATTTAAAAAGCAAAGTACCTTGTTAAAATTTCAAGTTCTTCGTAGAGGGGGATGCGGTTGTGAACATATGTAAAATTGATATTTCTAATTTTCGGGGAATCAAAAATGCGTCTATTTTAGTAAGCAAAAATGCAGTGTTTGTTGGCGATAACAACTCAGGAAAATCCACTCTATTTGAGGCTGTTGATTTGGTTATGGGACCAGATCGTCTTTCGCGAAGTCCTGTAATAGATGAACACGATTTTTATGCAGGAGAATATTTGGCAAACGACACCCCGGTCCAAATTAAAATAGAAGTTACGGTTATCGGATTAAGTGAAGACCAGAAAATATATTTCGGAAATCACATTGAGTGGTGGGATAGATGTAAAGGAGCGCTTATAAGCGGGCCTCCTGCAAGCAGTACGGATGCAGAGTCTGTCGAACCGGCTCTCAGGCTAGCCTTTCAAGGAAACTATAATTTAGAAGATGATGACTTTGAAGGGCAAACGTACTTTGCCGAGACACTTCGCGAAGGAAGTACACCTGAATTATTTAGGAAAAAAGATAAACGAAATTGCGGATTTCTATACTTACGCACCCTTAGAACAGGAAACCGCGCACTAAGCCTAGAGAGAGGGTCTTTGCTGGATATAATTCTCCAGATGAAAGAGGTCAAACCACAAATGTGGGAGGATGTTCTCAATCAACTCAAGGGGGTTTCGGTGGCAAACGAGTCTGAATTAGGCGTTTCAGACATATTGACATCGGTACAAGACTCGCTATCAAACATTGTTTCGTATGAGGCGGCAGACAAGCCGCAAATAAAAGTTTCGAATTTGACTCGAGAACATCTGCGCAAAGTGCTTACGGTTTTTATGGGGTCTGGAGCATATCGCGAAGATGGTACTGAATACTTGACGCCATATGCGCATCAAGGGACTGGAACTGTTAATACGCTTGTACTTTCGCTCTTGTCTATCATTGCTGACATAAAAGAGAATGTAATTTTTGCAATGGAAGAGCCAGAAATTGCTTTACCTCCCCATATCCAGAAAAGGGTAATTTCAACTGTGATAGAAAAATCTACACAGGCTCTTTTCACATCTCATTCTCCATATGTGATTGAGGAATTCTTACCCGATCAAATATTGGTTATTTCTAAAACAAATGGACATCTTACGGCAGCTCCTGCTGGAATGCCGCCTACTGTTAAAATGAAGGCATTCCGAGAAGAAATGAGACGGCGTTTTTGCGAATCGTTGCTGGCCCGGCGTGTGCTTATTACCGAAGGAAGAACCGAGTATGATGTTTATTCAACAGCGGCGAAAAAACTTCAACGCTTGCATCCAGAAAGAAGTTGTTCTTTCGATTTGCTGGGTATAGCTCTTGTACAGGCAAATACGGATACACAGGTGGCACCATTGGGTGAATACTATAAGAAGATGGGTAAAACAGTATATGCAATTTTTGACAAGCAAGATGATGATATACGAAAGAAGATAGAAGTTGCGGTTGATTATCCGTATGAGGCAACAGAACACGGGATAGAAGATGTTGTATTAAAAGGGGTGAATCAAGAGGCACTGTTGAAATACGGGCTGAAACTTGTCGAAGATAATGAGTGGCCATCTCATTTGAGTACTGAGGCACCACGGGCGGGTATGGAATTTGAGAAACTCTATAAAACTATGAAGGCTTTTTTCAAACACAAAAAAGGAGATGGGGCGCTTGCTGAATTAATTGAATATTGTTCTGAAAGCGAAATGCCCAAATTCATAACTGAGACCATATTTGCGATAGAAAAATCGGTTTATTCGCTTCAAACAGTTCCGGTTATGATCGAAGGTGAAGTATGATAGAGTTCAAAAAAGATGATCTGCGAAATGAGATATTAGCGACAGATGGTAATTTGCTCATTATGGGTGGACCGGGATCCGGAAAAACAACTATTGCGCTATTTAAGGCGAAAGAGTTGACAGCTAACTCAAATACTATTCGCAAATCGCAAAAGATACTTTTCTTGAGCTTTGCGCGTGCAACTATATCAAGAGTAGAAGAACAAGCAGGTGAGCTTATACCTCAGGAATTAAAAAAACAGATTGAAATCAATACTTACCACGGTTTTATTTGGAATATAATTAAGCATCACGGATATTTGCTCAATTCACAGTCACTCCATCTGTTACCGCCTCACGAATCTGGACACCGTTTATCGGGGCTAAATGAGACGGAGCGGAAAAAGAAAATGCTTGAAATGTTCAACACGGAGGGAACGGTTCATTTTGATATATTCGCAAATATTTGCACACGGCTTTTGACCGAAAGTCACGCACTCAAGAAAATAATTTGTGCTATGTATCCTGTTATAATTCTTGATGAATTTCAAGATACCAGTGCCGATGAGTGGCAGTTGATTCAATTGTTGGGAACCAATTCGGAGCTAATAGCGTTGGCCGATCCAGAACAAAGGATTTACGACTTTAGAGGAGCTGATCCAAAGAGAATTGCACAATTTATTGAGTCTTTTAAACCGAAGATTTTCGATTTTGGGCAGCAGAACAATCGTAGCAATGGAAAAGACATTGCTGAATTTGGAAATGATTTATTGCAAGGCAAAAATACAGGGAAACAATATAAAGATGTTTCAGTGTGCCGATACTCATTCCGAAAATCGCCATATACGCATTTGGTGTTGAAATACAAAGTGCTAGAAGTCCAAAAAATCTTATATGAGATGAAGAAAACCGATTGGTCCTTGGCCATATTGGTTCCAACAAATGCACTTATGCTGGAAGTTTCAGACTCTTTTCAGCGGGAACAGCAGTTGCGGAACGGCAAAAAATGCCCAGTTATTGAACACGAAGTGGCTGTTGATACTGCTGGCCCATACTTAGCCGCTTTAACTATTGCTAGCATTTTGGAGACCGGGTCACGAAAATGCTGTACTGAATCAGCGGTTCTTACTCCATTGATCGAGCATATACTGGGTCGAAAAGGAGCGGATAAACCACCTTCAAAGGCAGAGGAATCTCTCGCATCAGCACTGAGTCGGTATTCCTTGACAAAGAAGATTCAAGGGAAAAATCGTGAAAAGTTGATTGCTGACACACAGGATATTGTATCCTTGACAAATTCAACGCAATTTTCTGGGAATATAATAAGTGATTGGAAAATTGTATTGGCTATCATTGAAAATGAACAGTCAGAGGTATATCAAAACCTTCTTAAAGATGCAAGGCATTTGAGACTTCTCCAACGCGGTTCACAGCTCTACGCAGCGTTGGATATACTTTGGCGCGAAAACGGTTCTTATATTGGTGCAACAGAAGCTGTTGCTAACGCTTTAACTCAAGAGCATTTTTCAATGAGTACGAGGAAATGGAGCGGGGTAAATGTTATGACTATACATAAATCGAAGGGAAAAGAGTTCGATGCAGTAATTGTATATGAGGGAAGATACCAGAATAGAATTATCTCAAAGCCAGAACGCAGAGAACAAGCTACCTTAAACTTGCGAGTCGCAGTAACAAGAGCCAAAGAGCATACTTATATCTTGACGCCTAACGACGATCCTTGTTCTTTACTGTGACAACAGCTTTTGGCAAGAAATCTAGTGTGCCGGCCATTAGGTCGGCGCACTTTTCTATATGTGCATCTATAAGTCAATAGTGATTATCAGCCGTCCTCCCATCATCGGGAGGGCGGCTTTTTTGCGTCTTGATAGAAAAATTGAGAAATTTCTCGAAAACACCCTGCCAAACGGCACCCCTTATTCAGAGTAAGTAGAAGGGCCTTTTGAAAAAATGATGGAATTTTTTCATATTACTTTGCCAAAAGCTCAAAAAATTTCCCAATTGATTAGTAGGAGGGGCACTTAAAAAATTTTTCTAAAACCCATTTGTTATTTGCCCGAAAAGTTCCCAGTTGATTAGTAGGGAGACTCATAGAAAAATTCTAAAAAGTTTTTTCGTTCAAATCCAAAAAAATTTCCCAGTTGGTTAGTAGAGAGGATTTCAAAGAAATTTTCAAAGTTCCTTCGTACAAATCGAAAAAAGTTTCCCAGTTGATTAGTGAGGGGGTTAAAAAACAGCCCTTCTCGCTGGCTACCTATTGAGGGAACTGTCTCCCTGTGCACCTTGAAAATTGAATCGCCGCCTCCAAAGGATATGCTTCCGGCAAGTGATGCCATGACTTCCCGAAAAAGAAACGAGCGCACCGAAGAAGCGATACGCCGTGGTGAGATTCCGGGGCAGGAACGATGCGGATGAGCGGCAGCAAGCAAAAACCACCGCAGAAATGCGGCGTCAAGAACAGGCAAAGGAGGTTCAAACCTATGAAGAAAGGAGAGCTCAGAGAGCTTTATCAGATGATGTTTCCGGAATACCCGGACATTGTGACCGTTAAAGAGCTTCGGGAGATGCTGGGCATCAGCCGCAAGCTGGCGTACAAGCTGATCGACTATGGGTACATCCACGCCGTGAAGATCGGCACGACGCTGAAGATCCCGAAAATCAGCGTTATCAACTATGTGATGGAGAAGGAGGTGAAGAAAGTTGGATGAGATCAAGCGCCTGACGCCCGCCCAAAGGGCACGCTGTAACCGGTTAATCCGGCGGCTGTGCGCCAACTACGACGGTGGCAACTGTCTGCCGTTGGACGATGGCGAAGGCTGCGTGTGCGTGCAGACGATTTCCTATTCACTGCTGTGCAAGTACTTCCGGCGGGCGGTTCTGCCCGCCGACAAGGTACTCTGCGCCGATATTTACCGGCAGCGCACACGGCTCTGCGACCGGTGTGGAAAGCCCTTTCCACCCAGCAGCAACCGGCAGAAATACTGCCCGGAATGCGGCTGCTCCATCCGACGCAAGCAGAAGGCAGACTCTGCCAGACGGCGGCGCAGCGTCGAACATTAAGCGCCGAGAAAGCCTTGATTTCCGGGGCTTTTTTGAGGGAAAAGCGGGTGCGGGTGGCCGTTTCCATCCGCGCCCGTCAAAATCCACTTTTAACATTCTACAAAGGAGAAATTTCTATGGGTAACAAACTGAAAACCGTGGACGCAGAGACCTTGCTGTCCACGCCGATGAGCAAGACGATGTTCATCGTAGACGGCCTTATTTCGCAGGGCGTCAATGTCATCAGCGGTGCCAGCAAGATCGGCAAAAGCTGGCTGATGCTGTGGCTGGGGCTGCAAGTGGCGCAGGGAAACTCTATTTGGGGGCTGCCTACACTGCAATGCGATGTGCTCTATCTGAGCCTTGAGGACACCCAGCGCCGCATCAAAGACCGGCTCTACAACCTCACCGACAGCGCCCCGGACAACCTGTATTTCGCCGTGACCTCCGGGCTGATCGGCGGAGGGCTGGAGGGGCAGATCACGGACTTTCTGACCGAGCATTCCGCTACCAAGCTGGTCATCATTGACACGCTGCAAAAGGTGCGGGACTCCAAAGGCAGTGCCGGAAAGGCAGGAATGTACGGCAACGATTACGATGACATTTCCTCCATCAAGCGCATTGCCGACGGCTTCAACATCGCCGTTTTGCTGGTGCATCACCTGCGAAAGCTGCAAGACAGCGACGATCCCTTTAACGATGTCAGCGGCTCCACCGGCATCATCGGCGCAGCGGACACCAACTTCATCCTGCGCCGTAAGCGCAGTGGAAACGCTGCTACGCTGCTGGTCAGTGGGCGGGATGTGGAATATCAGGAACTGACCTTGCAGTTTAACGACCTTGTCTGGGAGCTGGTGGAGCGCAAGAACAGTGAGGATATTCACAAGGCAGAGCTGCCGAAATTTCTGTTTCGGGTGGTGGACTTTATGGAGTGCCGCACCGAATGGGTAGGCACGGCCACGGAGCTGCTGACCGAAATGAGGGAGCAGGAGGTCACGCCCAATATGGTCACAAAGTATCTCGGCCAGTTCGCCTATGAGGTGCTGGAGCCGCTGGGCATTGAGTACCGCACCAAGCGCACAGGCAAAAGCCGACTCATCAAATTTCTGCGCCGTGACGGCGATGACGCAAATGACGCCGGGATCGCTATATAAGGAAATCCCCGTCACAACCGTCATTGCCGTCACAAACCGAAGAAAGGGGGTGAACAAATGCGCAGCAAAAACTATGGGATCAATGTCCGTGTGACCGACCAGGAGAAGCAGAAGCTGCTGGAAAATGCCCGGTTCTGTTCTCTGCCGCTGTCGGAATACTTGCGGCGGCTGGGGCTTGGGAAAGAGGTCAGAGCGGCCATCACGGAGCGGGATTGCCGCCTGTTTCGGATGCTGAACGGCCTGAAAGCGGAGCTTCCACAGCTTCAGAAAGAGGAAATTATGAGCAGGCTGGAAGCAATTTTGAATGAATTAAAGTAAGCGAGAATCACGCCATATGGGGTCCCCGAAAAGTCCTTTGGACTTTTTGGGGAGAGGAGGAACGGCGGAGCGAGTGAGTTTTGCCGCTTGCGGCGAAACGAAGGATACGGAGCTTGTGACGACGAAGCGAGCAGACTGTTTGTACTCCTAAAGTCCAAACAGTGCCCCTGCCGCCGATGCCTGCGTCATCTGAGCGAGCAGTGCGCTTTTACTCCCGGCAGGGCCGGAGCGCAAAAACACTCGTTAGGGCGTGCCCTAAAACCCCGAAAGAAAAAACTATGAAAGTGAGGACAATACAATGAGAAAATCTGATTTTACTTTACCCACGCTGGATGACCTGTTTTCCACGCAGGCGGAGCGGGACGATGCCAAGCTGGAGCGGGTGCGGAATATTCCGCTGGCCGAGCTGCATCCGTTCAAGGGTCACCCCTTCAAGGTGCAGAACAATGAGGAGATGCAGCGGATGATCGAGAGCATCCGCAAGGTGGGCGCTATTACCCCGGCGCTGGCAAGGCCGCTGCCGGGCGGCGGCTACGAGCTGATCTCCGGTCACCGGCGACTGGCGGCGTGTCAGGTGCTGGGCGTCGAGACGATGCCTGTCATCGTCCGGGAGCTGTCCGACGATGAAGCGGTGATCGCAATGGTGGATGCCAACTTGCAGCGGGAGACTATCCTGCCCAGCGAAAAGGCGTTCGCCTACAAAATGAAAAGGGATGCGCTGAATCACCAAGGTATGACTTCTCCCCAAGTTGGGGAGAAGTTGCTGACGGCAGAAAAAGTTGGTTTAGATGGTGGAGACAGCCGCAATCAGGTGTTGCGTTATATCCGCCTGACCTACCTGATTCCCGAGCTGCTTTCGATGGTGGACGACGGCAAGATCGCCTTCAACCCGGCGGTGGAGCTTTCCTACTTAGACTCGTATCAGCAGCGGGCGGTGCTGGACGCGATGGCGCTGAACGACTGCACCCCGTCCCACGCCCAGAGCATCCGCCTGAAAAAGCTGGCGCAGGAGGGCTTGCTGGATGACCAGACGATCTACGCTGTGCTGGCGGAGACGAAGCCCAACCAGCAGGAGCAGCTGAAATTCAAGCGGGAGGAGCTGCGAAAATACTTCCCCTCCGGCTACACCGAGGAGCAGATGCGCCGGGACATCATCAAGGGGCTGGAATTGCTGAAGCGGCAGAGAGAACGGAACCGGGATGCCCGCTGATTCGTACCGATACGGCTACGATAAAACAATTTGCAGAATAGAGAGAACCCCAAACCGATGGTATACTGATACTGTCGGTTTGGAGTTCTGTTCTGCAAATAGAAAGAGACAGGAGGAAAACAAAATGGTAGCAGGACATTTGACTTTGAAAAACGGCAAGTATTATGCCGTGTTGAACTACAAAAACGCCGGAGGGCAGCGAAAAACGAAATGGATCTCGCTGGGGCTTTCCGAAAAGGGAAATAAGCGCAAAGCCGAGTCAGAACTGGCAAGGCTCCGAGCGGAATTTGAGCCGCCCAAAGAAGTGGGCGACCTGAGCAGTGATATGCTGTTCGCCGACTATCTGCTGGAATGGCTGGAGATCGCCAAGGGAAGGCTGGCCCACGCAACCTACGGTGCCTATCAAGGACTGCTGAAAAGCACCATCGTCCCTTATTTTCGCAAGAAGAAATTGACGCTGCGGGAACTGGAAGCCCGACACTTGCAGATGTTTTATTCCGAAATGCTCAGGCGGGTTACGCCCAACACCGTCATCCACTATCACGCCGTCATTCACTCGGCACTGAAATATGCGGTCAAGACCGATATGCTGATCCAGAATGTGGCGGACAAAGTGGACCGGCCCAGAAAGAACAGCTTTCAGCCGGTCTTTCTCTCGGCGGAGGAGATGCAGAAGATGTTTGAAGCTCTCCGGGGTACTAAACTGGAGCTGCCGGTGCTGGTGGCCGCCTTTTACGGCCTTCGCCGTGGCGAGGTGGTGGGCTTGAAATGGGACGCCATCGACTTTGAGCAAGGCACCATTTCCGTAAAGCGCACCGTGACCTCAACGATCATCGACGGCAAGTATCAGGAGTTTGAGCAGCAATCTGCCAAGACCAAGTCCAGCCTGCGCACCCTGCCGCTCATCGGCAGTTTCCGGGAATACTTTATGCAGGTGAAAGAGGCACAGGAGCTGAACAAGCAGGTCTGCGGCAACTGCTACAACTATGAATACGACGGCTTTGTATTCGTGGACGAGCTGGGGGAGCGGATGCGGGTGGAGTACCTGACCAACGCATTTCCGAAATTTCTGGAGAGCCACGGCCTGCGCAGGATGCGCTTTCACGATCTGCGTCACAGCTGCGCCAGTTTGCTGCTGGCCAATGGCGTCCCCCTCAAGCACATTCAGGAGTGGCTGGGACATAGCGACTTTACCACCACGGCGAATATCTACGCCCACCTGGATTACAAATCCAAGATCACCTCGGCACAGGCGATGGAGACAGGGCTTGCGCTACCGGAGGGCGGCGACTTCGGAAGCCGGTGGGGATCGTTTGATGTTGGGGGGAACGGATGATTTTCTCTCCGAAAAAGTGAAAGAGCACGGAATTGCCCGTTTCGGAAAAAGGAAAGAGCCTGTAATCGGCTTGATTACAGGCTCTTGATGGCGGAGCGAGTGGGATTCGAACCCACGGTACCGTGAGGTACAACTGATTTCGAGTCAGTCCCGTTATGACCACTTCGATATCGCTCCGTGTCTATTTCCGCCTGCCACTCTCGTCGTTTCCAAAGTACTCAAAAATCCTTTGGAGAGAAAAGCAGGAGAGAAAACATAAAAGTATTCGATTTGGAATTTTGAAAACCCAGAATTAGCAAGGGTTTTCGAGGGGACGAAATTCCCAGATCCCGCCGAAATTTCGAGTCAGCCCCGTTATGACCACTTCGATGCCGCTGCGTATGAAAGCTTCGACCCACCTATCATACCACAAATTTTCCCGCCGTGCAACAGATATTGCCGCATATTTTTCTCCGCCGCCGCATGAGATGATAGGGAGGAGGGAATCGCTATGAAACCGAAGATCTATCTCTATGGGACAAGCGGCCAATACGGCAACTATCTGGCGGCACTGACGGAGGCGGGAGCGGAGCCGGTGCTGAGCCGGGACCTGTTCCGGGCTTGCGGTTGCGACGGGCTGCTGTTGCCCGGCGGCGGGGACATCGGGGTCACGCTGGAGGCCACGGACAGCTTTCTTATCCGGTCCTTTGCCGACAGCGGCCGCCCCATTCTGGGCATCTGCCGGGGGATGCAGGCACTGAACGTCTTTTTCGGCGGTACGCTCCACACCTGCATCCCCGGACATCAGCAGGCGCAGGGGGATCTGATCCACCCCACACGGGCCAGAGGACTGCTTTCGCAGCTGCTGGGGCCGGCCCCGCTGGTAAACAGCAACCACCATCAGGCGGTGCGGGTGCTGGGGGAGGAACTGTGCCTTTTGCAACAGGCGGCCGACGGCACCATCGAGGGCTTCTGCCATGAGACGCTGCCCATTTTAGGCGTGCAATGGCACCCGGAGCGCCAGAGCGGCGCCCGCCTGCGGGCGGATGCGGGGGATGCCGGGCCGCTGCTGCGGTATTTTGTGGGCCAATGCAGTTGCAAATCTGCGCCGGGACTGGTACACTGTGGGAAAAGGGGGGAGGCTGATGAAAGCCATCACACGGGAACTAAATCTGGAGCTGGGACGGCCCACGGCGGATGAAGCTCTGCGGCGGCTGGAGGCGGAGCTGGAAGCGGCCCGCCATATGAACACGCCGCTGCTGAAGCTGATCCACGGGTACGGCTCCTCCGGCAAGGGCGGGCGCATCCGTACGGCCAGCCGAAAGTATCTGCTGGCCCAGCAGGAGAAGGGGCGCATCGCCGCTGTGGTGCCGGGGGAACGGTTTACCATCTTCGATGAGACCACCCGCCGGGCCTTGCAGCAGTATCCCCATCTGCGGCAGGACCGGGATCTGGAGCGGGAGAACATGGGCGTGACCTTCGTGTTTATGCGCCGCTTCTGAGGAAAAACCGCTATACCACATATATTTAATACGGAGGAATGGATCATGGAACGTACCTATGCAGAATACGCCGCCCGGCAGGCCATGGAGCTGCTGGCCATCGATAGCCCCACGGGCTTCACGGCCCGTGCGGCAGATTGGGTGCAGCGGGCCTTTGAAGAGCTGGGCTATCCCGCCCAACATACCGCCAAGGGCGGCGTGCTGGTGGATCTGGGCGGTCGGGGCGAGGGCCTGCTGCTGGAGGCTCACGCCGACACGCTGGGCGGCATGGTGGCGGAGGTGAAGAATAGTGGCCGCCTGCGCCTGACGCCCTTGGGCGGGATGCGGGCGGAAAACGGCGAGGCGGAGAACGTCCGGGTCTATACCCGTGGCGGGCGGGTGCTGGAGGGGACCTTCCAGCTGTGCAACGCCTCCATCCACGTCAACGGCCAGTACGGCGACACCAAGCGCACCTTTGACAGCTGCGAGGTGGTGCTGGACGAGGACGTGAAGTCCGCCGAGGAGACCCGCACGCTGGGGGTCGAGGTGGGGGACGTGGTGTGCTTCGAGCCCCGCACCCGCCTCACCGCCTCTGGCTATATCAAGAGCCGCTTTCTGGACGACAAGCTGTCGGTGGGCATCCTGCTGGGTCTGGCCAAGTACCTTAAGGACACCGGCACAGTCCCCCAGCGCCATGTATACCTCCATGTGACGGTGTACGAGGAGGTGGGCCACGGCGGCGCCGCCAATGTCCCGCAGGGGGTGACGGAGGCCATCAGCGTGGATATGGGCTGCGTGGGCGAGGGGCTGCAATGCACCGAGCGGCAGGTATCCATCTGCGCCAAGGACTCCGGCGGCCCGTACAGCTATGAGGTGGTGGGCAAGCTCATCGATGCCGCCCGCCGCACCGGGGCGGACTATGCGGTGGACGTGTACCCCCACTACGGCTCCGATGTGGAGGCTACCCTGTCGGCGGGCCATGACCTGCGCCACGGCCTCATCGGCGCCGGGGTCTACGCCAGCCACGGCTATGAGCGCAGCCATGTGGACGGCGTGTGGAATACCCTGAAGGTGCTGGCGGGCTATCTGGAGGCGGACGGTGTCCGGTAACGCCTTCCCGCCCCGGCCCCACCTCACCACCCCACGCCTGACGCTGGATGCACTGACCCCGGCAGACTGCGGAGACTATGCCGCCCTGTGCCGGGATACCCGGCGCAACCGCTGGTGGGGCTACGACTACCGGGAGGAGCAGCCCCATCCCCCGGAGGAGTGGTTCCTGCAGGCGTCGGAGGAGGACTACGCCGCCGGGCGGGAGCTGGGCCTTGCGGTGCGGCTCCGGGGCCGGTGCATCGGGGAGGTGGTGTTCACCCACTTCGACGGCCACGGCACGGCGGAGCTGGGCTGCCGCATCGCTGCCGCCTATGCCGGTCACGGCTACGGCACCGAGGCCTTTGCCGCCGCTCTGGCGTGGGGCCTGAAGGGCTGGGGCCTGCGGCGGGTGACGGCCAAATGCTTCCGGGAGAATCATCCCTCCCGGCATATGCTGGCCGCCTGTATGGACCCCACCGGTGAGGACGAGACGTACTTCTATTTTGAGAGGTGTATACAAAATGAGAATGATATGCATATGGATATTTTACCAGAATGAAAAAAATATATAATTAGATAAAAGTATTGACAAATATAGACGAGATGTGATATGCTCCGAGTACACCAATAAAACTATGGGGGCATCTACCGTTGTGAACCTGTGAGAGTAAGGAGAACCCTATGACAAACAAAAGCGCACTTGGTTTGGGCCTCATTATAGCTGCTGCCTACGCATTTGGACTGGGAGCGGGCCTCATAATTCATGTCGGGTATGCATTTGTACTGATAGGACTGCTTATCCTGCTGTTGGAGGCTATTAAAGAGTAACAGCATTATATGAAGACGGATCGGAGAACGCTCACCTCGTGAGGTGGGCGCTCTCCTTTTGCATATTCCCCGGCAGAAATTCCCATACTACCTCCAAACGCAAGGCGGAGGAGACGGCATGAAACGGGTGAAGGATGCATTTGACGAAAGGGCGGCGGCGCTGGACGGCCTGCTGGGGGTGGGGCGCAGCTTCGACATGATCGGGCGGACCCTGCGGATCGGCGGCCGCCGGGCCAGACTATGGGTGGTCAACGGCTACGCCGACGACACGGTGCTGGAGCGGGCTATCTCCGCATGGCTGCCCATCCCGTCGCTGGAGGATGTGGGGACACTACAGGTCTTTGCCGACCGCTACGTCAGCGTCTGCGACGCAGCAGTGGAGACGGACCGGCTGAAGGCGGTGACGTCGGTATTTGCCGGCAAGACCCTGCTCGTCATCGACGGCTTTTCCGGCGGCGTGGTGCTGGATGCCAAGCAGTTCCCCCTGCGCTCCGTGGAGGAGCCGGACACCAGCAAGGTGCTGCGGGGCAGCCACGACGGCTTCGGGGAGAGCGTCATGAAGAACGCTGCCCTGCTGCGCCGCCGCATCCGGGACTCGCAGCTGACGCTGGAGTCCCTGCAGGTGGGGACCCGCTCCCGGACGGACGTGGTGCTGTGTTACATGGAAAACCGGGTGGACCGGAAGCTGCTGGACCAGCTGCGGAAAAAGCTGGAGGCCATGGACGTGGGCTCTACCGCCATGAGCCAGGAGAGCGTGGCGGAGGCCATCGCCCCACCCCAATGGTGGAATCCCTTCCCCAAGACCCGCTATACCGAGCGGCCGGATGTGGCGGCGGCCTCGGTGCTGGAGGGGGATATCCTGCTGATGATCGACAACACCCCGGCGGTGATGCTGCTGCCGTGCAGCCTGTTCCGGTTTCTGGAGGAGGTCAACGACTACTATTTCCCGCCGCTGGTGGGGACGTATCTGCGGATCGTCCGGGTCATCGTGCTGCTTCTTACACTATTCGTGACGCCGCTGTGGTATCTGCTGGTGAAGTCGCCGGATACCCTTCGCCAGAGCCTGCACTTTCTCCTGATCGAGGACGAGTACTATGTGCCGCTGATCCTGCAGCTGCTGCTGGTGGAGTTCATCATCGATGTGCTGAAGCTGGCCTCCCTCAACACCCCGGATGTGCTCAGCAACTCCTTCAGTATGCTGGGAGCACTGATTTTAGGAGACTTTGCGGTGCAGGCCCGGTGGCTGGTGCCGGAGGTGCTGGTATATATGGCCTTCGTGGCCATCGCCAACTACGCCCAGCACAGCTACGAGATGGGCTACGCCGTGAAGCTGTGCCGCATGGTCCTGCTGCTGCTCATCTGGCTGTTTGACTGGTGGGGATTCATCGGCGGTATTCTGGGGATTCTGGCCCTCATCGCCAGCACCCGTCCCCTCATCGGAAAAGGGTACCTCTATCCCCTGATCCCCTTCAACGGCAAGGACCTGTGGGCCCTGCTGCATCACCGCCCCATTGACCGGAATAACAGCTGAGGGTTGCAAAATTTCCAAAAACAAGGCCGTCCCACTTGTCAGCGGGGCGGCTTTGTGCTATTCTTAGCATGGTTTTTTGTATAAAGACGCATTTCTGCGGAGAGAGGAGAGAAGATCGTGGCGCAGCTGCGGGAGAAGCGACTGTTCCTGCTGGATATGGACGGCACCATCTATCTGGATGAGCAGCTCTTCGACGGCGTGCCGGAGTTTCTGCGATACGTCCGGCGCATAGGGGGACGGTATCTGTTCCTCACCAACAACTCCTCCCGTGGCGTGGAGGGGTACATAGAAAAGATGCACCGGCTGGGCATCGACACCTGCCGGGAGGATTATCTGACCTCCGTGGACGCTACTATCCGCTATCTGCGGGTGAGTCTGCCGGGAAAGACCTGCTATGTGGCGGGAACGGCGTCCTTTATGGACCAGCTGGCGCAGGCGGGCATCCCTGTGACCCGTGACCGGGAGCAGGCGGAGGTGCTGCTGTGCGGCTTCGACACGGAGCTGACCTTTCAGAAGCTGGAGGACGCCTGCATCCTGCTGAACCGGGGCGTCCCCTTCATCGCCACCAATCCGGACTGGGTCTGCCCTACATGGTACGGCTCCGTGCCGGACTGCGGCAGCGTGTGCCGGATGCTCACCACCGCCACCGGGCGGGAGCCCACCTTCATCGGCAAGCCCCAGCCGGAGATGGCGAGGCTGGCCATGGAGCGGACGGGCTTTTCCCCGGAACAGACGGTGCTGCTGGGGGACCGGCTCTATACCGACATCGCCTGCGGCGTTAACGCAGGCATTGACACCGTGTTCGTCCTGTCTGGCGAAGGCACGCAGGCGGATATCGCCGCCTATCAGATCCACCCCACCTGGGTGTATCCCGACATCGGTACCCTGTACCGGGAACTGGAGGAGACTGTATGAAACTCAACTACAAGCGGATCATTCTGGTGGGCTTTGCCTTCTTCCTGATCCAGGCCTTCTGGCAGGCGTATGACAATACCATCCCCATGATCCTTACCAACAAGTTCGGCATGAGTCAGGCATGGTCCGGCGCCATTATGGCGCTGGATAACGTGCTGGCCCTGTTCATGCTGCCGCTGTTCGGCGCCATCTCCGACAAGCACCACAGCAAGTGGGGCCGCCGGACGCCTTTCATTGTGGTGGGTACCCTCATTGCCGCCGTGATGCTCATTGCCCTGTCTTTCGTGGATAACGCCCAGCTGCACCACATCTCCGATGTGGCCGCCATCGACGACCCGGCGGCGCTGGAGACCATCTACGACCGGGAGGCGGATGAGACGCTGCTGACCCCCGGCGGCCAGAAGTTCGTGCTCAGCCGCCAGTTCACCAAGGAGGAGTTCACCCAGATCCGCAGCCAGATCACTGTGGACGGTGCCACCGTTACCAACCCCGACTACACCAACTACGTGATGCCGGCCCGGCAGGCCTGCGCTTGGGACGCCACCGCCAAAAGCCCGGTGACGCTGGTGTTCTTCATCGCTCTGCTGCTGGTGATCCTGGTATCCATGTCGGTGTTCCGCTCCCCGGCGGTGGCGCTGATGCCGGATGTGACCTTAAAGCCTCTGCGCTCCAAGGCCAATGCCGTCATCAACCTCATGGGCTCCGCCGGCGGGATTCTGGTGCTGGTGCTGGGCATGGTGTTCGCCACCTCTGCCGTCCGCAACTCCCTGATGAGCTATATCGGCTATTTCGCCGTCATTGCCGCCATCATGCTGGCGGCGCTGGTGGTGTTCATGCTGACGGTGCGGGAGAACGAGTGGGCCGCCGAGATGCAGCAGCAGTCGGTGGAGCTGGGGCTGGAGGATAAGGAGGAGGCCGCCACCGGCGAACGGAAGCTGTCAGTGGACGAGGTGAAATCCCTGATCTTCCTGCTGCTGTCCATCGTGCTGTGGTTCTTCGGCTACAACGCCGTGACCAGCAAATACTCCGTCTACGCCAGCAATATCCTCCACAAGGATTATAACCTGACCCTGATTATTGCTCAGGCGGCGGCCATCATTTCCTATCTGCCGGTGGGCTTCATCGCCTCCAGGGTGGGCCGGAAAAAGACCATTCTGGCGGGCGTCGTCATGCTGACCGCCGCCTTTACCACTGCCTCCTTCATGAGCGCCGAAAGTCCTACCATGCTCATGAACGCCATGTTTGCTCTGGCGGGTATCGCATGGGCCACCATCAACGTCAACTCCTTCCCTATGGTGGTGGAGATGTGCTCCGGCGGCAACGTGGGCAAGTACACCGGCTTTTACTACACCGCCTCCATGGCGGCGCAGGTAGCCACGCCCATGCTCTCCGGCCTGCTGATGGACCGCATGGGAATGCACGTGCTGTTCCCCTATGCCGCCGTGTTTACGGCGCTGGCCTTTGTGACCATGCTGTTCGTCCGCCACGGCGACAGCAAGCCAGAGGTCAAACGGGGGCTGGAAGCTCTGGATGAAATGGAGGACTGACGCCAAATGCCTGTTGTCATCGTACTGCTGGTACTGATCATTCTGGCGGAACTGTTTCTGCTGATGCTGCGCTGCCGCCGGGAGCATCCCGGCTGGAAGCTGCTGCGGCAGTACCGCTACGCCCACCGGGGCTACCACGACAAGCCCCATATTCCGGAAAACTCCATGGCGGCCTTCCGCCGTGCCATTGAACACGGCTACGGCGCCGAGCTGGACGTCCATCTGATGAAGGATGGCCGCTTGGCGGTGATCCACGACGCCAGCCTCAAGCGCACCGCCGGGGCGGACGTTCTGGTGGAGGACCTGACGGCGGAGGAGCTGAAGCAGTACCGTCTGGAGGGGACGCAGGAGCAGATCCCCCTTCTGGAGGAGGTGCTGCCCCTGTTTCAGGGGAAAACGCCCCTCATCATCGAGCTGAAGGCGGAGCGGGGCAACCATGCCCAGCTGGCGGAGGCCACCTGCACCATGTTGGACCGGTTCCGGGTGAATTACTGCATCGAGTCCTTCGACCCCCGGTGCATCCTGTGGCTGAAAAAGCATCGGCCCCTGATCATCCGGGGCCAGCTGTCGGAGCAGTTCCTGCGCCACGGGGAGTCCGGCGGCGGACACGGAAGGCTTACCATGTGGCTGCTGGGGAATCTGCTGACCAACGTGGCTACCCAGCCGGATTTCATCGCCTATCGGTTCTCCGACCGGGAGAATCTGTGCCTGCGTCTGTGCCATAAAGTATATCATGTACAGGAGGTCAACTGGACCATCCGAGCGAAGGAAGAAATGGAAGCTGCGGAGCAGGCGGGGAACCTCGTCATCTTCGAGTGCTTCGATCCGGAGGTGTAAGCCATGCGAGTCATCACAGGAACGGCCAGAGGCCGGCGGCTCAAGGAGCTGCAGGGGATGGAGACCCGTCCCACCACCGACAAGGTCAAGGAGAGCCTGTTTTCCATCATCCAATTTGACATCGAGGGCCGCCGGGTGCTGGATCTCTTTGCCGGCACCGGCCAGCTGGGCATCGAGGCCCTGAGCCGTGGAGCGGCGGAGGCGGTATTTGTGGACCGGCGGCCGGACGCCGTGCGTCTGGTGCAGGAGAATCTGGCCCTGTGCGGCTTTACCGATCGGGCCAGAGTGAAGTCCGGGGATGCGCTGGCGTATCTCAAAAGCGGGGAGAAGTTCGACCTGATCTTTCTGGACCCGCCCTACGCCGCCGACCTGCTGGAGCAGGCCCTTACCGCCATCGCTTCGTTTGACATTTGCCGGGAGCATGGTATAATTGTGGCGGAGAGCGCCGCCGATAAGGTGCTGCCGGAGCTCCCGGCGCCCTATCGCCTGTATCGGGAATACCGCTACGGAAAGAGCAGACTGTCGGTGTATCACCGCAGCGGAAACGAGGACGAGACCACATGAAAACAGCCATCTATCCCGGCAGCTTTGACCCCATCACGCTGGGACATCTGGATATCATCCGCCGCAGCGCCCCCTGCTTTGACCGGCTCTTTGTCTGTGTCATGGTGAACTGCGACAAAAAGCCCATGTTCTCCCCGGAGCAGCGGCTGGAGCTGATTCGCCGCTCGGTGGCGGACCTGCCCAATGTGGAGGCGGAGCTTTACAGCGGCCTGCTGGCGGATTACGCCCGGCAGAAGGGAGCGGGCATTCTGGTGAAGGGCGTCCGCAACACCACGGATTTTGATTTGGAGTATCAACAGGCAGCCATCAACCGGGGCATCTGCCCGGAGCTGGAGACGCTGCTGCTGCCGGCCAGTCCGGCCTATCAGCACTTCAGCAGCACTATGGTGCGGGAGATGATCCGGTACGGACAGCCTTTGGAGAAATATGTTCCCGCCCCGGTGGCGGAGGAACTGAAAGGGAGGTAAACCTTATGGAAGAGAAGGATGTGCAGCGACTGCTGGATATGCTTTACAGCATGATCGACGAGGCCAAGAGTGCGGCCTTCAGCTCGGATAAGTGCGTCATCAGCCGTGATGAGGCACTGGATCTGCTGGACGATATCCGGGCCAAGCTGCCGCTGGAGATCAAGAAGGCGCAGGAGCTGGTGCGGGCGCGGGAGGAGTATGTGTCCTCCGCCAAGAAGGAAGTGGAGAAGATGCTGCGTCAGGCGGAGCTGGACGCCAAGGTCATCGTCTCCGAGAGCGAGACCCTGCAGCAGGCCCGCCGCAAGAGTTCCGAGATCATTCGTCGGGCCGAGGAACGCAGCAAGGAGCTGTACCACGTGGCCAACACCTACACCGAGGACGCTCTGCGCCGGACGGAGGAGGCCATTCAGGCGGCGCTGGACGAGGTGAAGGAGTCCCGTGTCCGGTTCCGGGCCACCTCCAACGAGCAGATGCAGGCCAATCAGGAGAAGCTGCGGGAGCGGAGATCCGCCTCGGAGCAGCCCCAGAGCGATGAGAATGCTTGACGAAATTTTCGGCTGATTTTTGTGCAATTTTATTGAAAAACCACATAGCGCAAGAAGGGGCAGGTGAGAGCTTGTCCCTTCTGTCATTTGCGGAAGAAAACGGGCGAATATCTTGTAGTAATAAAAAATGGCGGGTACTATATATAGTGCCTGCCATTTTTGCCTCTTTCGGCACTGAAACGAATGTTCTGGAAAACGGAGAAAATGATGGAAATAATGAAAAAAACCACGGGTTTTGCTTACAAAAGCCGGGAAAATGGTACTTGCAATCGGCGGAGAAATCCTGTATACTCAACGTAGCGGTGGGGAATTATGGTGCGTTTACCCATGATTGTGGTGCAAAAGCCCACAAAGTGGAGGGCCATTCCCTAAAGTGGGGCAGCTGCCCACAACGCTGAGATTTGCCGAAAAAGTTGCGGGAAAGGGGTGAAACAGGCATGACGGGCCAGTATTTTCACAATATTGATGCCAAGGGCCGCCTGTTTATCCCTGCCAAGCTGCGGGAGCAGCTGGGAGATACCCTCCACGTGACGGTGGGGCAGGACGGCTGCCTGTCCGTTTATTCCGACACCGAGTGGGAGAAGTTCCAGCAAAAGCTGGACGAGCGCAACTTTACCGACGTGAAAAAGCTCCGGCTGATGTTTGCGTACATGGCGGACTGCGAGCCGGATGCACAGGGCCGCATCCTCATTCCCAACCACCTGCGCCAGCGGGCGAAGCTGGAAAAGGAAGTGGTGGTGGCCGGTATCTTCAACCGTGTGGAGATCTGGAACGCCCAGCGCTGGGCCGAGCTGGAGGAGGAGGCCTTTTCCTCCGGCTCTCTGGAGCAGGCGATGGAAGAAATGGGGCTGTAAGAGATGGCGTTTGACCGCAATGCCGAGGCCGATCAGGCCTACGGCCACAAGCCGGTGCTGCTGGACGAGTGTCTGGAGGCGCTGGCCATCCGCCCCGACGGCGTCTACCTGGACGGCACACTGGGCCGGGCCGGTCACTCACTGGAGATCCTCCGCCGCCTGACGGCAGGGGGAAGACTCATCGGTCTGGACCGGGACGGGACGGCGCTGGAGGCCGCCCGTGTCCGTTTGGCGGAGTACGCCGACCGGGTGACGCTGATCCACAGCAACTTCAGCCGTCTGGCGGAGGTGCTGGATGACCTGCACATCGACGCCGTGGACGGGATGCTCTTTGACTTGGGCGTCTCCTCCCCACAGCTGGATGATGCAGAGCGTGGTTTTTCCTATATGCACGACGCCCCGCTGGATATGCGGATGGACCGCACGGCGGGTCTGACGGCACGGGACGTGGTCAACGGCTGGAGTTATGAGGAGCTGCGGCGCATCCTGTTTGAATACGGCGAGGAACGCTATGCCCCCGCCATCGCCCGGCACATCCTGGAGCGCCGGGAAAAGGCGCCCATCGAGACTACGGGGCAGCTGGTGGAGGTGATCCGCTCCGCCATGCCTCCGGCGGCGCTGCGGGAGAAACAGCACCCCGCCAAGCGGAGCTTTCAGGCCATCCGCATCGCTGTCAACGGCGAGCTGGAGGAGCTGCCGCCCATGCTGCGTGCAGCGGCGCAGCGGCTGCATCCCGGCGGGCGGCTGGCGGTGATCTCCTTCCACTCGCTGGAGGACCGCATCATTAAGAAAACCATGCAGGAGTTGGCCACCGGCTGCACCTGCCCGCCGAATTTCCCGGTGTGCGTCTGCGGCAAGAAGCCACAGATGAAGCTGGTGAGCCGCAAGCCCATCGTGGCCACGGAGGCGGAGCTGACCTACAATCCCCGTGCACGGAGCGCCAAGCTGCGGGTGGCGGAGAAGCTATAAACGAGAGAACGGGGGCCTGTCCCCCTGACCATACAGAGGATACGGAAAGGAGCTGCCGTCATGGCACAACAGAGGAGACGACCCAACACAATGGTATATGGGAATCTGGCCTACGATCTGGATACACTGGCCAGCCAGCGGCAGCTGGAGGAGGCAGCCCGCCCGGAGCGGAAGTCCCAGCCCCAGCAGGCGCCCCGCCACCGGACGGCGGCCCGTCCCCGGCAGCGGGTGTCCCCCTTGGCCCTGTGTGCCGTGGGTGCGCTGGCAGCCATGGCGGTGGTGCTGGTCATGGGCTACATCCAGCTGACGGCGGTCACCGGATCCATCAGCGACCTGCAGGAGCAGGTCAGCCAGCTGGAGGATCAGCGGGTGAGTCTGGTGATGGACTATGAGCGCACCTTCGATATGGCCAAGATCAAGGAGGCCGCCGAGGCGGCGGGCATGAAGAAGCCCACCGCCGGACAGGTGGAATACGTGGAGCTGGGCGGCGGCAGCAAGGCAGAGGTCTATCAGGCCGAGAGCGACAGCCTGCTGAGCCGGCTGACCCACAGCGTGAAAAGCGGCATCGGGGCTCTGGTGGAATATTTCCGCTGAGCGACGCCATATAGTGGACCATACGCAAGGAGTAAGAAGGTGACTTCTTGCTCCTTGCCTGACATTGCGGCGGCGCAGACCGCAGGGAGCGGAGCATGGCAGAAAACAGAAGGAAAAGTGAAAACATCCGGCGGGCCAACCGGGTCATCCAGACCCGTACCTTTGTGCTGATGCTGGTGCTGGGCGTGGCGGTGTTTCTGGTGCTGGCCCTGAAGCTGTATCAGCTGCAGATCAAGCAGCACGACTACTACCAGAGCAAGGCGCTGGATCAGCAGACCCGCAGCACTGTGGTGACGGCCTCACGAGGCACTATCTACGACCGCAACGGCAACGAGCTGGCGGTATCGGCCACAGCGGAGACGGTGTTCCTCTCTCCCAAGGAACTGGCGGAGGAGCTGGAAAAGCCTGAGACCAAGTGGACCAAGGAGAGTCTCTCCGCCGGCCTGAGTCAGCTGCTGGGTGTGACGCAGGAGAGTATTCTGGAGCAGATGGAGCGTACCTACTCCCAGTACGAGGTGGTGAAGCTCCGGGTGGACGAGGACACGGCCAACGCCGTCCGGGAGCTCCTCAATGACAACGAGGTCCACGGCGTGTATCTGGAGACCGATGCCAAGCGCTACTATCCCTATGGCTCGCTGGCGGCCCACGTCATCGGCTTCGTGGGAACGGACAACACCGGCCTCTACGGGCTGGAGGCCCAGTATGAGGAGGAACTGCAGGGCCAGACGGGTCTGGTGGTCAGCGCCAAGGACAACGGCGGCAACGCCCTGCCCTATGAATACGAGCAGTACTACGCCTCCCACAACGGCGACGATCTGGTGCTGACGCTGGATACCAACGTCCAGTACTATCTGGAGAAATACGTCAAGGAGATGGCGGACCAGTTCGAGGCCGCCAACGGCGCCACCGGCATCGTCATGGACGTCAAGACCGGCGGTGTGCTGGGCATGGTGTCCTACCCCAACTATGATTTGAACAACTACTCCGAGGTGTCGGACGCCCGCCTGAAGGCGGCCATCGAGGACGGCAGCGCCTCACTGGCGGATCAGCAGCTGCGCCAGTGGCGCAACAAGGCCCTCAACGACACCTATGAGCCCGGCTCCACCTTCAAGATCCTGACGCTGTCGGCAGCGCTGGAGGAGGGCGTGGTGGATATGAGCTCCACCTTTGAATGCTCCGGCTCCATCACCGTCATGGGTCAGACCATCCACTGCAGCAACACCAGCGGCCACGGGCATCAGACCCTGAAGGAGGCCACCGGTAACTCCTGTAACCCCGCCTTCATCAACTGTGGCCTGGGGCTGGGAACCGATACCTTCTACGAGTATATGCGCTCCTTCGGCCTGCTGGAAGGCTCCGGTATCGATCTGGCCGGCGAGGCCACCGGCATCTTCATGGCCCAGAGCGACTTTTCCCAGCTGGATCTGGCCTGCTACGCCTTCGGCCAGAACTTCAACGTGACCCCCATCTCCCTCATCGCCGCACAGGCCGCCTGCATCAACGGCGGCTACCTGTACCAGCCCCATGTGGTGGAGCAGGTCCGGGACAGCAGCGGCGCTGTGGTGTATCAGCACGACAACACCCCCCTGCGTCAGGTAGTCAGCCAGCAGACCTCCGCCACGGCTCGTGAGTGCCTGGAGTATGTGGTCTCCGATGGCGGCGGCCGCAACGGACAGGTGAAGGGCTACCGCATCGGCGGCAAGACCGGTACGGCGGACAAGGGCAAGACCGGCGACGTGGTGGTGTCCTTCGTGGCCTTTGCCCCGGCGGACGATCCACAGATCATCATGCTCATCGCCATGGACTCCCCCGCCCGTGACACCGGCACCTACCCCTCCGGCGGCGCCATGGTGGCTCCGGTGGCCAGCAAGATCATGGCGGAGATCCTTCCCTATCTGGGCATCGAGCCCACCTACACCGCTGAGGAGCTCATGGGTGCCGACACCACCGTCCCCTATGTGGTGGGCATGACCCGTGAGGAAGCCCAGCAGCGGGTGAAGGATCGTGGCTTCGGCTGCCAGATCGTCGGTGACGGCGATACCATCACCGACCAGACCCCCGCCGGCGGGGCCATCATCCCCGGCAACGCCACGGTGATCCTCTATGCCGGGGCGGAGAAAGCCACAGAGCTGTGTACTGTCCCCAACCTGCTGGGCCGGACGGCGTCGGAGGCCAATTCGCTGGCCAGCAACGCCGGACTGATCCTGCGCTTCACCGGCGCCACCAACAGCACCTCCGGCAGCATCGTGGTACTGAATCAGGATGTGGAGGCCGGTGCTCAGGTGGAGCCCGGCACCGTCATCAGCGTGCAGCTGGGCGATACCAGCCTCAACGACTGAGCTAAAACAGAGCAGAAAGGAAGTCTTTTCGTGGATCTCAGGGCGCTGCTGGCGGGACTCACCTCCGCCGCCGTGCCGCAGGTGCCGGAGGTCACCGGTGTCTGCTGCGATTCACAGAGGATACGCCCCGGCGACGTGTTCGTAGCCATTCCCGGCTTCCGGGAGGACGGCCGCTGCCACATCGCCGAGGCCAAGGCACGAGGGGCCGTGTGCGTCCTGAGCCGGGAGCCGGTGCAGGAGCTGCCATGGGCCGCCGTGCAGGACCCCCGCCGTGCGCTGGCGGAGGTCAGCGCACGCCTCTACCGCCATCCGGATCGGGAGCTGGCGGTGGTGGGTGTCACCGGTACCAACGGCAAGACCACCACCACCTATCTGGTGCGCCACATCCTCCGACAGACGCTGGGGGTGCGGGTGGGCCTGATAGGTACCATCCGGAACCTGATCGACGAGACGAAGCTGGAGACGGAGCGCACCACCCCGGAGTCCTGCGACGTCTACCGCCTGCTGCGGCAGATGGCTGATGCCGGATGCCGCTATGGGGTGATGGAGGTGTCCTCCCATGCGCTGGCGCTGGAGCGGGTACGGGGCATCACCTTCCGGGTGGGGGCCTTTACCAACCTCACACGGGACCATCTGGACTTTCACCGCACCATGGAGGACTACTGCGATGCCAAAGCGCAGCTGTTCCGCCAGTGCGAGGCCGCCGTCTGCAACGGCGATGACCCGTGGACGCCCCGGCTGCTGCGAGAATGTGCCTGCCCCGTGCTGCGCTACGGCACCGGGGACAGCAGCCGCCTGCGGGGGGAGAACCTCCGCCTGACGGCCCGGAGCGTGGCCTTTGACGCCCTTCTGGATGGGCGGCGCATCCCAGTGACCGTCCCCATTCCCGGCCGCTTCACCGTGTATAACGCACTGGCGGCGCTGGGCATCTGCCATATGCTGGGCGTTCCACCGGAGCAGGGGGCAGCAGCGCTGCAAACGGCCTCCGGCATCAAGGGACGCATGGAGGTGGTTCCCACGCCGGGCCTGCCGTGTACCGTCCTCATCGACTACGCCCATACGCCGGATGCACTGGAAAACGTGCTGACGGCGGTGCGGGGCTTTGCCGAGGGCCGGGTGGTGGCGGTGTTTGGCTGCGGCGGCGACCGGGACCGGGAGAAGCGCCCGCAGATGGGCCGCATCGTCTCCCGGTTGGCGGATGTGGCGGTGGTCACCTCTGACAACCCCCGCTGGGAGCAGCCGGAGAAGATCATCGAGGATATCCTGCCGGGCCTGACCGGCCCCGCCGAGAGCATCGTCATCTGCGACCGGCGGGAGGCCATCGGCTGGGTACTGAAAAACAGCCGCCCCAAGGACGTTATCGTCCTGTGCGGCAAGGGCCACGAGACGTATCAGGAGGTGTGCGGCGAAAAGCGGCACATGGACGAGCGGGAGCTGGTGGCGGCATACACCAACGGATAACACCGCCCTGCGGGGCGAGAGGGAGAGAAGAATATGTATATTATACTGGCAGGCGTTATCAGCCTTATCGTGACACTCATCGCAGGAAAGCTGCTGATCCCGGCACTGGTGAAGCTGAAGGCGGGGCAGAGCATCAAGGAGATCGGTCCCACCTGGCACATGAACAAGCAGGGGACCCCCACCATGGGCGGCCTCATGTTCATCATCGGCATCGGCGTGGCCATTCTGGCGGCGGGCTGGCCGGAGATGCTGGAGGGCCGCTTCACCCACCTGTATGTCTACGCCTTTGCACTGGTGTTCGGCGTCATCGGCTACATCGACGACTATCAGAAGGTGAAGCACCATCAGAATACCGGCCTGACGGCCCCTCAGAAGTTCATTCTCCAGCTGGCGGCGGCGGTGGCCTTCCTGTGCCTTATGCGCTACGAGGGGATGCTGAGCCCCAACCTGTATATCCCCTTCTTCAACACCCACATCGTCATGAACTGGGTGGTGTATATGATCTTCGCTGCCTTCGTCATCGTAGGTACGGTGAACGCCGTCAACATCACCGACGGACTGGACGGCCTGTCCTCCAGCGTGACGCTGCCGGTGGCGCTGTTCTTTGCGGTGATGGGTGCCGTGTGGGGCGGCTTCACGCAGCTGGGTGTCTTTGCCGGGGCCATGTTCGGCGGCCTGCTGGGCTTTCTGTACTATAATCACTATCCCGCCAAGGTGTTCATGGGCGATACCGGCTCCCTGTTTCTGGGGGGCGCCATTGCGGCGCTGGCCTTCGCCTACGATATGCCGCTGATCCTGCTGCTGGTGGGCTTCGTGTACCTGTGCGAGACCCTGTCCGATATCATACAGGTGGCCTACTTCAAGGCCACCCACGGCAAGCGCATCTTCAAGATGGCGCCGCTGCACCACCACTTCGAGATGTGCGGCTGGAACGAGAAGAAGATCGTGGCGGTGTTCACCGCCGTCAGCGCCCTGATGTGCCTGCTGGCCTATTGGGGCGTGGCCGATCGCTTCTCCCTGTAACGCTTCACTGACATTCTGTGGGAAAGGAGGGATCCCTATGCCCAATACGGTACGCCGTCCCGACGATGACAGACGCCGCCGAGAGGCCCAGCGCCGCCGCCAGAGAGAGGAGGCGGAGCGCCGGGAGCAGATACGCATCAGCCGGGACCACCGGCAGCGCACCACACAGATGGAGCGTCAGTCTCTCATGGGACCCATGGATCTTCCCTTCCTGCTTCTGACGCTGCTGCTTACCGGCGTGGGGCTGGTGATGGTGTTTTCCGCCAGCTTCCCCTCGGCCTATTATGAGACCGGCGACGGGGCATACTACTTCAAACGCCAGCTGATCTTTGCGGTGCTGGGGCTGTTTGCCATGGTGGTCATGTCCCGCATCAACTACCAGCGGCTGCGAGGGGCCTCCAAGCTGCTGCTGGGCTTTGCCGTCTTCCTGCTGGTGCTGGTGATCGTGCCGAAGAACCCTCTGGCCATCACCAACAACAACGCCACCCGCTGGCTGGGGACGCAGAGCTTCTCCTTCCAGCCCTCCGAGATCGCCAAGCTGGCGGTGGTGGTCTACTTTGCCGACAGTATCTCCAAGAAAAAACGGAGAATGGAGACCTGGCGCTATGGCGTCGTGCCATATCTGGCGGTGCTGGGCCTGATCGCCATTCTGATGATGCTGGAGCCGCATCTGTCCGGAACCATCCTCATCGTGGGGACGGGCATTGTCATGATGATCGTGGGCGGCATCCAGCGCTGGCTGGTGGCCGCTGGCCTGGGCGGCGTGGGCTTCGTTGCGGTGCTGTATGTGCAGCTGGTGGAAAAGGGCATCATTCAATACGGTAAGGGCCGTATCGATACTTGGCGTGACCCCTTCAACGAGGCGTGGTTCCACGGCGACGGCTGGCAGATCAGCCAGAGCCTCATCGCCATCGGCTCCGGCGGCCTGCTGGGCGTGGGACTGGGAAAGAGCCGACAGAAGTTCCTCTATCTGCCGGAGGAGCACAACGACTGCATCTTTGCGGTGGTGTGCGAGGAGCTGGGCCTCATCGGGGCCTGCGTGGTGATGCTGCTGTTTGCGCTGCTGATCCTCCGTGGCTTCTGGATCGCCCTCCACGCCAAGGACCGCTTCGGCACCCTGATGGTGGTGGGCATTATGACCCTCATCAGTCTACAGACCTTTTTGAACATTGCGGTGGTCACGGGATTGATTCCCGCCACCGGTATCTCATTGCCGTTTTTCAGCTACGGCGGCACGGCACTGGCGCTGCAATTATTTGAAATGGGCATCGTGCTCAGCGTATCCCGCCAGATCCCGGCGCCCCGCAACGGTTAGGAGGAAGCTATATGAACGTGATCTTTACCTGCGGCGGCACGGCGGGCCATGTGAACCCGGCGCTGGCGCTGGCGGGCTATATGCAGGAGCGGCATCCGGATCTGCGGGTGCTGTTCGTGGGAACGCCCCGTGGTATGGAACGGGGACTCATCGAAAAGGCGGGATACGACTTCCGCTCCATCGAGGTCTCCAGCTTTCAGCGGTCCCTGTCTCCGTCGGGCATCGCCCACAACGTGAAAAGCCTTAAAAATCTGGCGTTGGCCGGCTCCAGAGCCCGTGCCATCCTCCGGGATTTCCGCCCCGATCTGGTGGTGGGTACCGGCGGCTACGCCAGCTATCCCATGGTGAAATACGCCGCCAAGGAGGGCATCCCCACGGCAGTCCACGAGTCCAATATGGTCCCCGGCCTTACCACTAAAATGCTGGAGGGCTATGCCGGGTGCATCATGGTGGGCTTCGAGGAGTGCCGCCGGCACTATAAGCACCCGGAGAAGATCGTGGTCACCGGCACGCCGGTGCGGGGCGACTTCTTCCGCCAGACCAGGGAGCAGGCCCGGCAGAAGCTGGGACTTACCGATGACCGGCCGCTGGCCGTCTCCTTCTGGGGCAGTCTCGGCGCACGATTCATGAACGAGCATATGCTGGACTTCTTCCGCTTGGAGGCGAGGGACGGAATGCCCTTTCACCACATCCACGCCGCCGGTAAGGGTAGTTGGGACGCCATGCGCCAGACGCTGGAGGCAGAGCGGCTGACGAAGACACCGGGACTGGATGTCCGGGAGTATATCTATGACATGGCAGACGTCATGCGTGCGGCGGATCTGGTGATCTGCCGGGCGGGGGCCTCCACCGTCAGCGAGCTGACGGCGCTGGCAGTCCCGGCGGTGATCGTCCCCTCCCCCTATGTGACCAACAATCATCAGGAAAAAAATGCCCGGATCCTGGAAAAACACGGCGGCGCACGGGTCATTCTGGAGAAGGATGCCACCGGCGAAGCCCTCTACCGGGCCGCCGGAGAGATCCTCCGCTCCCCGGAGCTGCGCCGCAGCATGAGCGCCGGCATGGCGGAGCTGGGCATCCCCGACGCCACGGAACGCATCTATCAGACCGTCATGGCCCTGCGGAAGTAACACCACACATTGTCCCCCTGCATAGGATGGCGAAAACGCTAAGAAAGGCGGGGGCATATGAGTGCGATCATCATCCGGGGCGGGCGGCCCCTCTCCGGCAGCCTGACGGTGCAGGGGGCCAAAAACAGCGTGCTGCCCATTCTGGCAGCCACCCTTTTGAGCGGGGAGGTGTGCCGCATCCGGCACTGTCCCCGTCTGCGGGACGTGGAGACGGCCATGGAGATCCTGCGGCATCTGGGCTGCCGTGCGGACTGGCAGGGCAGAGACCTGCTGGTGGACGCCGCAGACCTGACCCGTTGGGATGTGCCGGATCACCTCATGAGCCGGATGCGCTCGTCGGTGGTGTTTCTGGGAGCCATTCTTGCCCGCTGCGGACAGGCGGAAATGACCTATCCCGGCGGCTGTGAGTTGGGAGCCCGGCCCATTGACCTGCACCTTGCGGCGCTGCGGAGCATGGGGGTGGCCATTCAGGAGACCGGCGGACGGCTGGTCTGCCGCCGGGAGCGCCTTACCGGCACGGAAATCGTGCTGAGCCTCCCCAGCGTGGGAGCCACGGAGAACGCCATGCTGGCGGCCTGCGGTGCAGAGGGAACTACCGTCATCGCCAACGCCGCCCGTGAGCCGGAGATCGTGGATTTGCAGACCTTTTTGCAGAAAATGGGCGCCCATGTGCAGGGGGCGGGCAGCTCCACCGTGGTGGTGGAGGGCGGCGCACCCCTCCATGGCTGCGTACATACGGTGGTGGCGGACCGCATTGTGGCCGCTACCTATCTGGCGGCCGCCGCCGGCACCGGCGGCGATATCCGGCTGGAGGGCGTGGACTACCGTCACCTCTCCGCCGTTGCCACGATGCTGCGTCAGGCGGGATGCCGCCTCACCTGCGGCGAGACCTCCATCCGCCTGCAGGCTCCCCGGCGGCTGCAAAGCGCAGGCCCCATCCGCACGGCTCCGTATCCCGGCTTTCCCACGGACGCACAGGCGGTGCTGATGGCGTCGCTGCTGCGATCGGAGGGAGCCACCGTCTTTGTGGAGAACATCTTCGACAGCCGCTACCGCCATGTGCCGGAGATGGTGCGGATGGGAGCGGATATCCGACTGGAGGGCCGGGTGGCCGTGGTATGCGGCGTAGACCGGCTCCACGGAGCCGCTGTCCGGGCCAAGGAGCTGCGGGGCGGCGCATCGCTGGTGCTGGCGGGCCTTCAGGCGGAGGGCGAGACCGCCGTCACCGGCGTGGAGCACATTCAACGAGGATATGAAGACCTGACGGGGGAGCTGGCGCAGCTGGGTGCCGACATCCGTCAGGAGGAACGATAAAAGGAGAGCACTTATGGCCAGACGCAGCAGAAGAAACAGACGGCGCAGCCGGGGAAGGTTTGCCTTCCTCTATCGGTTGCTGTGCTTCGTGCTGATCTGTGCCGCCATCGTGGGAGCGTTGGTGCTGTTTTTCAAGGTGGATACCATCTCTGTCAGCGGCAACGACCGCTACTCCCGTGAGACGATTTTGGCCGCCAGCGGCGTCTCGGAGGGGGATAATCTCTTCCTCCTGAACAAGTACGATGCGGCGGCGAAGATCACCGAGGCTCTGCCCTATGTAGAGTCGGTGCGGCTGAGCCGCAAGCTGCCGGGGACCCTGTGTATCGACATCGTGGAGTGCAGCGACCCGGCGGGCATTCAACAGGACGGCCATTGCTGGCTTATCAGCCCGGAGGGCAAGCTGGTGGATTCCCCTGCCGAGGCCCCAAACGGCTGCCCTATGGTCGTGGGCCTGTCCCTGACAGACCCGCAGGTGGGGAGCCTTGCGGCGGTGCCGGAGGAGCAGTCCGGGGATCTTGCCCGGCTGCTGGAGCTGCTGCGCCAGCTGCGCTCCAAGGGCATGACCGCCCAGATCGGAGAGATCCGCTTCGAGGAGAGCGGCATCGTCCTGCGGTATCAGGATCGGCTGGACGTGTATCTGGACCGGGAGGATGATTTCGCCTACCGCCTGAGATATCTGGCGGCGGTGCTGGAGAAGCTGGAGGAAAACGAGACCGGTACCATCCGCTGGGATGCCGAGGGCAGCGCCCGGTTTATTCCCGGATAAGGGATTTTTTCGGGAAATCCCGTCGGAACACTTGACGGGACAGGTAAACCGTAATACAATAAATAAAATACTGTATCTTGGGTATACGGACAGAAAACGTGTCTTTGACATACAAATTACGGCAGGAGGAAGCGTCATGGCTTTTGGGTTTGAAACAGGACCGGAGAACGTGGTAAGTATCAAAGTGGTGGGCGTCGGCGGCGGCGGCAATAATGTGGTCAACCGCATGGTGCGCTCCGGCGTAAAGGGCGTGGATTTCATCGCCGTCAATACGGATAAGCAGGCGCTGAATACCTCCAGCGCCGGATATAAGCTCCAGATCGGTGAGAAGCTCACCCACGGACAGGGCGCAGGCGCCAATCCGGAGGTGGGCCAGAAGGCCGCCGAGGAGAGCCGCACCCAGCTGTCCAAGGCGCTGGAGGACACCGACATGGTGTTCATCACCGCCGGTATGGGCGGCGGCACCGGCACCGGCGCAGCCCCCGTGGTGGCGGAGATCGCACGGGAGCAGGGCGTCCTGACGGTGGGCGTGGTCACCAAGCCCTTCGGCTTCGAGGGCCAGAAGCGGATGCGTGCGGCGGAGGCCGGCATTGAGCAGCTTCGCGGCAAGGTGGACTCTCTGGTCATCATCCCCAACGAGCGGCTGAAGTACGCCACCGATCAGAAGATCACCTTCCGCAACGCCTTTGAAATTGCCGATGACGTGCTGCGCCAGGCGGTGCAGAGCATCTCCGACCTGATCCGGGACACCGGCTTTATCAATCTGGACTTTGCCGACGTCACCGCCGTCATGAAGGATGCCGGCCTTGCCCATATGGGCGTGGGCCGTGCCGCCGGCAAGGGCAAGGCCGAGGAGGCCGCCCGCATGGCCATCTCCAGCCCCCTGCTGGAGACCTCCATCAACGGCGCCAAGGGCGTCCTCATCAACGTCACCGGCTCCATGGACATCGGTTTGGAGGAGGTGGAGCAGGCCGCCACGCTGGTGCAGCAGGCGGTACATCCCGATGCCCTGACCATCTTCGGCGCCACCTTCGACGAGGAGCTGGACGACGAGATTCGTGTCACCGTCATCGCCACCGGCTTCGAGAGCAATGACCAGCAGGAAGCCCCTGCTGCCCCCGCCGCTGCCGACACGCAGCAGCCCACGCAGGATGATGCCGCTGCCCCCGCCGCCGCCCCCCAGCCTCTGGACGAGGCCGAGGGCGAGAAGGCAGAGGAGAGCGATGTGGATCGTTCCTTCGACGAGATTTTGAAGATCTTCAGCCGTGGCGATAAGTTCTGATGTTAAAAAGGACCGCAGAAAGCTCTGCGGTCCTTTTTATGCTTTCTCATGGAGAGAACTCCCACAAGCTGATTGCTTCAGATTTTGGCAAGGTAACTAATTCTTAATTGACATATTGCATATATTATACAAAAAATGCACTATATTGACAAATGATGAGGGGTTTGATATATTGAAATTGTCAGTAGCCATCCATACGTGGAATAGAGAGGAGATGACGATTTGTCTGAGATTTCTAAAAAGGATCGTTTTACGGTGCCGGCGGTCATCTGCCTGATTTGCAATGTGCTGCTGTTCATCCATCTCTGCGGTGCAGGGGCTTACGCTGGCGGCAATCTTCATTATGAGGCGGCCAACACGCAGGTGGAGCGGAATGAGGAATTTTTCCATCAGTTTTTCCTGTCGAATCATCTGATGGGGATTGCCGAAACCCTTGCCATGGTGGCTGCGCTCATTGCCTTGCTGATGGTCATCCATGTTTGGTGGAAAAGTGCCGTGGAGCGCCGGACGAAGCTGCGGGATCTTTGCATTTTTAACGGTATCATCCTTCTGATTTCCGTCTATGAACTGGTGGCTCACGGCGGACTCACCGCCTACCGGGATGAAATGCCGCTGCACTATTTCGGTGGGCCTCCGGCAACGACCCTGCTGATTTGGCTGCCGTGTCTGGTACTGACTCTCATCCCCATGATCGTTTACTTCCGCACGAAGCGAATCACCCCGGCGGATTAAGAAATAAAAACCAGCCCCATCGTATCCATACGATGGGGCTGGTTTTTGCAGAATGCAGCAAGCAATTTCCGTTACGTCGGAGCGCCGTCGCTCATCAGCCCCAGTTGATAAAAGGCCACGGCGCTGGCGGCGGCCACGTTCAGAGAGTCCACTCCGTGGGTCATGGGGATGCGCACGGTGTAGTCGCAGGCGGCGATGGTACCGTCGGACAGACCGTCCCCTTCGGTCCCCAGCACCACCGCCAGCTTCTCCGCCGCCATGAGCCGGGGGTCGTTCAGAAGCAGCGAGTCCTCCCGCAGGGCCATGGCCACCGTCTGGAAGCCCAGCCGCCGCAGCAGCTCCGGCCACGGCTCCACCTCCGGCAGATACGTCCATGGAACGAGAAACACATTGCCCATGCTGACACGGGAAGCCCGCCGGTACAGGGGGTCGCTCCCGGCAGCGGTGAGCAGCACCGCATCCATCCCCAGAGCGGCGGCGCAGCGGAAGATAGCTCCGATGTTGGTGGGATTCATGACATTCTCCAGCACGGCGATGCGTCGGGCGTTGGCGCACACCTCCTCCACCGTGGGGAGGGCCGGGCGGCGCATGGCACACAGCATCCCACGGGTCAGGTGGAAGCCCGTCAGCCGGGTCAGCACCTCCGGCGCAGCGGTGTAGACGGGGATGTCCTCCGGGCAGCGCTCCAGCAGGGGCAGGGCCTGAGACGTCAGGTGCCGTGGCTCCATGAGAAAGGACACCGGCACACAGCCGCTCTCCAGCGCCCGCCCGATGACCAGCGGGCTTTCTGCGATAAAGAGGGCGTTGGCGGGGTCTGCCCGGTTGACCAGCTGGTTTTCCGTCAGACGGGCGTAGACGTCCAGCTCCGGGGTGTCGAAATCGGTGATGGAGATGATGTGGGCCATGGCTGCCTCCTGCGTTTTTTCTCTATTGTAGCCGTCAAAGGCCACTGCGTCAACGGGATATTGACTTTCCGCCGTCAAAACGGTATGATACAGGCAGAATTTACAATACAGGGGAAAGTACGATGGCAGAGAGGATCACCGCACGAAAGAGGCAGGCCATGGAGATGCGCCGCCGGATTCAGGAGACGGCGCTGGATCTGTTTGACCGGGAGGGCTTTGAAAACGTCTCCGTGGAGGAGATCGCACAGGCCGCCGGCTGCTCCGTGGGCAATATCTATCACTACTTCAAAAGCAAGGACGAACTGGCCATCCAGCTGACCCAGCACGTGGACGAGGCGTATCAGGTGCTGGAGCAGGCGTATCTGGCGGACACCGATCACTCCGGCCGAGAGAAGCTGCTGGACTTCGTGGGCCGGTCGTTGGAGATCAGCGTGGGGGACGAGGTGCTGTACAAGGCCTTCATCCACGGGCTGCGCTACCCGGAGCAGGGCGTACTGAAGGGCAGCGAGAAGCGGGTATACTACCGCCTGCTGGGTGAGCTGGTGGATCTGTGCCGCCGGGAGGGCAGCATCCGGCAGGAGCTGACCACGGCGGAGGTGGTGGAGGAGCTGGTGACGCTGCACCGGGGGATGCTCTTCGAGTGGCGTATCTATGAGGGAGGTTTTCCACTGGCCCAGCGGGGTCGCCGCATAGCGGAGCATCTGCTGGAGGGGATGCGGGGATGAAGGCCCTGACCATCCGCAGGCTGCGGCCATCGGACGCTGAAGCGCTGTATAGGATTCTGTCCGATCGGCAGGTGATGCGCTATCTGGAGCCGCCTTATGACCGCCTTCAAACGGAGCAGTTCCTCCGGGAGGCGGGGCTTGCGGAGCCGCCCCTTGTGTATGGCACGGAGGAGGACGGCCGTCTGCTGGGCTACGTCATTTACCACGCCTATGACCCGGACAGCATGGAGCTGGGCTGGGTGCTCTCCCCGGACTGCTGGGGGAAGGGCTATGCCTCCCGGCTGACGGACCGGCTGGTGGAGCTGGCCCACCGAGCGGGAAAGACGGCGGTCATCGAGTGCGTCCCGGAGCAGACCGTCACCCGGCACATCGCTGAGAAAAAGGGCTTTGCCTATGTGGGCCGCACCGACGGACTGGAGGTATACCGTCTGCCGCCCAACGAATAAAAATCCCAGAGAGGAGCCATCCGGCTCCTCTTTTCTGCGTTTCCACCAGCTTCCGGCGGAGAATTTTGTGGGCTTTGACGGGTTTTGGAAAATTCCCCGCCGGACATTGACAAACCGGCGGCAGACTGCCATAATAAAATCATTCATTAAGTAATTCGGTGAAAGACATCACCGGGAGAGGGGGAACGGATGAAGGTACTGGTCATCAATCCCGGCGCCACCTCCACCAAGGTGGCGGTGTTTGAGGAGGAACGGGAGCTTCTGAAAAAGAGCATCATCCACACGGCTCAGGAGCTGGAGGGCTTCGACCGGGTCATCGATCAGGCGGAGCTCCGCCAGCGGGCTGTGCTGGAGGCGGTGGCGGAGGGGGGCTTCCGCTTGGAGGATTTCGATGCCGTGTGCGGCCGTGGCGGCCTGTACCGCCCTATCCCCTCCGGCACCTACGCCGTCAGCGACCGGGTGATGCAGGATGTGGAGCAGGCTCCCTACGGCGAGCATCCCTCCAATCTGGGGGCATATCTGGCCCGGCGCATTGGTGATCTGGTCGGTATCCCGGCCTTTTTCGTGGACCCGGTGTGCGTGGACGAGATGACGGAGATGGCCCATGTCTCCGGCTTTGCGGAGTTCCGGCGGCTGAGCCAGTTCCACGCCCTGAACCAGAAGTCCGTGGGCCGCAAGGCGGCCCGCCAGCTGGGCAAGTCCTACGAGGAGGCTCGGCTCATCGTCTGCCATTTGGGCGGTGGCGTGTCCGTGGCGGCCCATGACCATGGCCGTGTGGTGGACGTGTTCAACGTCAAGGATGAGGGGGCCATGGGCATGGACCGTGGCGGCGGCCTGCCGGTGAATCAGCTCATCGACTACTGTTATGCCGGGCGCAGCCGGGAGGAGGTCAAGCGGACGCTGGGCCGCCGCTCCGGGATGCTGTCCTATGTGGGTACCACGGACTTCCGGGAGATCTGCGCCAGTGTGGTGTCCGGGGACGAGCGGTTCACGGCGGCCTACCGGGCGCTGGTGTACCAGCTGGCCAAGGACATCGGCGCCATGGCGGCGGTGCTGCATTTCGAGGTGGATGCCATCGTCTACACCGGTGGCATGGCCTATGAGCAGTTTTTCTGTGACGATATCACCGCCTATGTGGGGCGGCTGGCCCCCGTCCTGCGGTTTCCCGGCGAGGAGGAGATGCGGGCGCTGGCGGAGGGCGCCCTGCGGGTGCTCCACGGTGAGGCACAGGCGGAAACATATTAAATACATCCCGGCATAGTCATGTTGATACCAACCGGAACAGAAAGGTGAAAAATCATATGAAGCATCTCATGAGCGGCAACGAGGCCACGGCCAGAGGCGTGTACGAGGCGGGCATCAAGATATGCTCCGCCTATCCCGGCACCCCCAGTACAGAGATTTTAGAGAACCTGCCCCCCTATCAAAAAGACGTCTACTGCGAGTGGGCGCCCAACGAGAAGGTGGCGGTGGAGGTGGCCTACGGGGCCTCCATTGCCGGGTCCCGCTCCTTCTGCACCATGAAAATGGTGGGCCTGAACGTAGCGGCGGATCCCTTGTTCACCGCCGGCTATATGGGCGTAGGCGGCGGCTTCGTGGTGGTGACGGCGGACGATCCCAGCTGTCACTCCTCCCAGAATGAGCAGGACAACCGCCACTATGCACGGGCGGCCAAGATCGCCATGGTGGAGCCCAGCGACCCGCAGGAGTGCAAGGACTTTGTGGCCTTGGCCTGCCAGCTGTCGGAGGAGTTCGATACCCCGGTGCTGTACCGCACCACCACACGGGTCTGCCACTCCAAGGGGCTGGTGCAGCGGGGGGAGCGCCGGGAGCATACGGCGCCGCCCTACCGGCGCAACGTCCGCAAGTTCGTCTGTACCCCCGCCCACGCCTACGCCAACCACCCGCTGGTGGAGGAGCGGCTGCGGCGGCTGGAGGAGTACGGCTGCACCCGTGCGCTGGAAAACGGTCTGAACAAGAGGGAGATGGGCGACGGAAAGGTGGGCGTCATCACGGCCTCCGTGGCCTATGGATACGCCAAGGAGGTGTTCCCGGAGGGGACGTCCTTCCTGAAGCTGGGCCTGACCTTCCCCCTGCCCATGGATCTGATCCGGGACTTTGCCTCCCGTGTGGAAAAGCTCTATGTCATCGAGGAGCTGGAGCCCTTCATGGAGGATCAGATCAAGGCCGCCGGCATCCCCTGTGTGGGTAAGGAGCTGACGGGCCTTCTGTACGAGCTGAATACCCAGCTGCTGCGGGAGCGGGTGCTGGGTGAGAAAGCAGATTTCCGCAAGACCGATGTGACCCCGGCCAGCCGCCCTCCAGCCCTTTGCCCGGGATGTCCCCACCGTGGCTTCTTCTATACCCTGTCCAAGAACAAAAACTATGTCGTCACCGGCGACATCGGCTGCTATACGCTGGGCAGCGCCGCCCCGCTGAACTGCATGGATTCCGTGGTGTGCATGGGCGCAGGCTTCTCCGCCGGCATGGGTATTGCCAAGAGCTTTGAGCGGGAGGGCGTCACCGATAAGACCATCTTCGGCGTCATGGGCGACTCCACCTTCTTCCACAGCGGTATGACCGGCGCTGCGGAGATCATCTACAACAACGGTCGCATGATCCCCTGCGTGCTGGATAACCGCATCACCGGCATGACCGGCCATCAGGATAACCCCGGCACGGGCTATACCCTGCTGGGGGACGAGACCCCCATGCTCAGCGTGGAGAAAATTTTCACGGCCATGGGCTTTGCCCCGGTGCTGACGGTGGACCCGCAGGACCTGACGGCTATGAAGGAGACGGTGGACCGGGCCGTGGCGGCGCTGGAGCGGGGCGAGCATCCCGCCATCGTCACCCGGAGGCCCTGCCTGCTCATCAAGCGGGATAGGTTCCAAAAGGGAATGTGCCATGTGGAGCCGGATAAGTGCCGCAGCTGCCGCAGCTGCCTGAAGGTGGGCTGCCCCGCCGTCTCCATGGAGGAGGGCAAGGCGGTCATCGACCGCACCCAGTGCGTGGGCTGCACCGTCTGCGCTCAGGTCTGCCCCTTCGGTGCCATCGTAAAGGAGGAAGTGTGATGTCTGGTGTGAAAAGTGCGCTGCTGGTGGGCGTGGGCGGTCAGGGGGCCATCCTGATCTCCAAAATCATGGCCAACGGCTTCATGCAGGCGGGCTTCGACGTGAAGCAGAGCGAGGTACACGGCATGGCCCAGCGGGGCGGCAGCGTCTCGACGCAGGTGCGCTGGGGCGACAAGGTGTACGGCCCCGTGTTCGGCAGGGGCGAGGCGGACATTCTGGTGGCGCTGGAGAAGATGGAGGCTGTGCGCTATGCCGAGTTCTTGAAGCCCGGCGGCGTGGCGGTCATCAACGACTACGCCATCAAGTCCACCACCATTGCCTCCGGGGCGGAGACCTACCCGGAGGGCTGCGTGGAGGCCATGGAAAAGGTGTTCCGCACCATCTCTGTGCCGGCCAGCGACATGGCGCTGGGGCTGGGCAACCCCAAGTGCATGAACGTGGTGCTCTTCGGGGCTATGTGTGACAGTCTGGGCTGCCCCCAGATCGACTGGGAGCAGGTGGTGGCGGACACCGTGCCGGAGAAGGTGCGGGAGCTGAACCTCCGGGCTTTCCGGGCGGGCCGTCAGGCGGCGCAGCAGCGCTGAACAAACGGACCAACCACTCCGGGCAGGCGGCTCTGACCGAAGAAATCTTACCGGATCCGCACGATGGGATCGGTTGCCGAATGGTTTTTGGCAAAGAGCTTTCTGGGCAAATAAGCTTTGCGGCAGCGGCATTTTACGCAAAAGATTTTTTGAAAGCAGGGCATCGGCATTTCTGCCGATACCCTGCTTTTTCATGGCACCGTTTTTGGGTACTTCGGTTTTGCAGCACGGCATTTTGCCGATGCCATTTTTATTTCTATGGTTTTCTGACCGACGCCTACCTTTTTGCTTTCCGACGCCTGCCTTTCTGCTTTTTTGATACTCTATTTCACACATCGCAGCTCTGCCGATCTCGTTTTGTGCTATGGCGGTTTTCAAGGCCCACCGGACATGGGACGCTTTCAAAGGTCGAGGTGGACGTCCGGTGGACATTTTTCCGGACGGATCTGTACGGCTGGACAGCGGGTAAAACGTCCTGTTTGGACACGCCGGACGGGGGGAGAAAGTACCCCTGCCGCAGCCGACGAAGGTGATGGGGGTTGACAAATTTTTCACAACACTATATAATATTTATTACAGCAAAAAGCCACATAATATGGCTTGCAAAACGAAAATAACTAATATTTTATATTACATAACAGGAGAGAGCTATGGATATTTTTCAGAAATGCTATGAGCCGTCTCTGGCGAAGGAATTGAAGGCGGCGGGGGTGTATCCCTATTTCCACGCCCTCCAGTCCCGGCAGGATGTGGAGGTGATGATGGAGGGCCGGCGCCGCATCATGCTGGGTTCCAACAACTATCTGGGTCTGACCACGGCCCCGGATGTGGTGGAGGCGGGCATCCATGCCCTGGAGCAGTACGGAACCGGGTGCAGTGGTTCCCGGTTCCTCAACGGTACCCTCCAGATGCATCTGGAGTTGGAGGAGGAATTGGGGAAGTTTCTGCGTAAGCCCGGCATCGTCACCTTCGGCACAGGGTTCCAGTCCAACGTGGGTATCATCAGCGCACTGGTGGGGCGGCACGACTATGTGATCTGCGACCGGGAGAACCACGCTTCCATCTACGCCGGGTGCCAGATGAGCTACGGCAAGATGCTGCGCTACCGCCACAGCGATATGGCGGATCTGGAGAAGCAGCTGCAGCGGGTGCCGAAGCAGAACGGCGCCCTCATCGTCACCGACGGCGTATTCTCCATGGGCGGCGACATCGCCAAGCTGCCGGAAATTTGTGCGCTGGCCAAGCAGTACGGCGCACGGGTCATGGTGGACGATGCCCACGGACTGGGCGTGCTGGGTGAGGGCGGTCGTGGAACCGCCAGCTACTTCGGGCTGGAGGATCAGGTGGATGTGTACATGGGTACCTTCTCCAAGTCGCTGGCATCGCTGGGCGGCTACATGGCGGCCTCGGAGGAGGTGGCGGAGTATGTGCGCCACGCCTCCAGACCCTTCATCTTCTCGGCGTCCATCCCGCCGGCCAACTGCGCCACGGCACTGGCGGCCCTGCGGCATCTGGAGCAGCACCCGGAACTGGTGGACCGGCTGCGGAGCCTGAGCCTGTACGCCCGGAAGGGTATGACGGACCGGGGAATGAAGATCCGGGAGTCGGCCCTGAACGCCCCCACGCCCATCATCCCCATTTACACCTACGAGACGTATCACACGCTGGAGGTGGCCAAGGAGATCTACGACCGGGGCGTGTACGTCAACCCCACCCTGCCCCCGGCTACGCCGGAGGGAGAGGCCCTGCTGCGGACCAGCTACATGGCCACCCACACGGAGGCCCTGCTGGATGAGGCCATGGACATTATGGCGGAGGTGCTGGTAAAGCATGAGTAAGGTAGCGGTTGTCACCGGAGGAACCTCCGGTATCGGAAAGCAGACGGCTCTGGCGCTGAAGGCGGCGGGCTATACGGTATATGAGCTGAGCCGCCGGGCGCAGGGCGTAGAGGGTCTGCACCATCTGGTGGCGGACATCACCCGTGAGGAGCTGGTGGATGCCGCCATCGGGGAGGTGCTGCGGCAGGAGGGCCACATCGACGTGGTGGTGAACAACGCCGGCTTCGGCATCAGCGGCGCCATCGAGTTCACCAAGACGGAGGATGCCAAGCGGCTTTTTGACGCAGATTTCTTCGGCATGGTCAACGTGAACCGGGCGGTGATCCCCCATATGCGGCAGGCGGGCGTCGGGCGCATCGTGAACCTCAGTTCCGTGGCGGCGGCGGCTCCCATCCCGTTTCAGGCCTACTACTCCGCTGCCAAGGCGGCGGTGAACAGCTATACCATGGCGCTGGCTAACGAGCTGCGGCCCTACGGCGTCACGGTGTGCGCCGTGCAGCCGGGGGATATCCACACGGGCTTCACCGCCGCACGGGAAAAGACCATCGACGGCGACGACGTGTACGGCGGCCGCATCAGCCGCTCCGTGGCCCGGATGGAGCACGACGAGCAGACGGGCATGGATCCGGCCAAGGCGGGGGCCTTCATCGCTAAGGTGGCCATGAAGCGGCGGGTAAAGCCCATTTACACCATCCGCTTTGACTATCAGTTTTTGGCCCTGCTGACCCGCATTTTGCCCTACCGGTTCCTGAACTGGCTCATCGGCGTGATCTACGGAAAGTAAGCGGGCTTTGTATTTTCCTATAAGGAAACGCCCCACCGGCATGGCCGG
>OCHB01000447.1_pt1 | contig 53864 bp, 54 predicted proteins | sample 1538731 | NCBI WGS metagenome assembly OCHB01 (sample SAMN04571721, study PRJEB22368) | human gut metagenome | biome: human gut; material: stool | host: Homo sapiens | place: Luxembourg | collected 2012-09-20 | reverse complement strand
CGTCGGAAGCCGCCCCGTCGGAAGCCGCCCCGTTAGACAGCGCCGTCGCTGCCCCCGCCGCTCCCGTCGCCGTCAGTGGTTCTATCGAAACCGGTGATTTCCCCCTCACCGACGGCCAGCAGCAGGCGCTTCACCGCTATATGACCGCCTACTATACCACGCTGGGGGATCTGACGGAGGCGAGCACCGACGGCGTATTCTGCGCCGACGACATCGCCGCCTATGAGCAGGCGGTTGGGAATGATCCTTCGCAGTCTCGGCCGGGGATGATCCTCTGCATCCTTGGCTGGAAATAAGCCCTATCATCTCCGGCCGGGAATAAGACGTTGCGCCCTGACAGTTTTGTGGTATAATAGGACTGTCAGCGGACAGAGCCATGTCCAGTTACCATGTCCACCTTTGTCCGCAGAATGCACCAATTCACCGGGAGGATACCCTATGGAATTTCGTGTGCTGGCACTGGGAGATGTTACCAGCGAGGATGGCACCCGCCATCTGGCCCGTACTCTGCGCCCCTTTCAGAAGGTCCACGGCGTGGACTTCACCGTGGTCAACGGTGAGAATGTCTCCGGCGTAGGGCTGACCCCGGATCAGGCGGAGGATCTCTTCGCCGCCGGCGCCGATGTCATCACGCTGGGCAACCATACGTGGGGCAAAATGCAGATCGCTGACTATTTGGAGGACAGTCCCTACATCCTACGGCCTGCCAACTTTTCCCCCCGCACGCCGGGCCGCGGCGTGGGAGTCTACGACTGCGGCCGCTTCCGCATCCGGGTCATCTCCCTCATCGGCCGCTGCGATCTGTCATGGGGCAGCGATAACCCCTTTACCACAGCGGACCGCCTGCTGGCGGAGCCGGACGCTCCCACCTTCACGGTGGTGGATTTTCACGCTCAGGCCACCAGCGAAAAGCTGGCCATGGCCTACTACCTGGACGGCCGGGTCTCCGCCCTGTGGGGGACCCACACCCACGTCCCCACCGCCGACCAGCGGGTGTTCCCCAAGGGTACCGGCTACCTGACGGATCTGGGCATGACCGGCGCCGTGGAGTCGGTGCTGGGCATCCAGCCCCAGCAGTCGGTGGAGATGTTCTTAGGCGGTCTGCCGGGCCGTTTCCGCCCTGCCTCCGGCCCCTGCAAGGCTCAGGGGGCGCTCTTCACGCTGGACAGCGCCACGGGCCTGTGTACGGCAGTGGAGCGGGTGGATATCCGCTGACGGCCCGGCATTTGTCACGCAAAATCCGTCACATAGAAGCTGTCACACAGGACCCGTTACGCAGGTTCTGTCACATAGGAGAAACGAGCCATGTCTGTTGAAAAGGTCCGGGCGTACCTGACGCCCTATGGGGTGGCCCAGCGCATCCGGGAGCTGGAGGTTTCCAGCGCCACGGTGGAGCTGGCCGCCGCCGCTCTGGGGGTGGCCCCCGCCCGCATCGCCAAGACTCTCAGCTTCAAGGTGGGAGAGCGGCCCATCTTAGTGGTGGCCGCCGGGGATGCCCGCATCAATAACAGCAAATACAAGCACTTTTTCGGCGTCAAGGCCAGAATGCTGACGCCGGAGGAGGCCGTGGAGCACATCGGCCACGCCGTGGGCGGCGTATGCCCCTTCGCCCTGCCGGAGGACGTGTCCGTGTATCTGGACGAGTCTTTGCGGCAGTTTGAGACGGTGTTCCCCGCTGTGGGCAGCGCCGCCTCCGCCATTGAGCTGACCTGCCCGGAGCTGGAGCGCTGCTGCGGAGAGCGGTTCTGCCGATGGGTAGACCTCTGCCGTGGCTGGCAGGAGGCATAAAAGGAGGACGCTATGGCAAAAATTCTACACACGGCGGACTTCCATCTGGACAGCGCCTTTACCGCCCTGCCGGAGGAGAAGGCCCGGCTGCGCCGCCAGGAGGCACGCCAGCTGACGGACCGGCTGGTGGACTACGCCAATGACCACGGCGTGGAGCTGCTGCTGCTGGCCGGAGATCTCTTTGACTCCGACCAGCTCTACGGCCAGACGGCGCAGGAGCTGGCCCGGTCGCTGGCCCGCTTCCGGGGCCACGCCGTCATCGCCCCCGGCAACCACGACTTCTACGCCGCCTCCAGTCCCTATGCCCGACTGCTGTGGCCGGAAAACGTCCACATCTTCCGGGAGGAGCGGCTCCAGCGGCTCCCCTTCCCTCAGTACGGCTGCGTAGTATACGGAGCCGCCTTTACCGCCCCCGCCGCTCCCGCCGGGCTTCCCGGTTCTCTTGACCCGGAGGACGAGGGGTTGGCCCGCATCCTGCTGCTCCACGGAGAGGTGGGCGTCCGGGACAGCCGTTACCGGGCCATGACCCTGAAGGATGTGGAGCAGAGCGGCGCCGACTATCTGGCGCTGGGCCACGTCCACGCCTTCGGCGGCGTGCAGCAGGCAGGACGCACCTTTTGGGCCTATCCCGGCTGCCCGGAGGGCCGGGGCTTCGACGAGCTGGGGGACAAGGGCTTCCTCACCGGCACCGTGGAACCGGGACAGGTGAAGCTCACCTTCGTCCCCTTTGCCCGCCACCGGTATCAGTGGCTGACGGCGGATGTCACCGGCGTTGACCCGCTGGAGGCGCTGCGCCGGGAGCTGCCCCCACACCCGGAGGCGGACATCTTCCGCATGGTCCTCACCGGTGAGACGGAGGAGCCGCCCCGGCTGGACGCCCTCTATGACGCCCTGTCCCCGGACTGCTTCTATCTGGAGCTGCAGGACCGCACCACCCGCTGCCGGGATCTGTGGGAGCACTGCGGAGAGGACACCCTGCGGGGCCTGTTCCTCCGAGACCTGCGCCAGAGATACGACGCCGCTCCGGAGGAGGAAAAGCCCCGTCTGCTGCAGGCCGCCCGGTTCGGCTTGGCAGCGCTGGAAAATCGAGAGCTGTAAAGCCCTTTTCATTTACTGCCCACGGCGTAGGCCGTGAGAGAGGAGCCATTCCTATGAAAAAGATCCTCATGATCGGCACCGGCGGCACCATCGCCTCGGAGATGACGCCGGAGGGCCTGACACCGGAGCTGAACACCCACCAGCTGCTGGCCTATCTTCCCCGCATCGCCCAGCTGTGCCATGTGGACTGCATCCAGCTGTATAGTCTGGACAGCACCAGCATTCACCCCGCCCACTGGCTGGGGACGGCCCAAGCCATCCGGGAGCACTACGACGACTACGACGGCTTCGTCATCAGCCACGGCACGGACACCATGGCCTATACGGCGGCGGCCCTGAGCTATCTGGTACAGGACAGCCCCAAGCCCATCATCCTCACCGGCGCCCAGAAGCCCATCTGGTTCGACGGCACCGACTCCAAGCGCAATCTTACCGATGCCTTTCTCTACGCCTGCCGGGGCTGCGGCGGCGTGCAGATCGTCTTTAACGGCCGGGTCATTCTGGGGACCCGTGCCCGCAAGACCTACTCCAAGAGCTTCCGGGCCTTCTCCAGTGTCAACTACCCCGATCTGGCGGTGGTGCAGGACGAGCATCTGTTACAGTACATCCGTTGTGAGAGCCGGCCACGGCCCCTGTTCTATGACCGGCTGGATCCCAATGTGGGGCTGCTGAAGCTGATCCCCGGCACGGAGGATGCACTGGCGGAGTTCATGCTGGACCGCTACGACGGTCTTATCATCGAGAGCTTCGGCGTAGGCGGCCTGCCGGAATACGACGGCGGACACCTCTACGACGTGGTGCGCCGTGGGGTGGAGCGGGGCAAGATCGTGGTCATGACCACGCAGGTCCCCAACGAGGGCAGCGACCTGACGGTATACCATGTGGGGGGACACCTGAAGAGCACCCTCCGGCTGCTGGAGGCCTACGACATGACCACCGAGGCCGCCGTGGCCAAGCTCATGTGGATCATGGGGCAGACCCGTGAATTTTCGGAGGTGGAGCGGCTGTTTTACCAGCCTGTGGCGCAGGATATCCTCCGCTTCGGGGACGAATAAGATGTTTGCTCCGGTGGGACACTGGATGTGTCCTGCCGGAGTTTTTTTGCGCTCCGGTGCAGACGAACAGGGCAAAAAAGGGAGGCGGACAGCCAGCTGTCCGCCCCAAGTGAGGAGAAAAAATGGATAAAGCTTCGGAAAGGACTGTCCCTCAGACGAGGGTCAGTACCAGCCACAGCAGGCCGATGACGCCGCCGCCCAGCAGCGCCGCCATCCATGTGGTGAGCCGTCTGCGCCGGGGCGGAGCCCCGTGGGTGCGGGCGTAGCTCTTGGCGATGCGGACCGCCTGCTCCACCACCTGCTGGGATGAGACGCCGCCGCCTGCGGCGTCGTTGCTGAGAATAAAGATCGCCTGCTCGAAAATATGGGGATCGGGGGACTCCACCACGATCACCCGTCTGGAAATACCTTTTACCAAGGCCACGCCCTCCTCTGTCCGGTGATGTTTGACAGATAGAGTATTTCCGGCGCCGGCGGCGGTTATACCTGTCGGGGGTGGTTTTCTCCCGGCAGGGGCAGGTGTACCGCCAGCACGGCGCAGTCATCCTCCAGTCCCCTGCGGCTGCGGGATTCCGACAGGATCAGTGCCGTCAGGGCGTGGACGTCGGTGCCGTTCCACCCCGCCAGCAGATTTTGCAGCCACTCGTCGCTGTTCTCGTCGGCGATGCCGTCGGAGATCATGACAAAATAGCTGCCTGCCGGGAGGGCCAGCCGAGTGACCTCCGGCGGCTCCGTCGTGGCCTGCAGCCCCGCCGGAAGGGAATGGGCGGTGAAGCGGGTAACGTGGGCGGTGTGCTTGAAATAGGAGGGCGCAGCGCCGTATTTATAGAGGGTGGCCTCGCCGGTGGAGCGGCGCAGAGCCAAAAGATCGATGGTGGTGAAGGCCCCGCCGGTCTCCCCCCGCAGGGCCAGCGCCGAGTTCAGGGTCTTGAGGGCCGGAGCCGGTTCAATGCCCGCCCGCAGGAACTGCTCCAGCAGCCGCACCGTCAGCGCCGCCTCCCGGTGGGCCTCCGGGCCGCTGCCCATGCCGTCGGAGAGCAGGAGGTACAGCATCCCGCCTGTCTCCACCGTGGCCAGCTGGTCGCCGCACAGCTGCTGTCCCTCCTTGGGGCGCAGGGCCGAGGACACCCGATAGCCCATGGGGACGGTGGGCTCCTCCGCCGGGGCGTGGGCTGCTGCCGCCAGCAGATCCCCCATCTGGGCGTACTGCTCCTGAGCCTGACGGCGGGAGCAGCTCAGCTGGCGATGATATTGGCGGCGCAGGAGGAAAAGCCGCAGTTCCTCGTTGACGGCGGCGATAAACTCCCGCAGATGGACACACCGGGCGGTGAAGTACAGGGGGAAATCCTCCGACTGGGCCGTGCCACGGCGCAGCAGCGCCGGACAGGCATCGTTGAAGGCATTGTAGGTGGCGTTATAGTTCTGCTGCCAGCAGTTGGCGCACAGGACGCAGGAGCGGCACACTTGTTCCGCCGCCCGGTCGAAGATCACCGAGGGATTTTCCGGCGGGGCCGGGGCCGTATCCCGGAAGAAGCTGTCGTACAGGGAGCGCAGAGCCGCCGCGGACTGCTCCAGCCGGCGGGGCTTTGCCGTCTCTCCGGGTGTATCCGCCCGGGCGGCACGCTCTGCGCAGGGAGGCAGCCAGCGCCGGGGCAGCAGCAGATAGGCCGCACCGCCCGCCAGACACGACAGCAGCAGCTGTCGGGGAGGACCGACATCCAGCAGCACTGCAAAGGCGATGGTGGGCAGAGAAAAGGCCGCCGCCGGGAGGATGCGGGGTAGGCGGCCATAGAAGGCGGCCAGCGCTCCGCCGCAGCCATAGGCTACCGTCAGCAGCAGCGCCGGGGTCTCCGGCACCAGATCCGCCGCAAGGCCCGCACAGGCCCCCGCCAATCCCGCCGTCAGGGGCGGCAGACGGCGGGAGAGGAGCAGCAGCTCCGTCATCAGCAGCGCCTTCCCTACGGAGAACAGACCCTCTACCGTCACCGGCACCAGTGCCAACGACAGGGCGGCGGCGTACAGCAGTCCCTTTTGCCGGAGGGTCGTGCCGTGGGCGGTCAGCAGGGCCGTGGCTGCCGCCAGCAGCGCCGAGGCTGTCAGGCACAGCACCCACTGGCTCAGGGGGCGGTACAGCAGGTACACCGACTGGATCAGCAGCTGGGAGAAGGCCGCCGTCAGGGGCCGGAAGGCGGGGCGGCGGTAGAGCTTCGTATCACAGAAGGCCGTCTGGGCGGCGAAAAGCAGCACGGCAGCGGCGGCATGGCGCAGCCCCGGTTGAAAATCCAGAAACAGCAGCGCTCCGCCGGTAACACCCAACAGGGAAAGCAGACCCGGCAGGCCCGGCCCTGCGGCGGCGGCCGCCGCCAGACTGAAGGGGGCGTACAGTCCTCCCAGCCGGGCAGCGGTGAGGACGCAGCAGAGCGCCGCCTGCCCCAGCAGCGTTAGGATACGGCGGAGCCGTCTGCCGGGCGGCGGGAGGTGAAACTTCATGGACAAGCCCTCCTTTTTCCCCTATTGTAGTCACCGGCGGCGGGAAAAGCTGTCGGGAAATGGAGTCCGGCGGATTTTTCCGTGGACGGCGGTGTTTACGGAGGCAGAAAGCTGTGATATAATGAAGAAACCTTGACAGAAAGCAGGTGGCCGCTATGAAAGCCCAGCGTCCCTATCCGCAGATCACCATCACCCCCAAGGGGGAGGCCGCTCTGGTGGGCGGACACCCATGGGTCTATGAGGGGGAGGTCACGGGACTCAGCGGCCCCGTGTCCGACGGACAGTTGGTGGACGTCATCAGCCGCCGGGGCAGTTGGCTGGGCTGCGGCTTTTTCAACAGCCGCTCCCGCATCCGGGTACGGGTGCTGTCCCGAAACCCCAACGACCGGTTCGACCGGGCCTTCTGGCGGCGGCGCATCCAGTACGCATGGGACTATCGCAAGACCGTCATGGGGCCGGAGGATAGCCGCTGCTGCCGGGTGATCTTCGGAGAGGCCGACGGCTTCCCCGGTCTGACGGTGGACCGGTTCGAGAGTGTGCTGGTGGCGCAGGTGCTGTGTCTGGGCATGGAACTCATCAAGGAGGAGCTTTTCTCCCTGCTGCTGGAGGTAATGCGCTCCGACGGGCAGGACGTGGTGGGTGTATATGAGCGCAACGACGTGGCCATCCGTGGTCTGGAGGGTATGGAACAGGGCAAAGGATGGCATCCCGTGGGCGGTGAAAAGGCTCCGGACTTTACAGCGGTGGATATTGTTGAAAATGGCATCCGCTACACCGTGGACTTTGAAAACGGGCAAAAAACCGGCTTTTTTCTGGATCAGAAATACAACCGGCAGGCGGTGGCCAAGCTGGCCTGTGGCCGGACGGTGCTGGACTGCTTCACCCACACCGGCTCTTTTGCCCTGAACGCTGCACGGGGCGGAGCCAAGCACGTCACGGCGGTGGACGTGTCGGAGTTCGCCGTGGCGTGTGCCAGGGAAAACGCCCGGCGCAACGGGCTTTCCGACGTGATGGAGTGCGTGGCGGCCAACGTATTCGACCTGCTGCCCCAGCTGGAGCAGCAGCCCAAGCGGTACGACTTCATCATTCTGGATCCCCCGGCCTTCACCAAGAGCCGCAAGACCACCCAGCGGGCCATGACCGGCTATAAGGAGATCAACTACCGGGCCATGCGGCTGCTGCCACGGGGCGGCTATCTGGCCACCTGCTCCTGCAGCCACTTCGCCACGGAGGAGCTGTTTTTGAAGATGCTGCGCTCGGCGGCCAAGGACGCCGGGGTGCAGCTGCGGCAGATCGAGGCCCGGCAGCAGTGCTGCGACCACCCCATTCTGTGGGGCGTGGAGGAGACCAATTACCTGAAATTCTATCTGTTTCAGGTGGTTTGATGAATACTTTTCGTATATTTTTCCTATAATATTACAAGTAGTTGCAGAATATGACAGAGGAGACCGGCCGCAGCCTGTTTCCCGAAAGGAGCATTTATGAACACCAACTGGAACGACCCCAATTTTCAGGGCTTCGGCGGCAGGCAGAGTCCCTTCGGGAAGCGGCCTCCACGGCCCAAAAAGGAGCACAAGGCCATCGGCACGCCCCTGAGCCGCACCCTCATCAATCTGGCGGTGACGCTGATCTTTGCGGCGGTGTACTTCTATGTGGTGCTGCCGCCCATCAATTTGCAGGCGGAGGAGTTCTATTTCTTCATGCTGCTGTGCTGCGCTGTGTACTGCGGCTGCGCCGTGCTGACCTCCGGGTTTCAGGGCAGCGGGGCCAAGAGCTACTTTGGCTTCGTGAAGAAGCAGTGCCGCATCCCCATGATAATAGCCGTGGCGCTGGTGGCCGTGGCCATCGTGGGCGGTATCGTGGGCTGGCAGGTGATCCGGGCCGGGGCCTACCGGGATCTGCTGACGGTGGAGACCGGTGACTTCGCCACCGAGGTGGAGGAGATCAGCTATGACCAGATCCCCATGCTGGACAAGGACTCCGCCGAGAAGCTGGGCAACCGCAAGCTGGGTGAGCTGTCGGACATGGTGTCCCAGTTCGAGGTGGCGGAGGAGTACACTCAAATCAACTACAAGGGCCGCCCGGTGCGGGTGACGCCCCTGCGGTACGGGGACTGGATCAAGTGGTTCAACAACCGCTCCCGGGGTCTGCCCGCCTATCTCATCATCGACATGGTGACCCAGAATGTGGAGGTGGTGCGTCTGGAGCAGGGCATCCGCTACACCACCGCCGAGCACTTCGGCCGCAACCTCTATCGCTATCTGCAGTTCCACTACCCCACCTATATCTTTGACAAGCCGGCCTTCGAGATCGACGAGGACGGCAATCCCTATTGGGTCTGCCCCCGGATCCGAAAAACCATCGGACTCTTTGGCGGCACGGACATCGACGGGGCCGTGCTGGTGAACGCCGTCACCGGTGAGCATCAGTACTATGACGCCAAGGATGTGCCGGACTGGGTGGATCACGTCTACACGGCGGATCTCATCGTCCAGCAGTACGACTACCATGGTACCTATATCCACGGCTTCATCAACTCCCTGTTCGGCCAGCGGGATGTCACCGTTACCACCGATGGCTATAACTACATCGCCATCGGAGACGACGTGTATATGTACACCGGCATCACGTCGGTGGTGTCGGATCAGTCCAACATCGGCTTCATCCTCTCCAACCAGCGCACCAAGGAGACACGTTTTTACTCCGTGGCCGGCGCCGAGGAGTACTCCGCCATGGATTCGGCACGGGGGCAGGTGCAGCAGATGAACTACACCGCCACCTTCCCTCTGCTGCTGAACATCGCAGATCAGCCCAGCTACTTCATGGCGCTGAAGGACGCCGCCGGCTTGGTGAAGATGTACGCCATGGTCAACGTCAGCCAGTACCAGATCGTGGCCACCGGCGGCAGCGTGGCGGAATGCGAGAGCAACTATCGCCAGATGCTGGCCCGGTATAACCTCATTGACCCGGCGGATACGGAGCCCTCCGCTTCGGATCAGGGGGAGGTCACCGGCGTCATCGCCGACCTCCGCAGCGCCGTTATGGACGGCAACACCTGGTACTACCTCCAGCTCTCCGACGGCACGGTGTACTACACCATCTCCGCCGCCGAGGCTCCGGAGGCCGTGATCCTCAACGTGGGCGACACGGTGACGGTGAAGTATGCCGAGGGCGAGGGCAGCATCCTGCAGGCTTACAGCGTGGCCAAGGCCGTCCCGGCGGCGTAAAGCAGAACACAGAAAAACGGCGTGACCATGCGGTCACGCCGTTTTTTGTTCCAATGGGAGGCATGCTTGCTGCCTGTCCTATGCAGCCTTGACGCTCCAAGGCTTTGGAAGCAGTCTCTTCGTAAACTCAGCGCTTGCTGAACTGAGGTGCGCGACGAGCTGCTTTGAGGCCGTACTTCTTTCTGTCTTACGGGTGAAAACCGTTGATTTTACTGGGTTTTCAAGGGTGTACACCACATTTCCATTATGCGCTGCTTTTTCTCCCAACTTCGGCGTTACCGTGCGCTGAATTTTCTGCCCATTGATATACCGGACATAGGTACGTTCCTTTGTTGATCTTGTGACGATATACTGCCATACTCGCTTGAACTGCGTATATGACAGCGGACCTCCATCCTCAATTTGGCGCTGTGCTTCTTCCACTTTTTCAAGAAGTTCTTCCGGAGTCCTTGCGTACGGGTATGCCGAAAGGCTCCCCGAAGCAAAGGATAAGGGAGCGGTTAGGCTCCGATCTATATAAAAAAGCGCTTAAAGAACTGAAGCTCTCTAAGCGCTTTTGGACCCGAGGATCCCAGATATGAAATTGCTAGCAGGGCGGGGGCATACTCCCCGCCGTCCCCGTCTGTGCCTCTGTTTGTGAGAGGCAGAAGAAACAAAAAAGTGCCTGAAGATGTTCATCCTCAGGCACTGTGTTACTCATTCACTGTAATTGCTTGGTGGCAATTCTGAAACTTACATAAACATTATAGCAGGGATTCTGCCATTTCGCAAGTGAAACCTTGAGAGTTCCTGCTATAGGCTGAATGCTGTAAAGTCAATGCTCATATACGGTGAAGAAGCAGATGACAAAGATATAGTCAAAATGCCTCGCTATCGCGCCGATAGTCAGTTCCATAGCAAAACAGGCAGCTCTCGCCAACTCTCACGCAGAAATACGACTTAGGCGGAAAGCTGTCTGTTTTTGCAGGAGGCTGCGTTATTGCCCAATCATTTCCGCATCAACCAGCCGACAATATCGGTTGTCTCCTTCCCCATATAACTCAAATGTACCACTAACCGTAATCTCGCTGCCCAGCTCCGGATAATCATCCGGATAGGTATGCTTACCGGTCAGTACAAACTCCAATCCCTGTGAGCAGCAAGCCATTGCATCGCCAATGATACAGGCGAAGTATTGGGCTTTCGTATCAGGATTTTCGTAATATACAAATTGTCCCGTCATTTTAATGGTTTTTCCAATATAATCACTGGGGGCGTTCTTCATATTATAGACTTCGGAATATACCATTGTACTGCTAAGCCTTGTGAGGTCAACATCAACACCGTCTGTGCTTTGCGTTGGTTCAGAGGCTGCAGGCTTAGACTCCGATTTCTTTTCTGAGGGCTGTTTTTGTGAAACAGAAGCCTTTGGCGCTTGGTTATCGGCTGAATCAGCTGCAGCAGTCACTTTATCTTTTTCACCTCCGCAGGCGGCGAGAGGTACAAGAGTTAGGGCAATCAGCAAAACGCACAATAGTTTTTTCATCTGCGAACACCTCCCAATACCGTGCCTGCCAGCCACGACAGACCGAAAGCGCCGATCTGAACGGCGACGATGGTGGAACCTACCGGCGTACCGGCGAGAATGGACGCCAGAATGCCGAGCAGCGCACAGAAAACCGAAAGGACTGCCGCACAGATGGTCACGCTGCGAAAGCTCTTGAACATCCGCATGGCGGACAGCGCCGGGAAGATCACCAGTGCGGAGATCAGCAGGGAACCCACAAGGTTCATCGCCAGCACGATGATGACCGCAACGACGACGGCGATCAGCAGGTTGTAAAGCCCCGCCTTCGTGCCGGTCGCCCTTGCGAAGCTCTCGTCAAAAGTCACGGCGAAGATCTTATTGTAGAACAGGATGAACACCGCTACGACCAGCACCGACATTCCCACGCACAGCCATACCTCTGCGGGGGACAGCGTCAGAATGGAGGTGGAGCCGAACAGCGTGCTGCACACATCGCCCGAAAGATTGGACGAGGTGGAGAAAATGTTCATCAGAAGATACCCGATAGCCAGTGCTCCCACCGAGATCATGGCGATGGCGGCGTCGCCCTTGATCTTCGTATTCTGCCCGGTGCGCAGGAGCAGCACGGCGCTGAGGATGGTAACGACCATGACAAGCGGCATTTTGTTGGTGATCTGCAGCACGGCGGCAATCGCCATTGCGCCGAACGCCACGTGGGACAGACCATCGCCGATGAAGGAAAACCGTTTCAGCACCAGCGTCACCCCCAGCAGGGAGGAGCAAAGCGCGATCAGCACACCAACAATGAGCGCATAGCGGACAAAGGGATATGCCCAATAGAGGGCCATCTTTTCCAAGATAGCGGTCATTGGCTGTCACCGCCTTTCTTCACGTCAAACAGCCGCCCTTGCGGGCTTTGGAGATAGTCCGCCTTTGTCCCAAAGAAAACGGTGTCGCCAATATGCAGAATATGGCTGGCGAATCGGACGGCGGCAGCCACATCGTGAGAGATCATGATCACGGTGATGCCTTCCTCACGGTTGAGCTTTTCGATGAGCGTATACATTTCCGCCATCACCTTGGGGTCAAGTCCGGAAACGGGCTCATCCAGAAGCAGCATTTTTTGCGTGGCGCACAGCGCGCGGGCAAGCAGCACCCGCTGCTGCTGCCCACCGGACAATTCACGATAGCACCGCCTTGCCAGCCGGGTGATCTGCATCTTGTCCATCGCATCAGATGCAAGCTGCTTTTCTTCTTTGTTATAAAAAGGGCGGCTGCCGCAGCGTCCCTGGCATCCGGAGAGAACGATCTCTCTCACGGATGCCGGGAAGTCCTTTTGTACCTGCGTTTGCTGCGGCAGATAGCCGATCTCATTTTTCCTCAGCCCGTCGCCTGTCAAAATGCTGCCGCTGATGGGCGTCTGCAAGCCGAGGATCGTTTTCATAAGGGTACTCTTGCCGGAGCCGTTCTCCCCTACGATGCAGAGATAGTCGCCCGCAAAGACCTCAAAATCAAGGTCTTGCAGAACAGGTCTCCCATCGTAGCCGACACAGAGCCTTTGACAAGTGAGCTGAGCCATAGACCTACCTCCTTACCCTAACGCTTCCTTCAGCACGGAGAGATTTTTCTCCATAACGGAAAGGTAGGTGGCGCCGTTTGCCACGTCCTTGGAGGTGGTGGACTGCATGGAATCCATGGTCAGCACCTTCTGCTTCTTCCCGGCGGTGTTCTGAACGATGGTTTCCGCGATCCTGTGCTGTGCGCCCTCGATGGTCAGCACGCAGGGAAGTCCCAGCTCATCCACCTTCTTTGCAAGGAACGAAACGGTTTCAAAGCTGGCCTCGGTTTCGGCGGAGCAGCCCGCAAAGGCGGCATAGTAGCGCAGACCGTAATCGTCCACCAGATAGCGGAACGGGAAACGATCACCGAACAGCACGGTTTTGTGCGCCGCGCCGTCCACGGCAGACTGGTACGCGCCATCCAGCGCGGAGAGCTTTTCGATGTAAGCCGCAGCGTTGGTGGCGTAGGTATCCTTGTTGTCAGGGTCAAACTCCTGCAAAGCGTTGGAGATCGCGCCCACCAGTGTTTTGGCGTTCTTCAAAGACAGCCAGACGTGCTCGTCAGCTTCCTCCCCATGGTCGTGGCCCATCAGCTCGTCAAGAATGTCCTCTACGGAAAGCGTGTCCTTCACAAAAAACGGATTGGTCTTGGCGCTCATTAAGGCATCGAAGCCATCGTTGCCGAAGTAGATATGGAAATGCTCCGCCTCGCCCGGCTCGTGGCCGTGGTCGTTGAACTGCACATATTTGGGCGCATCGGCACTGGTGGTTTCGAACTGATAACGGACGCTGCGGATCTCGCCCTCGTCATTCCGCTTCGGCTGATAACCGGCATAGGTGTATTCAGCGGAAACGGTTTTTCCGTCTCCATAAGTGAAGGTGATCGTGTTCCCGCTGATAGAAATCTTCTCGGCGTCGCATTGCCACGAAGCCTTATACTTTTCCAAATAGGTATCCTTTGTGGTCGAGCTGTCCTCGTCCTCCTCCGCCCTGTGTTGGCAGAATTTGTCCAAGTCGCCGTTCAGCAGATAGGGGTGCAGGGACTTCCACGCACCGGCGAAATCCGAGAGGGTGCGATCCTTGATGTCATTCTCTGTGAGCTGTTCCTCGTGGCTGTGACCGTGGTCGTGACCGTCCTCCTGCATACCCTCAACGGTCTCCTCCGTTTTCACGGAATCCCCCAGCACCTCCAGCAGATTGATGACCTTCATATTCCTGTTGGCGGCGCTTTTCAGCGCATTTTTCACCCAGCCATCGGACTCGCCGCCCACATAGACGAAGAGGTCGCAATCGGAGATCTTGACAATATCATCGGCGGTGGGTTGATAGCTGTGCAGGTCAACGCCGTTATCCAGCAGCATGGTGATCTCGGCGTTCTCCGCCTTGTCACCCAGGATCGCCCTGACCCAATCGTATGCGGGGAAGATGGTCGTGACGACCTTCAATTTGCCGGCTTTTCCGGCATCCTTCGGCTTTCCGCAGCCGGCAAGGACGCCGGCCAGCATCATAAGCGCAAGCAGCAGCGCAGTTATCTTTTTCATAGACTATATGTACCTCCAAATTATGATAAGAACGTAAAATTGGGCGCAAAAATACAAGGGTGACGGCAACACCGCGAAAGCCTATCCGAAAACGGATAGACTACACCCTTGTAAATAGTTCTTATTTAATCTGAAAGCTTGACCTTGAGTGAAACCAGAGTAAACGTGCGGACAACCTCCGCGCAGGAGGGAATGACCCTGCACGGGGCATACCCGACCGCCGCGGCGAAAACCGCAGCAGCACCGGCAAGCCCAATGCTCTTGAGCAGATTTTCACAGACCTGCAGCTGGTGGCAGATGGCGCAGTCCTCGCCGGAGCAGTTATGGTTGGCTTCGACCGCAATATAGACAGCGGAGGACAGCATGACAGCCGCCAGCACGGCTGCCAGCAAGCCTGTGATCAAACGAGATTTTTTGGTCATAGCCTGTCCTCCTTCCGAATGTTATTCTTCCCTGCAATCCGCGCAGGTGCCATAGAGAACCGTGTCGGCGGCGTCCAGCGTGAATTGCTCACTCTGCGCCAGGTGCTTTGCAAACAGGGCGGCGTTGCCGCTTGCCATGTGAAAGGTTCTGCCGCACTTTACACAGCGCATATGCAGCGCACCCTTACAGCTTTCGGCGTCAAGGTACTGATAGTAGACCCCCCGCGTGCCGCTCTTGCTGCTGCGCCGCACTTTTTCTTCCGTCTCTAACTGTGCAAGGTTCCGATATACGGCGCTGAGGCTGATTTTTTCATCCGCCAGTGCGTCCGCAATTTGCCGTGCGGACAGCAGCTCATCCGGGTGCCGGCTCAAATAGGCAAGCAGAGCCTTCCTCTGCTGCGTGCTGTAACTGGACAAGTCACCACGCCTCCAATTTGCAATTCATTCGCAAATTAGTATACACAAGGAAAGTAGAAAAGTCAACATGCGATTTATTCGCAAATTGAACGCTTTCAATGAACGCCGCCGTGTAAAAGGCACAGCGGAAGCATATGATAGATTTTGGACTGCGGGTTTTTATCGTCTTTGCCAGGAACCCCCGCCTGACTGCGGTAACAATGCACAGCGGCAGGTTTTTCTCAAATGCTTTATGCTAATGTGTCCCAAAAGCGTGTTTGAGATTGCACTAACAGTAGAAGCATGGCAAGCCGAGAGGGCGGTATTAGAACAATTATTTTTTCGATGCTTTCCGGAATTTCCTGCATTGTTTACGCAACCGATAATCGTGGTGAATAATACAACTTCCACCTTATCAATCAAACCCTCGAAACACGAACGGCGGGACGGGCTTTACCGTCCCTCCGCTCTGCTTTTTCAGCGGTCGATGTCCTGCCTGTGCGTAGGCTGCTCTTTGGGGTTTTCCTCCCGCAGCATCGCGCAAACGCCCTTCCGCACCACCGTTTTATTTGACGATGGTGCGGAAGGGCCATACCTTTATTGCAGCTTCTTCAATCGCTATTGTTCCGTTCTGCCTTTTATCTATTCTTGAAAAATGCCACCACAACGGCGCCGGGACCGAGGTGTGTTCCGATCACGCTGCCCACCGTTGTGTAGCGAACCTCCCGCAAATGCCCCTCTCAAATGTGGCGGCTGTCCTCGATGTACTTCAATAAAAGCGCATCGGAAAGTCCGCCGTAGCCAAGCAGCACCGGCTTGCTGAAATCAATACCGCCCGCCTCGTCAATCTCCTGAACGAGCAGATTGTTCCCCATCTTAGAGCCGCGCGCTTTTCCAAGCAGATGTATTTCACCGTCGGTGACGGAGATCACGGGCTTGATGTTCAGTATCCCGCCGGCAAATGCTGCTGTCTTTGAAATGCGACCGCCCCGTTTGAGGTATTCGAGGGTATCCACCAAGGCAACAATGACAATATTTTTCTTCTCTTCCTCCAGAGCCTTCGCAATTTCCTCTGCGGAGGCTCCCGCGTCCAAGAGCCGGAACGCAAGCTCCACCAAGATGCCGGTACCCATCGCCGCGCTTGCGCCGTCCACAACATAGATGTTTTCATATTCCGCCGCCGCAATCACGGCGCTTTGATACGTGCCGGAGAACTTGGACGCAAGGGTGATGACAACGGCGGCCTCTCCCGCCTGCCTTGCCGTTTCAAACGCGCCGATGAAGTCGTTCGGGGTTGCCTGGCTGGTGGTGGGCAGTACATCGCTCTCGACCAGCTTCTTATAGAAGGTCTTGTGGTCGATGGTCACGCCGTCAATATATTCCTCTTGACCGAAGTGAACGGTGAGGGGAACCGTATAGACACGCTCTTTGATCTTGGGGACCAGATCCGCGGTGGAATCAACAATGATCCTTGTTTCCGATTGCATCACATCTCCTTTTCTTCACTGTTTTGGACGATAGCCTCAAGGCTTCTGCTGATGGCGGATAGACAACGGTAGAATTCAATCCGTTCATTCTCCGTGAGAGCATGGCTGATCGTTTCAAGAATACCGCCGATCTTCTCTGCAATTCTTTTGCCGGCGTCCCGCCCCTTATCCGTCAGGCGCAAGGGGCTTTTGTACCGCTTGGCGCCGGTGTCGCGCAGGAGAAAGCCGTTGGTCTCCAGATAGTCCACCGCGCGGGAAATGGTTGCCTTGTCCTCCTCACAATGCTCGCACAGCTCCGCTGAGGTCACGTTTCCCAGCGAATAAACGTAGTACAGACAGGACACATGGACGCTTCTGAGGTGATAGTCGGCCATCTCCTGATTTTTGATTTTCCGTATGTCGCGGCTGATTCTATTGATCAAAACTGTAAATGTTTCAAATCTCTCCTGCATGACTATCCTCCACCTCTGTAAATGTTGAAGTTTCAACAAAAGAACTTTAACACAGAGATGTTGAAATATCAACATAGTCCTTGTATAGGGCTTCTATTCATTGATTGTGGTATCCCACGGCGCGAGGTGGCCTCGGCGCGGTTTTCGTGTTGCTCATCGAGAGGAAAAAGCGGGACGCCGAGAATACTGCAAAGCCCCGCCGGAATTGCTCCGGCGAGGCTTTGCTTTTGACCACATAAAATGCCATAGGCAGATGTGGAACACAAAGTGTTGGGAAAGGGATTAAAATCAAGAGGAAGCCGCTAAAAGCAGCTAAGAAGTTCGGGAAAGTGTTGCGGCAGCTCTTTGCGTATACAACTGCAATTGTTCGACCTTGAGCGTATTCTCCTCGTTACCGCCGCTTCGGAAGTTCTCCACTTCCGAGCTTCTGATACTCACAATAACCCTATCATTGACCTGTAAATCCTCAAAAGAAATCTTTGTAACCTTCTGCGTGGCAAAGTCGCAATAGACCATAGGAACGGACGAATAGTCGAGCAGACATCCTTCACCTAAAGTACTTTCATCGACATCGTCCTTTACCGTTATGGTTTGCTTTGCTGTATCGATTTCCGTGATCACTGCGTTGGCGATCAGAAGCGTGTCATCCTTCAATGAACCGCACCCGGACAGGGATAGCAAGAGCGTCAATAAGCACAGGGCATTCCGATTCCCCTTATATTTCTATGCAGCAATGTCTTATCCTCCTGTTTTTGCGCTGTGGGACTTCTCCTATCTATGAAAAAGACGCCTCTTCTGCTCCTCGCGTCAGGCGGAACAGCGCACAGACCGCGTACATATAGGCGGCAAGGATCAGAGGCGCCGGCAGTCCGTAAAGCAGCGGCGCCGGGATGATGCGCCAGAACAGCTTGAGCACACCGATCTCTGCGCCGTAAGTAAAGAAGTAGTTTGCCTCCGGGCAGAGCGTGAGGCGTAACAGGAGATTGATACAGTGCGCACCTACGGCAAGCAGGCCAAAGGTCTTGAGGATCCGCGGGATATCCTTTGGGTCGGGGCGGTAAAAGCCCAGCGTCGCCAGACTCAGACCGCAGACAACAAGGATTGCGTGGGTCACATAGTAGCCAAAGATCCTCGGCAGGAACAGCGGAAAACCGGCGAACAGCGGCTCCGGAAAGAGCAGTGCCATCAGCGCGCCAAGCGGCGCCACAAAGAAGGCGAATCCCAGTATTGAGCGGTTGCGCTTCCATAGTCCGATGGGGATCAGGAATAGATTGATGTTGCACAGGTGCAGCGGCAGCTCATTGAAAATGTTGAAGCCGTTGGGATAGTACGCACGGACATACGCTGCGTCCATGGACAGTGAGAGCTTGTAGACGGTAAACAGCGCAAGATTAAAAAGGCACATGCCGACCAGAAACCGGGAGCGACGTGCTTCCGATTTTCCGCGCAGCAGCAAGAATAAGAGCATCGCCGCCGCTGCCGTAAGCAAAAGCAGAAGCAAATGCAGCCCTCGAAAGGGCGTTATAGAAAATTCGTTCATTTCACACGCCGGAACGTCTTTCCGGTCTTCTCCTTAAGAAATCGTTTGAATTCCTCCACCGTCCCGCCGGTAAGAGTACGCTTGTCCAGAGGCTGCACATAGCGTTTCTTCATCAGAAGGATGATGTAGTCCTGCGACTCAGCCAGCGCGTCGATCAGTTCATAGCGGAACGTGGAGGTGGTGGCCGCCGTAACGACGGTATAAGAATCCTCGCCAAATGCGACATGATATTCCTTTGTGCCTGCCAGCGTGTTTTTGCAGGCGATCATGCCATTGAATCGGTCCTGAAACAGCAGAACGGACAGCAGCATCACCTCTATCAGCAGGGAAGTCACCGTTCTGACATCAAGCGCAAAAGGCTCTCCATCGAATGGAATCAGCAGCAATGCGTTGAATAAAAAGACGCTCCAGCCGAAGATGGCCCAAATAATGTTTCTCTTTCGCCGCAGCACCTTGCGCATCGCGCGGGCAGCTACGGTCATAGATCGATTTGTGATATTGCCGTGAATTTCAAATGTCATTCATTTTCTCCGTTGTAAGTAATTCTGCAACCGCAGGGCTGGCGGTGCTTCGCAGCCGCCTCCGGACAGCATAAGCTGTCGCTTGTTTATTCTACCATACCGAAAATAAGATCCATGTTAAGTTTTTCGAATTCTCAAAGGGAGGCCTCCGATGTGCCTTTGTCAAGGCGCCTGCCGAAAGGCTCTTCTGATGCACGACCTAACCACTCCAAATGCTTCCGGGCTCTGCGTGAAAATCCATTCTCGTCCGTTGGAAATGGGCTGTTGCCAGAACAGCCCATTAAAGTTCATGTATCGGCAAGCATATATTACTCGCTCTTTTCTTTGCTTTTTTCGTCCGCGAAAAGTGCATGGCCAAGCGCCATCCCTATCATGGAAGCAATCGTTCCGATAAAGAAAACGCTGAGCGTTTGCAAATCGACCCGATCAAAGATCAAGCTTTCTCTCATGCCATAGCTCGCATAGACGGAAAGCATGAACATAAGGCCAAATCCAATCGGCGCCAGCCACTTGTACTTTCCCCAATAATTGTTTTTCCCGATCAAAAGAGACAGAACGATCGTGGCGGCCGGGAGCATAATCCATTGGGCTCCACCTGCCTGTGCTTCCGTAATACTTCCCGCGGAAAAACGCCATGACGCCATAATATTGAACGCCCAAATTACCAGATAGGACAAAACTAACAGCAGCTTTGATAACCTGACTTTACTCTTTACTGTATTCGTGCTTTCTTCGATATAATCCAGATAGTCTTTCATAGGGCCTTCTCCTTTCAAGAGGTAGTCAAGGCTGACACTATACAACTCACTCATTTTAAGCACACTTACGATATCGGGGTAGGATCTCTCATTCTCCCAATTCGATATTGTCTGTCTGCTGATGCCAAGGGCTTGTGCCGCTTGTTCCTGTGTGATCTTCGCATCCGCTCTTGACTTTTTGATTTTGCTACCAATATCCATACGCTTGCCCTCCCAACATGAACTTCATCTGGATTATGCCCTATGCGAAAAGCACTGTCTATCAAAACGCTTTTACAAGTCGAAATTTCTCTGTCAAAATGCTTTTACATCCTGCTGTTTTACCTGAAATACCCTGACTTATCTGCCCGCCGGAAGCGTGATCTCAAACACGGCGCCACTATCCCCGTTGTAGGCGCAGATCGTTCCCTTATGCAGGTGGATGATCTCCTTAGTCAGGGCAAGGCCAATGCCGGATTTTCCGCTTTTTCCCATGTAGAAGCGATCAAAGATGTGGGGTAGGTCTTCCTCGGCAATACCGTCCCCGTCGTCCTGTATCCGTATCGTCACATGATGCTTGTCCGCACGGCAGGTCAGGTGCATCTGGCTGCAGGCATAGCGCACACCGTTGGATAGGATATTGGTGACCGCTCTGCGCAGCCGGGTATCATCGCAGCTGACCATAACGGGCGTTTCGGGGAAGTCCGGCGTGATGGTGATACCGCTGGCGGCGGCTGCCGGCTCCACGGCGCGTATGCTGTCGTAGAGCAGCTCCCGAATATCCATCTCGGAAAGGGTAAGCGGCTGCCGTCCCATGTCGATTTTCGAGATGTCCAGGAGCTCCTCCACCAGCTCCGTCATGCGGTCGCTCTCCGCCAGAATCACCTCCGCCGCGCTGCCTGTGTCCATTACGCCCGCCTGTATCCCCTCCGCATAGCCCTGTATCGCCATAAGCGGCGTTTTCAGCTCATGGGAGGCATTCTGGAAGAAGGTTTGCTGCCGCTCCGCCTCCTTCTCAATATCCCTGCCGAAGCGGAACCCCAGCAGGCACATGACGGAGGAGATCGCCAGCAGCACCCCAAAGAACACCCAGTTCAGCGTCACGGTATAGCGGGTGATGGGGCCGATGTCTATGTACATGATATATGAGTACGGTTTTTCCGAATTGCCGTAGTCCCCCTGCACGGGCATAAAGATCAGGTGGTGCTTGTCTGCCTTGAAGTCGTGGCATCGGTTGGGCGCAACAGACCGTTCACTGCAATACGCCAGCAGCTTTTTCTCCAGCCGATAGGTGTCCTGGCTCCATGTGTTAGGTCGGTATCCGTCATCCAGTTCCAAAAAGACGATGCTGGGGGTAAAGAAATTCCCCTCCTCCTCGCCCTCGTCATAGATCGGCTCTTCGTCGGTATAGGGGATGGTGCGGTTCCGGTACTGCGCCTCGCTGATGAGCGCCTTTTCCGCCTCGCTTACAAAGTGAGCGGGGATCACAACGTTCACCGCCAGCATGAAAAGGGCAAAGAGCAGCAGTGCCGCACCGAGGATCAGATACACGATCCGCAGCTTGATGTTTTTCATGTGCGCTCCGCTCCTTTCAGCTTATAGCCAAAGCCCCATATGGTGCTTACGCTGACGGAGCTGCCCGCTTGCAGCAGCTTTTTTCGGATACGGCGCAGCGTTTCATCGGTCACGCGGGTCTCCACCTCCGAGTCAAAGCCCCACACCGCGCTGAGCAGCTCCTCTCGGGAATAGGCCTTTTCCGGCTGCCTCAGCATATAGCTGAGCAGCCGCAGCTCGGTCTGGGTCAACGCCACGATCGTGCTTCCGCAAAAGACGGCGTTTTCCGTAGCGGAATAGCGGAGATCCCCGTAGCGCAGCTCGTCCTCTGCCGCCGCCGTTTTTCCTCGGTCCATCTCCACGCGGCGCAGCAGCGCTTTGACCTTCATCAGAAGAATGGTCGGGCGAAAGGGCTTGGTGAGATAATCGTCGCTGCCCTGGCTGATGCCCATGACGTAGTCCAGCTCGCTGTCCTTGGCTGTAAGCAGGATGATGGGAATGTCGGAAACAGCGCGAATCTCCCGGCACACGGTAAGGCCGTCCGTGCCGGGCATCATAATGTCCAGTATCACCAGCTCCGCAGGCTCCTGACGGAATGCCTCCAGCAGTGCGTCACCGCTTTCAAAGGAGCGCACGGTATATCCGTCGCTTGCGAGGAAGCTGTGCAGCAGTTCCCGGATGCTCTTTTCATCGTCTGCCAAATAGATGGAATGTCCCATGGTGACCTCCTTGAAAGCAGCGCCAAATGCTGCGCACAGGCGCAGCATCGGCGTCGTATTTAGTTAATCATATCAGAAAACCTCTTTGCCGTCAAAAGGGGCAAATGCCGCTTTCGCAGCCGGTATCGCCCCAAATGGTATCGTACAGCTTGCACAGCTGGTTATCAAGCTCTACCAGACGGTTATAGTCGGCGATCAGCTCGTCCTTTTCCGCATCGGACAGGAAACTCAGGCTGCGGATAAAGGTGGCCTCGTCATAGTTGTCGAAGTCATAGTCATCCGGCAGATTGAAGTACGCTTCATCTACCTTGTCCCACAGATCGGCGTTCTTCTCGCAGAGGCGGTCATACTCCTGCTCCAGGGTGTCGATCTCATCCAGCACCTTGGGGTCGGCCTTTTCCAGTGCCTTCTCGTAAAGCGGCATATTGTCGCACTCGGGCAGCTGCCCATACAGCTTTTCCATCTGGGCATCCAGCTCGTTCAGCTCCTTGATGTCATTCAGAAGGGTCTCCTTCTCCGCTTCCGTCAGGGCGTTGGTGCTGCGGATAAGCGCTGCTTCGTCAAAGTTTGTGAAGTCGTAGTCGTCAGGCAGGGCGTTGTAGACCTCGTCCAGCTTTTCCCACAGCGCTGCGTTTCTCTGGAAGATGGCGTCGCTCTTCTCTTCCACCGTCTCGATCTGCTCCCAGATGGCGTCCTCGTTCTCGGTTGCAATTTTAGTAACAGGCTCCATTGGTGCGGGTGTGGCGGCAAAGGCGGAGGTTGCCGTACCGATAGCCGATACCACCAACGCCAGGGCCAGCGCAAAGCTCCAAATCGTTTTCTTTTTCATGGTATGTTACGCTCCTTTTTTAATCGTTTTGGTTGGGCTTCAACCTTGATTGTAGTATACAGGAGAGCGCCAAATACTTCCCCCGCAAAAGTGCATGGAAAGTGTCACAAAAGTGCAACGAGACCAATCCGGAAAATGAACGAAAGCCCGCTCCACGCCTCAAGGGCAGAAACGGGCGGACGTTCTTATTCTGATTTCACTTCGCGCATCAAGATGGACCTCATTCATATATTTCCCGGTCCGTTTGGAAAGGCAAGCCATTTTGCACCGTAAAAATCAAAGTAGAAGCGCTGCCCCACCTCGTCTTCCACAAAGCGTCTTTTAATATGATACCAGCCGCGAAGCTCATCCCGCAGGGCGACGTCCATGGAGATTGGCTCTACCCATACGCAGTCGTACCCGGTAAGCTCGTCCCTTTTCAACGGCATGGTTACTGCCGCGCCGGGTGTTGCAAAAGCCGGAGGCAGAACATACACTTCGGTCGCATCTGCCAGCGACAGACGCATCCCGCTTGCGAAAAGAAGCTCTCCTTCTATCGCATTCACCATTGCCCAGCCATATCAGCTTGAGAAGACGGGTGTATCATGAAAAGCCGGCAGAGCTTCCGGCGGAATCGGCTGAAGCATATCTGCCCGATGATATCGAGCTTCCGGAAGGCTCAGAAGAAAGTCCACGCTCACGCCGTAAAGCTCGGACACCTGAATCAGGGATTCCACAGAAGGGTTCTTCCTTTCGCCCTCCCACGCGCTCAATGTCGGCTGCGAAACGCCAAGTATTTTGGCTGCTGCCGTTAGCGTAATCTTTTTCTGTTTTCTTGCCAATCTATATCGCCGAGCCGTAAAAATACCCCCTTCGGCATACCGCAAAGCTTCGCAGCGCGCATTGTCGGTTATTCTTTGTCCCTATTGACATTGACAGCAACCCCGTTGAATTCCAAATGATCTTCTACCGGAACGATCAACACCTTTTGACCGTCGATGACCTTCGCTTCCACAAGATGGCTGTATTCAGGGTCAATGGAGAGTGATACCTTCTCCGTTTTCAGCTCCACTTTCTTTGCATCAATCAGGTTGGCCGGATTGAGAACGGCGCCTACGCCGAACCGTTCCCCACAGGCAGCTTGAAAAGCTTCCGCCTGTTCCTCCGAAGCACCGCAATCCAAAATAATCTTGCTCACTTCACAGGGGCTGACAGTCAGCGGCTCCGGGTCCTTCGTCTCCCGATGCTCTTCAATCATTGCGGCAAGCTGACCGTGGATTGCCTGCACGATCTCAAGGCTGCAGGCGCTGCCCAACGACTCGGAAAGAGCGGCCTCAAAGGCCTCCCGCTGTTCTGCGGCCGACATGGGCAAATCGGTATGGAATACTGCGTCGATAAACTCCTGATGCAGTTCTCCCTCTTTGTGGGAATAAAACAGTGCATTGTAGATGTTGGCGCTGCGGTTATCAAAGGTCGGGAACAGGAAGCCCAGCTCCGGCGCAGCGACAGTTTGACTGGCGGCACAATGAAACTCATTGTCTCCGGAGAAGTAGCCCAATTCCGTTTTTCCCGTTTTAACCGGGCAGACCGCACACAGAATATAGGAAAAGACCTCATCCGAGCCCTCGGCTCGCAGGGCGTCGTGATTTCGACAAGGTACATCGTAGCTGTCGCTTGCCAGCAGCAACAGATAATTGCTCTCGCCCATGTCCAACGATTGAATGACTTTCTGATAAAATGCCTGCCGCACCCGAGTATCCTTCGCACCGGATGCGCGCAGTTCCATCAACATTCTGTGTTCTTCCCCCGTCATGACCTGCTGGGTGGAAAACACAATATCGATCAGGTTTTTTCCGAGTGCTCCTGACAGTGCCTTTTTCAGCAGGCTGAGGTATTTTTCAGCTTCCTCCTGCGTCATCATGCCAAGCGACTCGTCCAAATCGGTCATAATCTCCTTATTGCTATTGACAAAACAGCCGTAAATACGACTGATGGCATTTTTATCCGGCTTCCAGCGGCGTCGCAGCTCGTTGAGCTCTTTTTGGTTCATTGGTTTTATCAGACCTTTCGTTATGATATTTGGTTGGTAGCATTGTGGCAGTTCAGGTACATGTTCGGCTTTTCACCGTACTTGACATTCCGCATCAGCACTATGCCTGTATTTGAGCATCATTTCTTTTACGACGGGCGGCCAGCCTCTTCACAAGAGAATTCCAAATGATGCTCTTCGCAGTATCTGCGGATCACGAGAAGCATCATTTTTGTCGGAAGTGACCTTCCGTTTTCCCATCGGTTTACGGAGGTATAGCTGACACCCAATTCTTTGGCAAGCTGAGCTTGGGACAGCCTCCGTTCACTGCGCAGTTTCAGAATCGCATCTGCAAAGGTCATTTGCTCCACCTCTCTTATGTAGCACAGCATAGCATATTATGCCTTCACTAAGCAAGCCCGGAATTATAAATCCCATTCAACAAACAACGGGAGTGTTGGTTCAAAAAATTAGAGTTGACTACGTATCCTTCCATATTGCAAGACTGCCGCTCGGCAATTTTCGCTGTCTGGCGGCAGAGCACGATGAATTATTTCGATTTAGACCCAGAGGGAAAAAAGCCTGTCCGCAAATACTCACAGGAAATGAAGAAGAAACTTGGGATTATTTAAGCCATTATGGAAGGCCAAAAGCTATTGGTCTTAGATGAACCCTTTAATGCTTTAGATGAAAAATCGTAAAGTTATTTCGAGAGCTTTTGATCGAATACAAGAAACAGGAGAAGTTGATTATCCTTACATCTCATAATAAGGAAGACATTGAATCTCTCTGCGATCACACCTATCGAATACAGTCAGGGCAGATTATTGCAGAATAATGTAAAGCAAACGCCAACGCAGGATGTGGCAACCGACGATGGCTGCTGCACCCTGCGTTTTCTGCTTTAGGCATTGTCAATGCCCGCGTTTATAGCTTCGTTGATATGCTTGTCTGCCGCTTTGTTCTTGATAAAGGCTTTCAGTTACATCGGATTTTTTGTAATCATAGCAAAACCTCCATGTATCGCAGTACCTTGGGCTTTACGCGAAGTTGGTCTGCGTACTGCATCAGTTTGTGAATGTTCTTATCCTTGGACGCTGCATAGCGTTTCATAGCTTCTCCGACAATCTGAACATCGCTGCCGCTGCCGCGCAGAATGTCACACAGCGTCCGTTCCAAATCATAAACACGAATTGGATTGCCGGATGGGGATTCAATTTCAATTCTGCCGAACTCGTAGTTCTCCGGCACAACGCGCTTGACAATTAAATTTTCCTGCTTCAAGGATGGGGCATTGTAGCCCTTGGGAAAGGTCATCGTATATTTCGCCGGGGTACGGTCTGAATAGCCCAGCAGATACAGGGCGGTATCGTGCGAGTAAATCCCGCGCCCATACTTGCGCTGCAAGAGGTAGAAATCGTCCTCCCATGCGCTGCTCCGCACATACAGGCCGCGCCCGAAGCGGTACATCTCGCCGCTTTTGACAAACTCCTGTAAAACGCTGCGGTGCAGTCCGGCTTCCGTCACCTGCGCTGCGGTGATCGTGCCGTCCTCCGACGCTTCCAGCAGTTCTTCGATTTTCTCCTTGGCGTTCATGCTTCTCACCTCGCTTTGACAATCACACATTATATTATACGGAAATAATGTGCGGTTGTCAACCGCGAAACGACAAACACACATTAAATTATTTGAAAATAATGTGCGAATGTCAGAGAAACTACAAGGCTTTGTCCTGTTCCTGTTCCTGCCCACGATTGGGGGACAGGATGCTGTCGATGTTCTGCTTGACGGCATCGTATTCCCGCATACGCTTTTTCAGGCTTCCGTACTCAGCGTACAGCCGATCCTTTTCTTCGGACAGTCTGGAATATTCCTCACGCAGCTTGGCAAGGTCGGAGAGCTTATCACCGACGCCCGCCGCTTTCAGCGCTCGCGCCGACGCTTCAAAGAGAATGATTTCACGCTCATGTCCACGCAGATACTTTTCCTTGTCACGGGATTTTTTGTATTCGCTATACAGCGGCTTTGGCTCCTTGTAGGTGGTGGTATGCTTTATCAGCAGCGCCAGATCCTGATACGGTTTGTTGAGAACAGCCTCGTCTTTCCCGTGTTTCTGCACACCGGTTTTCAGGTTGTCGCACTGGATGATTCGGGTGACGCCGCCGAAGTATTTGTAAGCATTCACATGGGCAGCGGTCCATAACTCCTGGTTCATGGAGAAAAAGGCTTCTACATAGCTGTAGCCGCTGTATGGCAGGGTTGCCACGAACACATAAATTTCACCGGTGTCTGTGTCAATAACAGCGGCAGTGTTGCCAGCCCAGTCCACCTGCATAACCTCACCGGGCTTGTGATTCAGGTGCATGGTAGCGTTGACCTTTGCCAGATAGTCGGCATAGTACTTGTTGAACTGGGTTGATTGGTATGGAATCTCGCCCGCCGCCCGGCACTGGTCGCAGTATTCCAGCCACAGCAGGTTCAGCGTAACACCGCTGCGCTAGAGTTCCTTGTGGACATATTCTTTCGTCGGCGAGGTGGACTTGCCCGAATAATGACCGACATGTCCGGCACAGCCTATGGGTTCCGGATGGGAATGGAAAATTCTATCACTTCTATTGCTTTTTTAACTCACACGAGCTAATGGTTTTTCATCGAAGCACTCCTGCCAGCACAAAACGGGCACCATCAAACTCATAGCTACAGGTAGAGAGCGTTAGAATGTGATCAGAGATATCAGGCGCAATCTCGCTGGTGAAGCAGGAACGGTCAGCCGCATTCTGAAGCCAGACTTCAAATTCCGCTTCCGTAAAACCAATTTCCCACGCATCGTCCCGTGGCGCGGCAACATACCCCGCGAAGAACTCCACTTTATAGTTTTTGTCCGGTGTTATCAGCAGCGCGACTGGATGCTCGTCAAAGAATTCCTGTTTTTTATATTTATCAATGTCTGTAAACATTGTGCCGTTCTTCATATGATGTCCGTAAATAATGGAATGCCGGTCGGCAAAGCTTGCATCGTTTCGGAAGTCCAGGAATATACAGCCGGACCCATTCCACTCGCCGCTGAACAGGTGCTTCAAATAATAGCTGTTACCTCCTCCCTGTACAACCGGATAGTTGATCTTCGTTCCTTCAATGTAGATCCAAGCAACGATGTCAGGGTTGATCTCACGCAGTGCAGCAAAATCCACCTCAGGCCAAATCGTGTCGTCCTCATCAGGAAGTGTTTCTGCCCCGGCTGGCTTGTTGATGACAGGTGGCTGTGGTTCGGCAGTTTTCTGTGGAAGCGAAATCATGTGACTGATATCCTCGTAAGCAGCTTCACCAGCGTGATACTCAGATCTAATCACCCATATCTTCCATGCAGAAAACGACATGACTGCGAGAAGAACGGCTGTGAGGCTGCCTAATAACAATTTATTCTTCAGTTTCATGTTTTTCCTCCTGCTGCTTCACTAATCGGTAAAATGTGCTCCTCTTTAGGCCGAGCTGGCGCATTGCAGCAACTGCCGTAATCGTACCGGCCTTCCAGTCTGAATAGAATTGATTCCAGTTTGGCGGAAAGTCTATCATTGGGCGCCCCAAATGCTTCCCCGCCTCTTTTGCAATGGCGATCCCTTCAGACTGTCGCCGCTTTGTTGTGATACGCTCCTGTTCAGCAATACTCGCAAGCACTTCAATCAGAATGTTGTTTATCATCTCAAAAATCCAGTCCTGCTCATCAGGAAGCTCCACCATGGTAATCGGGATGTCAAGGATTTTGATCCGAATGTGGTGCTCCCGGAAGTATTCCAGTTCTTTCTTGATGTCAATCTTTCTCCGACTGAGTCGATCCAGCGATTTAACAATCAGGGTATCTCCGTCGCGGAGAAAGTGATTCTTCAGCGACCGGTACCCCTCACGCTCCAAATCCTTGCCGCTTACCTTGTCCGTAATGATATCCCGCTCCTCCACGCCGGCATCCATGAGGGCCTTGAGTTGCCGATCCAGATGTTGTTCTCTCGTAGATACACGGGCATAACCGTATGTCTTTTTCAACTTGTTTTCATCTCCTTTTCCGTTTCAAAAGCTCATGCCTTTTTCGGACATATCCCAAAATGACAAAATAACTTTTTCGGATACAAAATCATATCCCGATTGTACGCCTGTTGGTAGCGCCGAAAAGGTCTACCTTTTCAGATATCCTATTACACGGAGGAGGGAGATGAATTACAGCAAACAGTTGTTGCAGTTTCAAATAGGGCAGATAGGAGACTCGGAAAAGAGAATTCTGAAGTATGGCAAACAGCTCACATCCTTTGAACTGCAACGATCCTCCTGTTTTCTCAAAAAGTCTCCCTCAAATCAATGCACAATATCACTGGACGGAGAAAATGGCTTTCTCTTTTGTCATTGCGATAGACTTTTTTGATTTTGGGGATAAAAAAGACCGCTGACTGTACGCACACGGCGCGGGTCAACGGTCAGTTTTTCGGTGTTCGGTTTTTGTGTTCAGCTTGACAAACTGGAATTTGCACTTCCTCACTCGTCTTCTTTTTTATTGTTTCTACTAATATTCGAGCTTAACGATAAAATTCCAGAGCATAAAAATAATACCCACATTATAATATTTTCTTGATTTATCGCACTATAAATCAAGCATATTATGCTTAATATAATCTGTACAATTGAACAAATCACTCCTATTTTTTGTGTCTTTTTATCCATCATTGTCTCCTCCATAAATTCCGATTTGTTTGCTTCATATTACTCGCATTCAAGCTTGCTGGTGGCGAACAGCGTTTTATGCTGTTTGCGAACGGCAAGTCCACAAGGGATAGGCACGCAAGCATCGCAAGGGAGTGTAGCTCCTTTGGCGGAACGAGATAGTGAAACATTTTCGATCATGTTTGCTGTTCATCTGGGGCTTTTTCCCTCTGCTTTTGATATTCTTCCAAATAACGATCCAGATAGACCTTGTTGACGGTGGCCACGATCGTGTTGCGGAGAAGATCCTTTGCGTCGGATTGTGTCTCGCCGAGGCCCTCTCTTGCGGGAGCTAAGCCGAACGCTGCGCCGAGCATATTCTCAAACTCGTCACAAAAATAGTCATATGCGGTCGGGAGGGTATAGTTGTCCCCCTGTATGCTGAACATCATTCGAAGCCCTTCCAACGGGACAATGGGCTTGACTACGGCGATGAACAGGAGCCGCGCAAGGTGCTCCGCTGTGTATGACTTCTTTATGGGGGATGAGATCAGCCCCTGCTTCACGTAATTGCTCACCATGGAGCTTGTCAGCTCCGGCTCCCCCAACGGCGCAAGGTGTGTGTTGACATAGCGTACCACCTGCTCCAGATAAAGCCCGACATCCGGAATCTGTGTATACCGCGGTAAGCGAAAGCCCTCAATAGCCTCTATCATATTATTCACTCCCTTTTCCATGCGGCCATTATACACGGGTATCTTCAATCTTTCAACGGTTTTTAAAATCTTTTTGTCGGTTTTCTGAAAACCGTTGACGGAATGATAAAAACCTGATAGAATTTCGGTGTCGGCCTTCAAAGTCGGTTGAAATGTTTCTTGTTATTCGGAGGACACACCATGAATCAGTTTCGTATCGTTGCAGACTCCAGCTGCGACCTTCTCACACTGGATGGAGCGGACTTCGTCAGTGTCCCGCTCTCAATACGCACTGACGCCGAGGAGTTTTACGATGACGCCAATCTTGATGTTGACGCGATGGTCAGTACGCTCCGCGACACCAAAGGGCGTTCCTACAGTGCGTGTCCAAACATTGCAGACTGGGAAAGCGCATTCGGTGAGAGCGGCAATGTGATTGCCTTTACCATTACCAGCGCTCTTTCAGGCAGTTATAATGCTGCCTGCGTGGCAAAGAAAAATTGTGAGGAACGCAACCCGGCCCGGCGCATCTATGTTGTGGACTCTCTCTCCGCCGGGCCCGAAATCGCCCTTCTCATTGAAAGGGCTTTATATGAGCTGCGTTCTCATGCGGACTTTGATAAAGCGTGCGAAGCATTGAATACATATCAGCCCCACACGCACCTGCTTTTTGCACTGGAATCCATGCACAACCTTGCACAGAACGGCCGTGTCAGCAAGCTCGCCGCAACGATGGCAAGCGTCCTCGGGATCCGCGCCATCGGGCAGGCCAGCGCTGAAGGTATGCTTGAGATGCTTGGAAAATGCCGTGGGGTTCGTAAAGTGCGGCAGTTTATGCTGGACGAAATGGTGGAGCTTGGCTACAAGGGCGGGAAGGTTCGGATCGGGCATTGTCAGAATGCGGCGCTTGCGCTGGAGCTTTGCGCCGAGATCCGGCAGCGATTCCCAGAGGCAGACGTGAGAAGCTATCCACTGCGGGGACTGTGCAGCTATTACGCCGAGCGCGGCGGGATTATGCTGGGCTTTGAGTCATGAGAGCAGACGCAACCAACGAAAAGGGAAGATGTGCCGGAATCTTTCATCTGATCGTGCGCATTCTAACCCTACCACCCATCGTCATTGGCATAACAGTGCTCCTGATGTATGTCCCGGCAAATCTTTTGACACTGCGGGAGCTGCTCCTGTGCGAGTTGTTTTTGCTGCTCATCCCCATGGCTGCATATCCTATACGGGAGATATTTCACATTGGAAAGGATCGGAGAAAGGGACAGCGCAGCACGGCGCTGGTATGCAGTGCCATCGGATACCTGTGCGGGTTTCTCTGGTCAATACTGACCCCGTGCTCCTGGCTCGTCCACATTCTATTCCTCTCCTATGTCATTTCCATCGCAGCACTGCTGATTCTCAACGCCGTTTTCAGGCTGCACGCAAGCGGCCATGCCTGCAGCACGACGGCACCTGTGTTTCTGCTGACGTGGAAGCTGCATCCGCTTTTTATTATACCGTCCGTGCTGCTGATCGCAGCGGTCTATCGATCCTCTTCGAAGCTGTCACGCCACACCCTGCCGCAGCTCCTGATTGGCTCGGCAGTCAGTCTGCTTGCCTGTGGTATTTCATTGCTGACCTACGGACTCGGCTGACAGTCATGCAGCCCGATAACTAAAAAAATGCGCCGTACCACTGTTGCGCAATGTGGTATGGCGCATTTTCCGTGTAATCACTCCCAATCCTGTTTCTTTGGCTCACCCAACCGCCGCATCATATGGATTTTGCATCAGCCGGATCTCATACAGGTCGGCCCGAAGCATGGCGACGGTATCTGAGTTTAGCCGATTTTAATCTTCCATCTGGTTCCTCTTTCTTTCCTGATATATGGGGCAGAGTCTTTCTATAATGATCCGATGCCGGCGGAGCTGACAACCGGTCATCTCTGCGATGGTTGTATCGATATCCGCCTAACAATCTAAAGAAACATTTGCTGCTGTACCGCACCACATATAGATCAGACGATGGCAAATGAAAAGTATTTCATCTGCGAAAATCAACCTATATCAAATACCCCACAAAATCCAAACAAGTATGAATCAAAATTGGCCAGCCTATTGAGTTGCTCTTTTCGTATATCGCGGAGAACACCAGTGCTCCAACAATGCCACCACCGAGCTCACTAAGAATACCGGTAATTGGTCCACCCAGAACCATAAAATGTGAATATCCATGTGCAAATCCAAACACTAATCCGCCCAAGATGACGGATACTTTGAAATTAAATGCTTTTCGCAACTCTCGATGCAAATAACCTCGAAAAACAAATTCTTCTCCGCATCCAACAATAATTAAGTAAAACCAAAAGGCGTATACCCTCTCAGGCAGAATTATTGTTACCAATATGGCACAAACGCCAATAAGCCCCCACGGTATCCATTTGGAATATGTCTCTTTTCCCCTGAAATCTGCACTGCGAAAGTATGTTGCCGCAAAAGGAATTACAGCAGCAGCCTGAATAGCATCATGCAATATGCGTCTTTTTATATTTGAATTTGTGAGATCTTGCAATACCGCTAATGGTAAGATTTTGGCAAACGCAACCGCTATTAGCAAATACATCAACACGACAAGCAGTGCAATTATAGATTTTTTATAATGCGCTTTCTTCAATGATGAACCTCTCTTTTTCTACAACTTCATCAAGCAGATGAAGAAGGGAAATATCCGTGCGAAACACTGTTGGGGTATGCAGCAATCTCCACAATGTTATCGCAGCAGCTCTCGATCAGCTCCTTATCATGGGTGATCACAAGAATGGTTCTGCCGCGCCGCGCTTCGCTTTTCAGTTTTTCTGCGATCAGGCGCATATTCTGCCCGTCAAGGCCGCTGGTGGGCTCATCGAGTATCAGTATCCTGCGGCCGGAAAAAATGGCGCAGGCAATGGCAAGGCGTTGCTTCTGCCCGCCGGACAGGGCAGACGGGTGCGCGTCCCTGTACTCGTAAAGGCCAAACTCTTTGAGCAGGTTCCTTGCATGGCTCTTGCTTTCTTCCGTCAATCCGGTATTCAGCAGCAGCTCCTCCGCCACGCTTGCCGTGAAGAACTGCGTTGATGTGTCGTTGCCGCAGTAGTAAATCTCCCTGCGCCGGACTGCCGCTCTTGCTTTTTTCCCGTCTATCAGGATACGCCCCCTTGTCTGCTTCGCCAGCCCGCAGAGAACCTGCGCAAGGGTGGTTTTCCCCGCGCCGTTTCGCCCCGTTACGGCGGTCACGCCGCCCTTTGGAACGGACAGCGAAATATCCTCAAATAAAGTCTCCCTGCGGAAATGCTTTGAAAGTCCTTTTGCTTCCAAAACGGCAGGTCGTCCATCCGGCACAGAAGAAACGGAAAAGCCCTTGTTCAAGCAGGGAGCGCGCAGACCCATACTCACGATACCTGCTTCCGGCAGAAGAAGTAAGTCCTGTGGTGTATACTCACCCGCTATCCTGCCGTCTCGCAGGTACAAAAACCGGTCTGCGATCCCCATCAGCCAGTCGATCCGATGCTCCGCGATGAGCAGGGTAAAGCCCTGCTCCTTGAGCTGCCGGAGGGTCTGCGTAAGCTGCCTTGTCCCGGCAGCGTCGAGGTTGGCCGTGGGCTCGTCGCACACAAAGACCTTTGGCTTCATGGCATATACGGACGCAATGGCCGCCCGCTGCTTTTCTCCGCTTGAGAGGACGTCAACTGCCCTGTCTTTCAAACGGGACAGCTGCAACGCCTCTATGGCAGCGTCCGTCCGCGCCCGTATTTCCCGGGCGGACAGGCCGTAATTCTCGCAGGGAAAGGCGACCTCTCCGGCAAGCTCGGAGGAAAAGAACTGGCTTTTGGGGTCCTGAAAAACGCTTCCCACCAAACGCCCGATCTCCCATGTGGAAAGCCTTGATATGTCCTTGCCGTCTATCCTCACGCTTCCGCTGAAGGCTCCGGGGTAATAGGACGGCGCAAGCCCGTTGACAAGCCTTGTCACGGTGGTCTTGCCGCAGCCGGAAAGCCCCGTCAGCACGACGCATTCGCCGCCTTTTACCGAGAGGGAAATGTCCTGTACGCCTCTGTCTGAGTTTTCGTATTGAAAAGAAGCGCGTGTAAGCTCGATCATGCCATGCTCCTTTCCAAAACCAAATAGGAAGCCGTGACTATCGCACATACGGCTGCTGCGATATAATCCCGCGCCCCGGCCCTTTTCTCATAATAGCTGCCGCGCACGCCCGGGCGCTCCGCGCCTCTTGCAACGGCGGAAACGGAAAGCTGATCCGCAAGCTGCAATACCCGAAGAAGAAACGGAACCAGCACATACTCCATGCTCTGCACGGGATGCGCGAGCAGCTGCCCCGCCGCGGTAAGCCCTCGGTTTTTCATGGACATGCCTACGCCTTTCAGCTCCGCCCGCATGGTGGGGAAGAAGCGAAAGACCACAAGCAGCCCAAGAATGAACGGGGTGGGCATACGGAGGCGGGATAAAAATGCGGAGAGCATTCCCGGCGGCGTGGTAATCAGATCCCATGACACCAGAAAGATCGGTGACAGATTCCAGAACATCAGAACATAAAACTCCGAAAAGACCGGCATGCGCAGCCCGTGGAAGCGGATACCGTAGAGCAGCAGCGCCAGCAGCAGATAAAAGCAGCCATAGGATGCGGCAAGACGGAAGCTCCGCTGTAAGACGAGATAAAGAAACGCCCCGCCGGTCAGGATGCAGGTAAGCAGCACATTCCCGCCGATGGTCACTCCGGCAAAGACGCACAGCAGCGCCCACAGCTTGACCGGCACCGCAAAGGATGCGTCCGCTCTCATAGAACGCCGGCCTTCTGAAAATGCCTGCGGATCAGCCGACTGCCCACCATGCAGCCCAAAAAGCCCATCAGCGTCGTGAACAGCAGAATAAAGGCCAGCCAGCCGGGAGAGGTGTAGTAACGCACATAGGAATCGATGTAGCTCTGCTCCATGCCGCTTGCCAGCGCAAAATCGTAGTAGGTGTCCCAGAAGAACCAAATGGGCAGCAGATTGACCCCGTTGTACAGCAGGCTCGCCGCCGTCCAGGCGGCGGTCAGCCGTTTCGGCTTTTGGCAGGAGCCGTCCTTCCAGAGGATCGCCTCGCAGAGGATTCCCACAAGAACATAATAAGGAAGCAAGAACCAGTTTCCCATCAGCAGGAAAATCACGCCGAGGATCGTCATATAGATCAGCGTCACAAAACGCTTTCCGATACGGCTGACCATGAGCATATAGACCGGCGCGCAGAGGAACATGGTGATCCCCACCGACAGCACCATGCTGACAAAGTCGTTGGCCATGCAGACCATGTTGACGACGAGCTGGATGACAATCAGTACTGCGGAGAGCAATACCGTTGTAATAACATCCTTAACCGTCCACTTTTTCTTTTTGTCCATAAATCCATTCCTCCGTTTTCTGTTAATTTATACTAACCTTCTATCCATGTGCTTTCCCACCTTTTAGCGTCCAGCCGATTGCCTGGCTGCGCATTCCCACAAAGCGCCTGTATAGGCCGTCTTCGCGCATCAGCTCCTTATGGTTTCCGCGTTGAACGATCCTGCCGTTCTCCAGCACGATGATTTGATCTGCCGTGCGCACGGTGGACAGACGGTGGGCAATCATCAGGATCGTTTTGTCTTTTGTCAGCTCCCGGATGGCCTTTTGCAGCTCCTGCTCGTTTTCGGGATCCACGCTGGCTGTGGCTTCATCCAAAATGACGATGGGTGCGTCCTTCAGAATTGCCCTTGCAATGGAGATTCGCTGCTTTTCTCCGCCGGAGAGGCTGGAGCCTCCTTCGCCGATTTTTGTCTGATAACCGTCGGGCAGCGTCATGATAAAGTCATGGCAGCAGGCTTTCTTTGCGACCGCTATGATTTCATCCTCGCTCGCGTCCGGTCTGCCAAACCGGATATTGTTCTCGACGGTGTCCTCAAAGAGATACACATTCTGAAATACGATGGCGAAATTCTTTAGAAGGCTGCCGCTGGTATATTCCCGCACATCCCGGCCGCCGAGCGTGATCTGTCCTTCCTTCACATCCCAGAAACGGGCAATCAGACCGACCAGCGTGGTCTTTCCGGCGCCGGAGGGACCAACAATGGCGCAGGAGCTTCCCTGGGGTACGCTTAAGCTGATTTGATGTAATACCTCCTTTTCCCCATATCCAAAGGACATATTCTTCACTTCAATATTGAAATTTTCCGGCACAAGATCAGCCCCGTTTTCGTCCAGGGATGGAATGTCCATGATGTTATCCAGCCGATCCAGGGAAGCCTCCACTGCGCGGGCAATGGAGGACATACTGCCCGCCACCTCCACGGCGGCATAGATCATGAAGCTGGACACAAGAAGCAGCAGGCACTTCTCCGGCGTGATGCTTCCTCCTGCCAGAAGATAGGGTGCAAAAACCAGAATAGCCGCCCGTGCGAGCTTGAATACCGTCTGATAGAGCGCTGTCATTTTTGAAAACGCCTTTTCAAGCACGATATTTGCCTCTTTGCTTTCCTCAATTGCGGCGTCAACTGCTTTTCCGGTGCGTTCCGCCAGCCCAAACGCCTTGACTACGCCCATGCCCTGCACATATTCCAAAACGGCAGTGACCAGACCAGCCTGGGCGACCTGGCGGCGGGGCGCGTATTTCCTGCCGACCTTGCCGATAAACGAATAAACAATGAGCGCCACGGCAAGCCCGGCCAAAGAGATCAGCCCGATCCGCCACTCATAGATCATAAGCCAAACGCCAATCACGATGGCGTGGATAAACCCGCCCGCCACATTTTCCATAATGGTAACGGACTGCTGCTCCAGATCACCAAGGGTGGTCGTCACCGCCGCAGTGATATCCCCGAGCCTGTTTTCATTAAAATAGCCCATAGGCGCCCTTTTCAGGCGTTCGCCGATCTCCATGCGCTTTTCCGACCCGAACGCGAAGCTGCCAAGAGTTCTGGCATTGGCTGAGAGATTGACAAATACAATTCGCCCTACAATGGAAACAATCATGATGCCAAGCGAAATCCAGATCGTGCTTTCAGGCATAACATCGCCGGAAAGCTGCTTCAGGATTCCTGTGAGCACCGTTAGAATGGCCATGATTGGGATCATCTCAAAGAATGAGCTGACAAGGTATGCAAGGAAAGAGCGGATAAGACGCTTCTTCTGTAAGCCCGAGAACAACAAAAGTCTTTGAAACAACCTTATCATCACGCCACCTCCTCTGCGGTATCCTTGCCCTGCATATGGGCTTTCCATAATTCCTTGTATAGATTGCTTGTTTCAAGAAGCTCCTCATGAGTTCCTTCCGCAGCGACATTTCCTTTATCCACGACAAGGATCTTATCTGCTTTGGTAATGGTAGACAGCCGATGCGCAATGACAATTAAAGTTTTTCCTGCTACAAGCCCTGCGATAGATGCTTGAATAACGGCCTCATTTTCAGGATCGGTAAATGCCGTGGCCTCATCCAATACCACGATCGGGCTATTCTTTAGGATCGCCCTTGCAATGGCGATTCGCTGCCTTTCTCCGCCGGAGAGATGGCTTCCCGCATCGCCCGCCAGCGTATCATAGCCCTCCGGCAGAGCGGCGATGAAATCGTGGCAGCTCGCTTTTTTTGCCGCTGCCTCGATCTCTGCGTCTGTGGCCTCCGGTTTTCCGATGCGAATGTTTTCCCGGATAGACAGATGGAACAGGAAGTTATCCTGTGATACATATGAGACAAGCTCCATTATCTGAGGAAGAGGGATGTTCCGTACGTCCACGCCGCCAATACGGACGCCGCCGCTCTCCGCCTCCCAGAAGGAGGCGATGAGCCGCGCAATGGTAGATTTACCGGAGCCGGAGGGACCCACAATGGCCGTCATTCCGTTTTTTGCGCAGTCAAAGGAAATTCCATGCAAAACCTCCGTCTCTTTGTATCGGAAGGTAACATGATCAAAGGATACATCGGCGTCCGCAAGGACAGCTCTCTCGGTCGGCCGCACAAGCTCCGGCTCATCCAGAAGATATCCTACCTCTTTTACGGTGGAATCCACCATGGCTAGGCTGTCGGTGTACTGCAATGCCTGAATCAGTGGTTTTACGAGTCCAAGGGCGAGAATGATGCAGGTGATCAGCGTACCCGCTTCGACGCTTCCGTTTATAAAGAGCCAGCTTCCCAAAGGCAGCACGCCCACAAGCGTTGCCGTCAGGATGGAAAGCCCCATCACATAGTAGCCGTTGGTCTGCTTGAACCAGGTCACTTTGGCGGTCTCGTTTTCCGCCACGGCGTCGGCGTATTTTTTATATGAGCGTTCACCCTGATTGAACGTCTTCACCACTTCGATGCCGCCGATGTATTCCACCGTTGCGGCATCCATGTTTTTCCCGGCGGCAAGTACTCCGGCATATCTCTTCTCGTAATCCTTCATCATTCCCATATAGCAGAAGGCACCCACCGGAATCGTCACAAGAGAGATCAGCGCGAGTCTCCAATCAAGACTAAAGAGGTAAACGAGCATTAGAATTTGGATTAGGATGTTGGCAGTGAGCTCCGGTACCATATGCGCCAGCGGAAGCTCCAGCTTTTCCACGGTGTCCACGATGATCGTTTTGAATTTCCCGGACGGCGTATCAAGGATCGTTCCCATGGGGACACGGGAGAGCTTCTCTGTTATCGCCATACGGATATTCCGTAGAATGATAAAGGCAGACTCATGGCTTTTCATTGTAGAAAAAGTTCCAAACCACACCTGCCCGAGATAGCCCGCAAAAGCAATCAATGCCAGAAACGCCAACTTGCTGAAAGCATAGTCTTCGTGGCAGATCATAATGATCCCCCGGGACACCGCAACATAGGGGATCATGCCGCATAGCGCTCCCAAAATCGCAAGTATGACGGAACCGATCAGTTTCCCTTTGCACGGCTTCGCAAAATCCATCAGAATCGTCATCGCCGATTTTTCTTTTCCCGCCATCATTCCTCACCTCGTAAAAGTCTTACAATCTTTTCTTTCTGCCCACCGGAAAGGTCCTCTACGATTTCTCCGTCCCGGATGAACAGTATTCTTGTGCAAATCCGCATCATAAACTCAATATCATGTGTGATGATCAAAAGCACCTTGCCTTGCGTCGCAAGGCTTCGTGTCAAGGTGCCGACCTCTTCCATGCTTTTTAGATCCAGTCCGCTGGTAGGTTCATCGAACACCAGCAGCTCCTTGCCGCAGATCTCGCTCACCACAACCGCAAGGCGCTGCATCTGCCCGCCGGAAAGAGACAAGGGATGCCGTTCCTTATACGCCAGCAGATCCACCTTTTCTAATGCGCAGTCAATCGTGTCTTTGTTCGGAGCTTTTATGCCAAGCGCGCATTCCGCCGCCACGCTGTCGGTAAAGAGCTGGTGCCCCACATCCTGCATGACCATGTATGCCTTTTTCCGTCTCAACCGCCGGCTCATCGGTTTTCCAGACCACAAAACAGTGCCGGAGCTGTTCTTTTGCAATCCGCAGAGCATCTTGGCGAGGGTCGATTTCCCGGCGCCGTTGACGCCCGCAATGGCGATGATTTCTCCGCGGCTTGCCTGAAAAGAGAGATCATTCAATACATTCCGGCTGCCGAAACGGACACTGATTTTCTGAACGGAAAGCAATCCATCGGCAGCGATTGTTTTCACACCGCCCGATTCGGATACCGACAGATCTCTGACACGCAGACCCATTCTGCGAATATCTGCTTCAGGCAGCGCCTTGAACGCTGAAGCCTCCATGTCCGATGCAATCCGGCCATCCTGCATATAAACGACGCGATCCACAATGTCCATCAGATACCAGATGCGGTGCTCTGCGATCAGAATGGTCTTTCCTGATATTTTCGCCCGTTGGATCAAATCAGCCAATTCTCCGATGGCCTTCATGTCGAGATTCGATGATGGCTCGTCAAACACAAGGACATCGGGAGTCGAAGCATACACGCTGGAAAACGCGATCTTCTGCTTCTCGCCGCCGGACAGTTCAAAGATATTTCGACCCCGTAGCTCGCTAAGATGCAGCTCCTCCGTAAGTTCATCTAATCGGGAGCGCAGAGTCTCTCGCGGAATGCCCCGATTTTCAAGCCCAAACACGATCTCGCTGTCCGTATCCGTATTGAAAAACTGCGTTCGAGGATTCTGAAAAACCGTCCCTACCGCATCCGATAGCGCAGCAATCTCTGTCTCCCGGGTATCCATACCGTTTACGTTCACCTGCCCCGAAAGATTGCCGTGAAAGAAATGGGGAATCAGTCCGTTTGCGAGCCGTGTAACCGTTGTTTTCCCACATCCGGACGGTCCGCAAAGCAGCACGCATTCGCCGGACCGGATAATAAGGTTCAAATCAAGGACTCCGCCGTTCCCGCTTTCAGCGTATGTAAAAGAGACATTCTGGAACGATATCATAATCAAAACACCCCTTTCATGCCCGCGTATATCATGCCGGCAACGAGCGCCGCGTAAGCAATTACCACCAGCAAATCAGCAAACGAAAACGCGATTTTCTCTATACAGCTTCTTTCACCTGTGTGCTCGATGCCTCTTGTAATCGCTGCCTGCGTAATCTCGTCCGAAATTCTGGATGCAGAAACAAGCAGGGGAACATAGACATGCTCCATCGTCTGTATAGGATGGCTAATCAGCCCGGCCGCGGATGCTGATATCCCTCGCAGCGCCATGGCATCCCGTATGGAGGCCCACTCTTCTCTCATGGTCGGGAAATAACGGAGCGTAATGGCAAGAGCGATCGTGAGTCCTTTCGACAATCGGAGCTTTGTGATAGCCGCAAGAAATTTACTTACGCTTGTCGTTGCAATCAGAAAGCTGCCCAGCATAAAACAAGGAAGCAGCTTGCGGATATACACTGCAAACATATAGACGATTCCACCGAAAGTCACGGGCAGCCTCGGTACGATAAAAAGCTGGATCAGCAGAAGCGCGAGAAAAAATGCTGCGTATTTCAGCGCCCTTTTCAGATTGCCGGAAACGCTCAGAAGTACAAGCGGAATCCCCGCAAGCACACACTCTACCGCGATGCTTTTATTCATAAAAACGGAAACGCTTGTGACCGCGAGAATCAGAAGCTTCGTCCGTGGGTCGAGTCTCATTTATACGACCCCTGCTTTTTCAAAGTGTTTTTTCATAAGCTTCTTTCCAATCAGTCCGCCGATGATCGCGCAGACGATCGTCCCGATAATCATTGCGGGGATCGCCCACCAGGTAGCCCCAATCGAATGAATCACTCCTTCAAAGGAGGCGAAGTCGCCTTTATTCTTCATAAAAGCATCAAACTGTGCGGGCATGACAACCATTGGAATATATGCCCCCATCGGCGCAAGCGCCATGACGCAGTAGGCAAGCAGGTTTTTCTTAAAGGATCTGAAATCAGCGGAAGCGCAGATAAAATCCGCGATCACGCCGAAAACCAGGAAGAATACGGACATCATCCAGAACATTCCCGTAACAAACAGCAAAATCGCCGCGATTACACCGAGAATGGAGAGAGCTCCCTTCTTCGGTATTTTTGCCACATAGAGCATGAAAACTGTCCCCGTAAAGAGCGCCACGATCATTGGCATAAACGGGAAAGTGACCGGCGTCATCTGCGCAACCCCGCCAATCACAAACGCCACCACAGCATAGATGAGCGAAAAGATGCCCACCGATATAAAGTCCCTTGTTTCCAGCTTCTTCGCATCTGTTCTAAGCATAATAAATAACCTCCAATTTTATATTGTTCAGTTAGAGTAGGCTAACTCGCGTGTAAAAAATTAAAGTGATTGTATGATTGTGTATTATTCCAGCCGGAGCAAGCCTTCCCAGCCAGAGCTGAAAAACTTTGCAAGCTCCTCAATATACCGCATAGCTTCTTCTTTGGGCATATCATGGACAATCGTCTCACATACCGCCGTAAAATAGGCGCTGGTAATCATGTGGTGAAGCTGCTTTGTCATTTTCCCGGAGAGCTTTCCTCTTTTGCGGAGAAGTGCGTAGTATTCCTCTGAGCACTCTACCTCCAGTTCCACAAGCTCCTCCAAAAAATTTGCATAGCGCGTACCTTCCGCCCGGCAGAGAATCAGCTTAAAGGCATCAAAATGGGCGTACATATATTCCACAAAGATGCGCAAATACTCAGTGGACAGCTTCAGGCTGTCCTTCGTCTTTTCCTCGGAGACAAGATCGAAATGGGCGGCCTGTGCGGCTTTGAACTGCTCCAGCAGTCCCTTTGCTGCCTCGCCCACAAGATCTTCAAAAAGCGCGGCCTTATCCGGGTAATAGCCGTAGAAGGCACCCTTCGTGAAGCCCGCCTCTGCGACGATTTTATTCAAAGATGCATCCTTGAAGCCTTTTTCCAGAAATTCTTTTTTCCCTACTTCGAGGATCTTCATTTGAGTCTCTGTACGTTCCATTGATGCCTCCCGATATACTGGTAGTATATACTGCTGGTATATTATAACCGAGCAGATTGAGTTTGTCAATAGGATATGCCTTTTCCGGTTGCCGTGCTTTTCTACTTCGTGGGGCTGAAGTGCAATCGAGCAGTACTCTCGGCTGATTTAACATATAACAGAGCAGCACCAGATCGAGGCCGCTTTGCCTTTGGATACAGGAATATATAGAAGATTTCCATACGCTTTTGTTTTTTCGCTGTACTTTGAGGCGAAACCTGTGATATACTTTTGATTACTGAGGGAGTTTGTTTCGGTACTATTGCACAAAAATATTTAGGGAGGTGATGCGAATGATCACGGTCGCGGATGTCATGAAACTGCCATCCATGTATGGCGCAACTATTCTCGCAGGTCATGCCGGAATATCAAACCCAGTTGAATCAGTTACTGTTCTGGAGTATGGACAGATCACCAGTACGCTGGACGAATTGTTCTCTCAAACCGAATTTCAAGGAAACGCGTTGATAATTTCTTCATTTGCCACGATAGCAGACGATGTTGATGCGCAGTGCGAAAACATCCGTAGATATCACGCGATAGGGAGCGTTGGGTTTATCCTTTTTTACATCGGGTTGATCCTTCCAAGCGCGGATGATCGGGTTATTGCCTGCTGCAATGAACTTGATTTAGTATTGATTACCATGCCCGGGGATATAAGGACTCATAAATATAGTGACGTGATTGGTGACATATATCATGCGATTTTCAAGGATCAACAGGCAGGTTCAAATTATGTAAGTACACTTATTCGCCGGTTTTCTAATCTTCCTGCAGAGCAGCGCAACACAAGCACATTACCTCGTATGCTCAGCAACCACTTGCAGGCATCAATTATTCTAACAGATTACAAAAAATCAATCAGCAATATCGTGTGCTGGCCGCAATCGCTATCGGAGCTATTAAGCAAGGAACTGAAAAAACAACTGCAAAAAATGCAGGGTGAACAAGCGGTCAAGATCTCTTATGATGATGGTGCAGGTTATTTGCAACACTGCCCAACACTTTTGGAGGGCAAAGAAGGTTTCGATTTATATACATTTAGGTACAATGAATTACTATCAAGAGAAGATCTGTGGCAAGCGAGTGAATTTGTCCAGCTATATAGCCATATTTGGAATAAAGATCTGGGAAAACTTGTAACATCAGAACTGGTTCGAGCCATCATTGACGACGACCCCTTGAAAATGAGGCGATTAGCAGACTTGTTCCAAATTAATGTTGCAGAGTTGAATCAAATGTGAGTGTTTGATTCTGTTGATTCTTCAGAGCCGGATTTGAAATTGCTGAGGAAATGCACAGAGTACTTTTCCGGAATATACAAAACGGTTTTGGTCGGTTACTATGAATCCAATATGGTGATTTTTGCCCATGCTCCCCAAACGGCAGGTGAACGAGATGCTATCGTGCAAGATTTCATTAACGAGTCGGCGGATTCTTATAGTAACTACATAGTGGTTTGTTGTGATTGCCTCAATACGACCAATGATGCCCATAACGCATACTTTGATGTCATGCAGTACGCTTCTTATGCCAGAAGCATCTACCCACAAAAGCGCGTCTTACGTCCATCGGACGTGTCCTTCGCCTCAATATGCGCAAAGGAAGCTGCTTGCAGGGAAGCTCAGATTCACTATCTAAAAATCATAGAAGACATTGAAACAACACCTGAGTTGCTGACAACCTTGACCGCATATTTGCTAGACCATGAGAGCAGCATGGCCAATACCGCAAAAGCACTTTGCTGCCACATCAACACGATAAAATATCGATTAAATTCTATCCGCGACAATACGGGCTATTCCCCATCTAAACCAGCAGACGTATATCCACTACTGATTGCTGTTGCAATCAATCGCATGAAGAACTCCGAAAATGAATAATAAAAGAAAAGAGCGGCGGACTTGTCCAAATGGACAAATCCGCCGCTCTTTTCTTTTGCCCTTATAATAAATACAATCGCACGCAACTGGACTTATAATAGTTATTAAGCTGTAGTGCATATTGCACACAGAAATAATCTACATAGGAGGACTTCAAGATGCCGCGTGAACTTACAGCTTGCGAGATCGACAGCATCATGGTCGGAGCGACGTTCCTTGGTGCAGGTGGCGGTGGTCCACTGGATACCGGCCGCGAACTGCTGAAAAAGCAAACATCCGGTTCGTATTCCATCGATCTCTATTCCATGGACGAGATCCCCGAAAAGGAACGGGATGCAACGTATGGCGCGATGGTCGCCTGTTTGGGGTCTCCACAAAAGATCAAGGAGAATGGTACCTTTGGTCCAGATGGAGTGGCGTGCTTTGATGCCTTCAAAAAGGCGATGCTGCTGCATGGCAAGGAGATCAAGTATCTGTACTCCGGCGAGATGGGCGGTATGAACACGATGGTTCCGATGTTGGTTTCCATTATCGCAAAGCAGCAGGGTGGATCTTCAATTGGCCTTCTCGATTTTGATGCCAACGGAAGAGCCGTTCCCGAGCTCAACACCAGTCTGAATGCCGCTCGCGGCTTCGCTCCGAATCCTGTCGGGCTGGGTGCGCTGCCTACCGTTGGAGGGAAATCTTGCACCGAGTGTATTATCGAGTGCGAAACCGACACCGAATCTGAGGCGATTTGCCGGAAGCTGTGCGAGATTTACAACTCTCAGATTGGATTCTCCACTTGGGCAATGAGTGTGAAGGAGCTCAAGGATAACAGCGTGCTCGGCTGCGTAAGCACTGCCGAAAGGATCGGTGAGAACATCAAGATGATTCAGAAAAAGCCAGAGCTTGATCTGACCGGCGTTTTGAATGATGCCGGGTATGCTTGCCGCCGTTTGATCCGCGGAAAAATCAAAGACAAGATTATTGAGGTCGTTCATGGCTTTGATTTGGGGCGAACGGTCATCTGTGACGATGAGACGGGTGAGGATTACACGATCTGCTTCCAGAACGAGAACCTCTATGTGTATAAGGGAACAGAGCCGACGGAAGAGAATGTGCTGATCACAGCGCCGGAGCTGATCTCTGTATTCTGCCGTCTGGACAAGAACGGAGACCCCTATTATCTGCCCGTTGATAACTCTACGACTGAAGTCGGCATGTCTGTTGATGTTATTGTCTCCCCCGCTGACAAGAAGTGGTGGGCGGAAGATAAGCGTGCATACCGCTGCTGGGTAAAAACGCTGCGGGATGCCAGATATCACGGTGCACAGATCGACTACAACGGCGAGCACATTAAGTAAAATCACCAAGTAGGGACAGCTCTACATAATTAAAAAACAAGAAAAAGGAGATTTTCAAAATGAGAAAGCTGTATGAACAGGACATTATTGAGATTCTGTATGGTGCGACCCTGCTGGGCGCAGGTGGCGGCGGTTCTTTGAAACAGGGACTTGGGATGCTGGACGGCCTGAAAAAGGACGGCAATGCGATTGAGGTTGACCTGCTGGATTTGGATGAAATCGGTGATAACGAGTATGCAGCCGTGGTTTGCGGTCTTGGTTCTCCTGTTGCCATGCTGGATCCCAGCAAGCCTGCGTTTGGCCCTGATGCGGTTCATGCGTTCAAGGCATTCCAGAAGGCATTTATTGCTGAAGGCAAGGAAGTCAAGTATCTCCAGTCCGGCGAGATGGGTGGTTTTAACACCTTCACTCCCATGCTGGTAGCTATTCTGTCCGACAAAGACCCCGCCAAGCGTATCAAAATGGTGGACGTGGACTGCAATGGCCGCGCCTGCCCGGAGCTGAATACCACACTGACAGCTTACTGGAATCATCCTCCCAAGCCCATGGGACTGGGTAGCCTGCATGGCGATGAGGTTGCTGTTTATCCGGTCAGCGACCATTCCGGCGAGCAAATTGCGCGTGCGCTGTGTATGCTGTATGGCATGCGTATCGGTTTCTCCACATGGGGCATGAACAAGGCCGAGATGCGTGAGGCACTGGTTCCCGGCTGCGTTACCAAGGCGCAGAAGATCGGTAAGGCGATTCTGTCCGTCAAGGCCAATGGCGGCGACCTGATGACTGAGCTTAAGAAAGCGTTTGAGGTGCGTGAGTTCTGTCATAGCACCATTGAAAAGCTGGACATCACAGCCGAGGGCGGCTTTGACTTTGGTACGACTGTTGTTAAGGGCGAAGACGGTCGCAATTACTTCATCGACTTCAAGAACGAGAACCTCATCCTGCGTGATGAGAAAGACGATACCATCATGACCGTTCCCGATGGTATCGGCATGATCGACATGGATACCCTGATGCCTCTGACCAATGCCGATACCAAGGTTGGGATGAAGGTGCTGGTCACTATGACTCCTGCCCACCCCAACTGGTGGGATGCTGACCGCAAGCCCTATGAGTGCTGGCTGCCTGAGCTGAAGAAGGTCGGCATGAAGGACGACCAAGTTCGTTACTAAGCGTATATTTCCAGGGGGGGAGTGCCAATTCTCTCGGCACTCCCCCCGCCCACCTCACAACTCAACAGTAATAAAAAGAAAGAAGGGAGAACATTATGGAAGAGCGAAAGCAAAAGAAACCCAGCTCCGCAATGGAAACCACGACATTGACGCGGGTACCCGAGAGCGAAAGACGTCCTTGGTGGAGTTTGGCATTTATCTGGGCCGGCAGTGTCATTTGTATTCCCGCGCTGATGGTGGGCAGCATGGTTATGGCGGGTATGGACTTCAAGCAATCCTGCCTGTGCATGGTCATCGGCTACGTCATCGTAGTATTCTATATGTGCTTGATGGGCATTCAGAGCTCCGATTTGGGTTTGCCCTGCACTGTTGCGATTTCTCGCGCTTATGGTGTGCGAGGCTCATCCTTCCTTGTATCGCTCGTGATCGCTATCAGCAATATCGGTTGGTTTGGTTCTCAGACAGCTCTGTGCGCCACCAGCTTCTGTAACATTATGAGTGGATACCTGCACATCGACTTCCCCCTGTGGCTATCCTGCATCATTTGGGGTTCGTTGATGTTTATCACCTCCGTCTATGGCGTGAAACTCATTGATTTTTTGAATCGCGTTTCTGTTCCCGCACTGTTCATCATGCTTATCTGGGGAGTTATTGCTGCGCTTATGCGCGGTGCGGCTGCCGCTGTGACGGTCTATCAGCCGCCCATGGTTCTTGGCTGGACCTATGGAATTACGCTGGCGGTGGCAGGCTTTGCCTCTGGCGCAGTTACCTGTGGTGACTATACACGATATGGAAGAAACCGGAGAGACACCATTCTTTCCTGCATCGTTGGCGTTCTGCCCGCCGGTATTGGCGCACTGGTCATTGGTGGTTTCTTAGCTGTCGCTATGGGCAACTTTGACCTTTCTGTGGTGTTCTCCAGCTTCGGGTTTCCCATCATCGGTATGCTTGTGCTGATTCTTGCCACGTGGACAACAAATACAGGCAACGCGTATATCTCCGGTATCGCTATCTGCAATATGTTTAAGCTGAAGGATGGTCGGCGTCCGGTCGTTACGCTAATAGCAGGCGCAGCAGGAACAGCGTTGGCACTGCTTGGTATCGCTGATGTGTTTGCCGGCTTCCTAAATATCATTGCGGCACTGGTTCCCGCTGTTGCCGGCGTTGCTATCGCCGACTACTGGATTATGGGAAGAGGGCGCGCGGATCTGTGGGAACCGTTTGAAGGAGTAAATTGGATCGGTGTTGTATCGTGGCTGGCAGGTGCCGCTGTCGCCAAGTGGGGAACGTTCTTTGTGCCCACTCTCATGGGCATTGTAGTGGCAATAGTTGTTTACTGCCTTGGTGCGCTGCTCATCAAGAGCGAGAAGCTCAACCCTATTTATGTAATGAATCTTAAACTTGCACAGTCTGACATAAAGGAGTGAATTGCAATGAGCGTCAAGATCCTGAACCTGCTTCCCGTCACAGGGGATGTGTTGACACCGGAAATGTTCAAGTATATGTGCAAATATTTGGAGTCTGATACGGAAGTACAGACGTATCAGATCACTTCCGGTCCTCCCTCTATCGAATGTGAGTATGATGAAGCTTTGGCTGCGCCGGATGTTCTGAGGTTGGTCAAGCAGGGAGAAGAAGATGGCTTTCAGGCAATCTTCATCAACTGCTTTGGCGATCCTGCGGTAAAGGCAGCACGCGAGTTTGTGGACATTCCTGTTTTTGGCGGCTTCGAGCCGGCAACACACTTTGCACTGGGACTTGCCGATAATATTTCCATCGTGACGGTGATGCCGAATGTGGTATCCCTTATGGAAGGGAATGTATCTAAGGCCCGGTTGAATGACCGCATTGTCAGCGTCCGCAATGTAAACATCCCGGTAGAGGAACTGCAAGATCATGAAAAACTTTGCAGGGCACTGGTCGAACAGTCCCTTCTTGCTATCCGCGAGGATGGCGCACAGGCGATTGTTATGGGCTGCACAGGTTTTGTAGATGTGGCAGAACGCATCAAGCATGATCTGTTGGCCGAGGGCTATGATGTTCCTGTCCTGGAGGCAGCACAGTCCGCTTTAAAGCTGTGTGAGGTATATGCCAAAATGGGGTTGCGGCAGAGCCGATTGACGTACATGACCCCACCGAAACGAAAATAACAGGAGGAAAAAACATGAGTGTGCTTGCTAACTATGAGCCGAAAAGCGTGTTCTCATATTTTGAGAAGCTCTGCACTATTCCCCGCGGATCAGGCAACACAGACGGCATAGCATCCTATCTGGTCAGTTTTGCTGAAGAGCACGGACTGGAGAACTACCGGGATGCGGCAAATAATGTGATTATCCGCAAGCCCGCCAGCGCAGGGTACGAAAACGCTGATACGATTATTCTGCAGGGTCACCATGACATGGTCTGCGAGAAAGAAGACGGGCTTGACTTTGACTTTGCAAAGGATGCGATCCAGCCGGTGGTAGATGGCGATTGGATCCGCGCGAAGGGCACAACACTGGGCGGAGATAACGGTATCGCTGTGGCAATGATTCTTGCGATCCTAAGCGATGACTCTTTGGCACATCCTCCTATTGAAGCACTTATCACTGCGGACGAGGAAATCGGAATGCTTGGCGCGTTTGCGCTGGATTGCAGTCAATTGAAGGGTCACAAACTCATCAATCTGGATTCCGAATACGAAGGGGTACTGATGTGCAGTTGTGCCGGCGGTGTCAATGTCCGCAGTACAATACCAGTTGCACGGGAGCGAATTACTGGTGCGGTGATCGATATTGCAGTCAAAGGACTGACCAGCGGTCACTCTGGTGTTGAGATTGATAAAGGCCGTGCAAATGCCAACGTGCTGATTGGCCGCATGCTTTGTGAGTTGGCCGCCAGGGAAAATTTCCGTCTGGCAGCACTGGAGGGCGGCTCGCGTGAAACCGCTATTGCAGCGTCTGGTTCCGCGCAAATCGTAGTGGAGCCATGTAAGGCAGCCGAAGTCTGCGAGATCGTGCAAAAGCTGGGCGCACAGTATGCCGACGAATACGCAACTGCTGAGCCAAATATGCAAATCAGTGCGCTTGCCGGAGAAACCAGAACGGTTGATGTGCTTACGACGGCAGGAACCGAAAAGGTATGGCAGGTCTTAGTATCGCTTCCAGACAGTGTGCAGGCCATGTGCATTGATATGCCCGGACTGGTTCAGACATCAACCAATTTTGGAACCTTAAAGCTGGAAGAGAACGTGCTCTCGATCAGCAATACGGTTCGAAGTTCTATCACGGCGCAGAAAGAATGGATCGTTGAGAAGATTTCCGCTATCGTCAAGCTGGCTGGCGGTACGACTACGACGGATGGCAATTATCCTGGGTGGGCGTATAATCCTCATTCCGTCGTAAAAGAAACGATACTGTCTGCATATAAGACGCTCTTTAACAAGGAAGCCACGGTGGAAGCTGTCCATGCCGGTATTGAGTGCGGCCTGTTTTCCGACAGCATTCCCAATCTGGATTGCGTGGCTATCGGCCCTGATATGGGAGATGTCCATACACCGCGTGAGCATCTTAGCATCTCGTCTTCTCAGCGTACTTATGAACTATTGAAATTGGTTCTGGCAGAAAGCAAATAACAAGCGTCGCTGGACTGGTATGCGTTATCCGGTAAGTACCTGATAATCGCATTATAAAAGCAGCCAAGGAACTTTCCTTGGCTGCTTTTGAATTACATCTACATGGCATCCCTGCCGCTGAAGCAACCGTCAGCGGCAGGCATCATTTCTCACTCCACCAATGCCTTGCCCAAGGCGCGGCAGGCTTCAAGCGCCGCGTCGTCGGGAGTCTCCGTGCAGATCACGCTTTCGCAAACGAGGTTCACCCCTGCGTTGTCGCAGTCGCTCTCCCAAGTGCGCATCCACTCGCCGTCGCCCCAGCCGTAGGAGCCGAACAGCGCCACGCGTTTGCCGCCGAGGCTGCGCTTGCAGGCATCGAACATGGGCTGGAACTCCATTTCCTCCAGCACCTCGCTGCCCATGGCAGGGCAGCCAAAGGCGATGGCGCCGTAGGTGTTCAGATCGCCGGGTGCGACCTCGGCGGGTGTGAGCAGCACAGCCTCCGCGCCCGCGGCAGTCATGCCCTCGGCAACGGCACGCGCCATCGCCTCCGTATTGCCCGTACCGCTCCAATAAACAACAGCAGTTTTCATGTTTGTAAATTCCTTTCTTTTAATGATTTTATATGATCAAACTGCAACGGCAAGCTGCTCCAGCTTCGAGCCGCTTTGCCAGAGTGCGCAGTAGATCTCCGTGCATTTTTTGTATTTTGCGAACAGCGAACGCGCCTTTTCCTCGTTGCCGTAGACCTTCCAGAGTCCGGCGCATTTGAAGCCGTTCGCGCGGTGGTCGATGAAGCCCCTCACATCCTCCGGCGATAGCTGAGAAACAGCCCTACCTCGTGCGGAAACTCTCCGCTCTCGCCTCCTTTGAATGTTTGCCGGTTAGCATGCTCTAACCATATTGCCCTTGAGAAGCCGACCGCAGGCGGCTCTTCAAAGATCACCGCCTGCCGCCGCGCCCCAATGCCATGGTTCTCAACCAAGTAAGCCCCGGATGCAGATCGGCATTACTGATGTCATCGATGCTTTACTTTATTCCCAGCAGCAATGTTGAGCCGCGAAGCATCAGACGTTTGGCCTCCTTCGGTGTCATGAAGCTGCCGTCGGTCGTGTCGATCAGCTCCACGCGCTCATAGCCCATGTCCCTTAGCTTTTGGACAAACGCCTGCATATCGCCCGTATCTGCGGGGTGACATCAGGTCGTGGATAGCAAATGTTCCGCCTTTTTTCAGCACCCGCAGTGTTTCCATCAGAAGCGCCTGCTTGTCTGCCCCTGTGATATTATGATAGACATAGTTGCTGGTCACCGCGTCGAAGCTCTCGTCGGGGAAATCCAGCTTTAAGGCGTTCCCGCGCCTGAACGAAGCGTTCTTCACGCCCTCCGCAGCAGCGTTTTTTTCGCACAGCGGCAGGCTGAAGGAGGCGTATTCCTTACCCCAGCGATCAATGCCGACCATTTTTCCCTGCGGATTGCGCTTTGCGCAGGCAATGGTAAGCGCACCGCTGCCGCAGCCGATGTCCAGCCCCACGCCGCCATCCGGCAGCGTGATCTGCTCCGCCGTACCGTCAATGATCCGCTTTGAGATCTTGCGTTCGCCCTCATAGGAAAAGCTCCGATAGGCATACACACACCACTGGGTGTACTTTGCACAGACGACAAAGGCGATGCCGAATACCACGCCCAGCACGACGCGCAGCTTTCCGCCCACACCGATGCCGAATATGCCGAAAGCAAGCAGCAGCGCAAGGGACAGAACCGTCCCCGCGATGAGCGAAAACAGCATTCCCTTGGGGATCCAGTTTTTGTAGTCGGGCTTCATTCTTGGGACTCCTTTCTTTTCTAACGGTCTTCATGCAAAAATCGCAGCGGTCGTCGCCGCGTCTCAGTGTTTTCATTCGATGCCAGACGAGCTTCGGGTGAAGCCCGTCATAGGTGATATCATCGCTGTCACAAAAGAAGCGGCACCTCCGCGCCTATCCCAGCGCCACATCCAGCGTCATCATGACGCTAAAGCCCACGGCAAAGAACACCGTGCCGATGTTGGAGTGCTTTCCCTGCGACATTTCCGGAATCAACTCCTCCACCACCACATAGAGCATGGCGCCCGCCGCAAAGCTCAGAAAATACGGCAGCGCCGGGATCACGAGCTGCGCCGCAAGAATCGTCAGCACCGCGCCGATGGGCTCTACCACGCCGGAGAGCACGCCGCCGAAAAACGCCTTGCCCTTGCTCTCGCCCTCCGCCCGGAGCGGCATGGATATGATCGCCCCCTCGGGGAAATTCTGAATGGCAATACCGAGGGACAGAACAAGCGCGCTCGCCGCCGTGATCTGTGCGTTTCCCGCGAGGAAGCCCGCGTACATCACGCCAACTGCCATGCCCTCCGGGATGTTATGTAAGGTCACCGCCAGCACCATCATCGTGGTGCGGCCGAGCCTGCTTTTCGGACCCTCGGCCTGTTCACTTCCCACATGAAGATGGGGAATCAAACGGTCAAGCAGGAGCAAAAACAGCACGCCGACCCAAAAGCCGATAAAGGCGGGGAGAAAGGACAGCTTCCCCAAATCCTCCGACTGCTCAATGGCGGGGATCAGCAAGCTCCAGATGGACGCTGCCACCATCACACCGGCGGCAAAGCCGGCAAGGGAGCGCTGCACCAGATCGCCAAGGGATCTTTTCATAAAGAACACGCAGGCCGCGCCCAGTGCTGTTCCCAAGAAAGGGATCATGATTCCAAGAAAGGTTTCCATTTGTCTCACCGCCTTTGCATTGCGTTTTTATTTGTTTCTTCTGAAGCCCGCCTCATCCCGGTATTCGGGATGTTCTTTTACATACGGGTCCTGATCGCCGCAGATGGTATAGTCGCAACGGCAGCCGTCCACGCAGGTGTTCGTCCGCACCAGCTTGGCGCAGAGCAGCTCCATGGACGCAAAGTCCACATTACACAGGGCGGGCATAATATCCGTAAGGCCGTGCTTGATAGCAAATTCCGCCGCCGGACACGATGTAAATTCATAATAAATAGGCTTGTCGGTTTCATAAGGCGCAACCGACATCTCGTAATCGTGCCATTTGTCGCAGCCGCTTTTCGCAC
>OCHB01000441.1_pt1 | contig 54921 bp, 41 predicted proteins | sample 1538731 | NCBI WGS metagenome assembly OCHB01 (sample SAMN04571721, study PRJEB22368) | human gut metagenome | biome: human gut; material: stool | host: Homo sapiens | place: Luxembourg | collected 2012-09-20 | reverse complement strand
AAGGCTATAGTACCGAGCAGATGGAGGAATACAAAGGGTATATAGACCTGATCGCCACCATGCACAAGACGTGGGCGTTACACTAAAATTACAATATTTAGCCATGAAAAGCGAAAAAGCAAAACAATATTTGTTGAAAGTGGTAACACCGATAGCGATGATGTATCCCGATTGTCCGGGAGAATGCGATATTAAGTTAATAGAGGCAAAACGGGCTATCGAGCTTGCCGAGCAGGAGGCCGAGGAGCGGATGCGGAAAAGAGCGATTGGCGCATTCGACGATATGTGGTTTGAGAACGGCGAGGACGGAGAGTTCGAACCGGATTATGAATACCACCGAAAGAATTTCATCCAAAAACTGACCGAGAATGAGAACGACGATTGAGGAAAGAGCGCAAGAATACGCGCATCAATACCGACGAGATGCACATGACTTAAAAGGTGAACGAGCCGATGCGGCCTTTGCGGCATATTGTCAGGGTGCCGAGGATGAGCATAAAGAGCTGACGCACTGGCACGACCCAAACATTACCCCGGATGACAATAAACCAGTGATAATATGCACTTCCCCGGGAATATATTACATAGCGGCTTACGACAAGCAATTTAACTACTGGTTCACGGGCAACGGCTCGTTTTACCGACACGAAATCATCGGCTGGCGGGAGATTCAAGAATAAGACGGAGATATGGAAACAGAGAAAACAGCGGCCGAAAGGCGAAAGGAATTGGCGACCCTCTTGTTTTGCCAAAGTTATCTATACTATCACGATATGCTGTCCTCGGCCGAATCTAAGAGGGTATGTAAAAGGATATCGGCCTTTCAGGATAAGCACCGAATCGCTATCACGCGGGAGCAGATCGACAGTGTGGAAATTAAATATGATGACGAGCCATGACACCAAAGGAGCTATACGACTGGGCGGTTGAGCATGGAGCCCAGGACTACGATATTTTAGTTGATGGTGATGCGATAGATTATCTGTTTCCGGAGATTGATGGACGACTTAAAATAATAGAAATCATACGATTATGAAACTAGAACTCACACTGATCGACATTGTAGGGTACCTTCCGTATGGGTTGTACTGCTGGTATGGCGAAAATATCAAGGCCGCTCTTATGGTTGGAATTACTGATTATCAGATTCCGATTTTCGAAGTAGGCCGCAAGCCAATCCTGCGTCCGATATCCGATCTGCGCGTGGAGATCACCGAGCGAGGTTACAACGACGGGAAACCGTTCGTGCCTGTCAAACGGCTGGGCGAACTACTGGGTTCGGACTATGAGGATTGCCTAATTCTTGATTGCCGGATAAAATATTCACCAAGTGAAGTTTGGTATAGCGATATGTGCGCATTTTTAGACCTGTTCCACCGCCTTCACTTCGACTACCGCGGTCTGATCCCCGCCGGGCTGGCCGTCAGCGTTCACGATTTAAAACAGAATCCGTATGAGTGAGAGACCTAAAACAATGATAAACAACGCTGAAAGGCTTTACAATCAATACCGTATCGAATGCAATACGTTGGCCGATTGGGTTAAGTCAAAAGTGAGCTGGAGTGACGAATTTAATTGTGAGTATTTTCCGGGGGATGGGTTATGTATAGTAGTAAGCGATGCTCCTACTTTGGTCGCCAGTGCGCGCTAGATAGTCGAGCATATACAAAAGAACGGCACAATAACATTTCAAGAATTTGCTGACCTATGCGTGTAAAACTACTGCGCCGACTGAGGGAAGAAGCCGAAACGGAATCCTTATGGGTAACAGATGATTTTAAAATATATTGTCGGTATTACAAGCGCTGGATTAGGGCATATATCCTCCGCCGTGTTGCGGAGCTAAAACAGAAGAGAAGATGAAAACAAAAGTGACATTCAAAGATAGTTTTGATGATAGCCAGATGTCAGTAGAAATTACTGGTAATGGGAATATTAGGCTGGGGATGGGCGAGGATGATGTATGGCTGTCGCTTAATGATTTCGAGGAATTTATCCAAGAATGCGTCCAACTTGCTGTGAAACTTAAAGAAAGTAATAAAAAATGAAGAATGAAATTATAGTGTGGCTGTTGCTTTCAATCCTCGGAATCGTTACTGTTTGGCTTATGTATCGCGCCGTGGAAATACACGAACGGCTCAGAAAATCAATTGAGGAACTCAAAAAAGAAATAGAATCGCATGAAAACAGGACTTGAGATGATCGCAGAAAGGGGAAGCAAGATATTTGTGGCAAATGGGCAGTCACGCGAGGAACTGAGACTAAGTTACAACTCGGCTTGCAACGCCTATCTGGCTGCTTTTTGCGAGAAGCACGGCTACGATTATGAGCCGGATGCGTGGGTAGGCGACGACCCCGGAGGAATTGCAGAGGTCGGCGATCTATTCGTGAGCATGGCCGATATGCTGACGGACATCGACCGGGACGCTCCGGAGGAGGAATACATCAAGTACTACGACTACTGTATGCGTTTCGGAGGGATTTGTGACGGCAAACTGAACACCCCGAATTACGACAGCTGGCTGCGGGGATGCCCGCGGATGGACGAGGAGCAAATAGCTCGGCTGGAGGAATTGCAACGGGATGTGCGTAGTGCAGAGATGAATTTGAAAGTCGAGATCGACAGAATTAACAACCTCATCATAGGATTACGCAGAAATACCGACAACGAGGAATATGTTGTAACGTTCACGACTGATGGCCGCAAATTTTTCACGAGTAAGGATGGTGGAGATTTGATGATGCGCGATGACGACTACGCCGAGAAGCTGGCGCGGGGATACTACGGGAATCACATCCACGAAGCCACCGAAAAGGTTGATCCAACTATTAAGGAAAACTTAACAGTTGACCGGGAGTACTGGCGGAGGGTGTATGCCGGATATGTATTGGCGGGGTCGTGCGCTAGAGTAAGTCGGCTGTCTGCCGAAGGTGTCAAATTTGCTATCGCCCTCGCCGATGCCCTCCTTGAAGAGCTGGAGAAAACGGAGAAGAAATTATGAAAAAGCAATATAATGAAAGGCCTACAACCATAATAGTTTGGCTGGTCGTAATACTGGCAATAATAGTTATGATCGCCTTTACCTGAATCAAATCGGCAATGTAAAGGGCTCCCTGATCCGGAGCCCTTTGTGTTTGTGGCGCTCTCAAGCCCCACCTTTGACACATCACTCCAAAGGTAGCAACTTATTTCGATAAAAGCAAATGGGGAGAAGGGCGGAAGGGCGGCCAACTATCGCCGACTATACGGTATGGACAAATGAACTGAGCCGGGAAGAACTGATGATAATTATACATGGCATATGTAATCATCGGATCAACCAAGCGAAAAGAAAGCTCCAGTTTTTGCGGGCGCAGCGTGACAGGCGCCGAGCCACGCGGGGTAAATATAGGGAACCGAATCCGCCTATTTCGTGGCGGAGGTTTAAAACAAAGGAAAGAGATCATATTGACGGACGGCAACAGGAGTTGCCATTTTAAATAATTAGGTGGATATGGAACAAGATATTTATGAAGAATTAAAGAGTATAAAGCAGTATCTATTGTTGGGAGCTAAAAGCGCCTTAAATATGGATGATGCAGCTTTACTTACCGGGTTGTCAAAATCTCGCTTATATTGTCTCGTCAGTAAAAAACAAGTTCCTCATTATAAAAAAGGCAAATCAACCTACTTTAACAAAAAAGAATTAGAAAACTGGATGCTTCAAATTAGAGTGTCTACGGATGAGGAGGTAGAGCAACAAGCTGCACAATATGTATATAATAAAAATTGAGTATATTTGTTGTGCGAGATTTGTGTAGCAAAGGGGCTGTTTTATGCTTTTTGTTACTCGTTTGTTACCTGATTTCCCAAGATGTAACCTAAGTGTTTGATTTCCATTGTATATAATATATTATCTACGACAACTTCGGCTCGTAGCGGTGCGGTGATCCGCTGAACGCCGCAGGCGCATAAACGGGAAGGGGCGAAGATTCGAAGTGTTTCGAAGGCTTCGCTCCTTCCCGTTTTTCGTTGCCTCAGGGCGGGGGGGAGTGCGGAGCTGCCGGGATTTTTTGTGCTGTATATCGGCCCGTCCGGAAAAGTACAGTAGCGGGATAAATTATTATATTTGTATTAATAACCGATTCGACAAACTCTAAAAACCTTAATTCTATCGAAATGAACATTCCTTTGATTTTCTGGATCGTCCCTGCCGCCGCTGTCATTGCCCTGGCCGTAGCCTGGGCATTTTACCGCAGCATGAAGCGCGAGGACGAAGGTACCCCGCGCATGCGCGAGATCGCCGAGCACGTGCGCAAGGGCGCCATGGCCTACCTGCGCCAGCAGTACAAGGTCGTGCTGATCGTATTCATCATCCTGGCGCTGTTCTTCGCCTACCTGGCCTACGGCGCCGGGGTGCAGAACCCCTGGGTGCCCTTCGCCTTCCTGACGGGCGGTTTCTTCTCGGGGCTTGCCGGTTATTTCGGCATGAAGACCGCAACCTATGCTTCGGCGCGTACGGCCAACGCCGCACGCCAGTCGCTCGACCGCGGCCTGAAGGTCGCCTTCCGCAGCGGCGCCGTGATGGGGCTCGTGGTCGTGGGGCTCGGGCTGCTGGACATCTCGTTCTGGTATGTTATCCTCGAACGCTTCGTGGAGGTGTCGGGGCCGCAGAAACTCGTGGTCATCACCACGACGATGCTGACCTTCGGCATGGGCGCCTCGACGCAGGCGCTCTTCGCCCGCGTCGGCGGCGGTATCTATACCAAGGCGGCCGACGTGGGTGCCGACCTGGTGGGTAAGGTCGAGGCGGGGATTCCGGAGGACGACCCGCGCAACCCCGCGACCATCGCCGACAACGTGGGCGACAACGTGGGCGACGTGGCCGGCATGGGCGCCGACCTCTATGAGAGCTATTGCGGTTCGGTGCTCGCCACGGCGGCGCTGGGCGCGGCGGCGTTCGCCACGGCCGACGGCATGGCGATGCAGCTCAAGGCCGTGCTGGCGCCGATGCTGATCGCGGCCGTGGGGATCGTGCTCTCGATCATCGGCATCTTCCTCGTGCGAACCCGTGAGGGCGCCTCGATGCGCGAGCTGCTCCGCTCGCTGGGCGTGGGTGTCAATTTCAGTTCGCTGCTGATTGCCGGCGCGACGTTCGGTATCCTCTACCTGCTGGGAATCCAGAACTGGCTCGGGCTGTCGTGCTCGGTCATCACGGGGCTCGTCGCCGGTATCATCATCGGACAGGCTACCGAATATTACACTTCGCACTCCTATAAACCGACGCAGAAGATCGCCGGAAGCGCCCAGACCGGGCCGGCCACGGTCATCATCGCCGGGGTCGGGTCGGGCATGATCTCGACGGCCATCCCCGTCCTGACGATCGGTGCCGCGATTATCCTCGCCTATCTGTGCGCCATCGGCTTCGACATGGAGAATATGATGGCTCCGATGAACATGTCGCTGGGGCTCTACGGCATCGGCATCGCCGCCGTCGGTATGCTCTCGACGCTGGGCATCACGCTCGCCACGGACGCCTACGGCCCGATCGCCGACAATGCGGGCGGCAATGCCGAAATGAGCGGCCTCGGCCCCGAGGTGCGCAAGCGCACCGACGCGCTGGACGCGCTGGGCAATACGACCGCCGCCACGGGCAAGGGCTTCGCCATCGGATCCGCGGCGCTGACCGCACTGGCGCTGCTGGCGTCCTACATCGAGGAGATCCGCATCGGGTTGCTGCACAACGGCATCACGATGCTCGACCTGCCTAACGGCACCTCGCAGCTGGTCGAGAAGGCCTCGATTCTCGATTTCATGGAGTATTACCAGGTCTCGCTGATGAACCCGACGGTGCTGATCGGCATCTTCATCGGCGCCATGATGTCGTTCCTGTTCTGCGGCCTGACGATGAACGCCGTGGGACGTGCCGCCGAGAGCATGGTGAACGAGGTGCGCCGCCAGTTCCGCGAGATCAAGGGCATCCTCACGGGCGAAGGCACGCCGGACTATGCCCGCTGCGTGGAGATTTCGACCCGCGGTGCACAGCGCGAGATGATGTTCCCCAGCCTGCTGGCCATCGTCGTGCCGGTAGCCGTCGGTCTCGTGTTCGGCGTGGCCGGCGTGATGGGCCTGCTGGTCGGCGGCCTCAGCTCGGGTTTCGTGCTGGCCGTGTTCATGGCCAATGCGGGCGGCGCGTGGGACAATGCCAAGAAGATGGTCGAGGAGGGGCATTTCGGCGGCAAAGGCTCCGAATGCCACAAGGCCACCGTGGTGGGCGATACCGTCGGCGACCCGTTCAAGGACACTTCGGGCCCGTCGCTCAACATCCTTATCAAGCTGATGTCGATGGTCTCCATCGTCATGGCCGGGCTCACGGTGGCCTGCCACCTTTTCTGATGCCTTGCCTGCCGGGAGGGGCGGGTGCCGCCCGAATCCGGATTCGGGACAGGCAGGGCTGCGGCCGGGCGTTGCCCCGTCTCTGGCTCCGGCTCCCGGCTAAAGGCGATGTTCCGGCTCCGGCTCCGGCTCCCGGCGAAGGCGTTGTACTGGCTTCGGCCCGCAGCGAAAGGCGATGTTCCGGCGCCGGCCGCTGTGAAATAAAAAACCACCCTGTGCAGGGTGGTTTTTTATTGGATGCCGTCCTGTGAAGGCGGCTTCATGTCGGCCTCAGAAAAGGCCGGAAATACGGCTGAGGGTTGGAGCCGGGGCGCGGCGCAGGCAGGGTATGGGCAAGTCCGCGCCGGGGGTTGGAGCCTCGTTGCTTTTTGCTCGCGCGAATTACTTCTTGCTCGCGCCGCTTTCGAGGATCGAGACGATGGAGTAGAGCGTGAAGCAGATGGCGCCGAAGCCCGCCAGCACGCGTGCGGGGACGAAATACTTGGGCTCGGAGAGTGCCGCCTCGTAGAGGAATGCTGCGAGGAACAGGCAGGCCAGGGCCGTAAGCACCGGGATGATCGGGATGCGGTTGGCCAGCGGGAAATCGGCGTGCCAGATCTTTGCCAGCAGGATGACCTTGCTCGATATGCTCCAGCAGATCAGTGCCAGCCCTATGAGCACGAAGCCCACGAAGCTGATCGCCTCGCCCCGGAGCGTGAAGAGGAGGATCAGCCCCAGCACGAAGGCCAGGCCGCCCATCGCGAGCACCAGCCCCATCCACCGGCGGCGTTCTTCCATCGTATAGCTGCCCCGTGCCTGGCGTGCGATACTGGCTACCAGCGCGATGAGCGACGTGCAGACACAGGCGATGCCGAACATGACGCTTCCCGCCACGATATGCGCCGGGAGCGTTCCCAACGCGAAGAGCAGGATGCACCACACCCATGCCCCGGCGGCTATGGCCGACACGATGAATATCAGCAGCGAACTCTGCCCGCGGGTGAAGCCTGCGGGGTTGACCGAGAAGGTGCTGTCGCCCGAGTTCTTGGGGATCAGGCTGAACCGCGTCGAGGAGGTGGCCGCCGTCGAGACGCACGCCGTGATGAACCCCAGCCCGCAGATTACATGCCCCGTGACGAACGCCCCGGTCATGTGCGACTGGATGATGAAAAGCCCGCAGATGACCGTCATGGCGGCGACCGCATAGCCGATGGCCGGGAAAAGGTATTTCGCGGCGGCGGTATAGGTGCCGATGATCTGGCGGATGATGGTGGCGGCGGTGCAATAGAGCGCGATGCAGATCGAGCCCAGGAAAAAGAGCACGGGGCCTGCCGTGAGCCGCGAGGGGTCGTCGCCGGCGGCGAAAACGTAGGCGCCGTAGGCGAAACAGAAGGCTGCCATCGCAAGGGGAATGGCGCGGAAGAGGATGCTTATGCCATAGTTCATAATCGGAGTTTTTGTTATGCGCCAGCCTGCAAATCATGAACCAAACGAAAAAATGGCTATCTTTGCCCCATGGAAAATATCGTTTTCGACCTGGGCGGAGTACTTTTTGCCCGCGACAGAAGTAAGTGTACGCAAGAATTCCACGACTTTTTCAGTTTCATCCGTTCGGAGCCCATGCCGGCTTTTTGGGAGGATTACGACCGGGGCGTACTGACGCTCGACGAGGTGACCGGCATCCTTTCCGGGGTCAACGCCTGCCCGCGTGCGAAATGCGAGGAGTACCTGCGCCTGTCGATCGACATGCAGGAACCCGTGAAGCCTACCGAACAGCTTGTCCGCGACCTGAAGGCCGCCGGCTACAAGTTGTTCGTGCTTTCGAACATGTCGCGCGAGTTCATCGACTTCCTGCGCCGGTTCCCCGTCTACGGGCTTTTCGACGGCGAGGTGGTCTCCTGCGAGGAGGGCGTGGTGAAACCCGAGCCGGAAATCTACCGGCGACTGCTCGGCCGCTACGGACTCGATCTTGCGCAGACGCTCTTTATCGACGACCGCCCGGCCAATATCGCTGCTGCAGCGGCGCTGGGTATCCGCGGGCAGCTGTTCGACCATTCGGCGCCGGCCGCAACCTGCGACCTGCTGCGCCGCAGCCTGCTGCCCGAAATAGTAGGGTAGCAGCCCGAGACCATATCCGGGTACTCCGTCCGTATAGCCGTACCCGCAGGCCGTTCGCTCCGCCCGCACGAATCGTCGGCTTCCCCTTTTGCAGCGGTTTTCCCTGTCCCGTGATCCGATCCGTCCGATGATTGAAAAATAAAAAGGGCCGCTCCTTAGAGCGGCCCTTTGCTTTGGATCGGATTCCGTTATTCGAAGTTGGCGTCCTTCATCAGTTCATACTCCGGCGAGAGTGCGTACATGCGTACGTATTCGAACTTGCCGGTGTCGACGAGCTTGAACTCGAATGCGTGCGTCACCTTGCCCGTGCCCGAGCCGATGTGCTGCGTGTAGAGCATCATTTGTACGGTGTAGATCACGTCGATGCCGGAGATCATCTTGACATCGGGGTAGAGCGTGCCCAGGGCGGCCGACATTACCTCGCCGAAACGCTTTTCGACTTCGTCGTAGAACGCCTGGTACGAAGCGCGTGCTGCTTCCTTGTCGTCCGACCCCCAGTTGTCGTAGGCCGATACGTCGTCGCCGGCTTCGCTCCAATAGTATTTCGGGAGCGTGTTGATACGCCAGTTCAGGTTGGTGTAGCTTGCTGCGCAACCGCTGTAATACTCCGCATCCGTGAGGCGGCTGCCGCTGCGGTTGTCCGTCGTATAGGCGGCGTCCTTGTTCTGGAGCACCCAGTCCACGCAAGCCTGGTAGAAGCTCTTGCTGTAAGCGCTGCGGTCGGGGGCCACGACGAGCGTCATGCTGGGGTCGAAGTTCCATTTGCCGCTGACCTTCTTGAACGGGCCGTCGAGCGTCTCGGTGTCCTCGGTCTTGATCCAGTCCGCACCGTCGTAAGTGTACTCGTCGGCGAAGAGCAGGGTTACCTTGTCCGTCGAGTCGTAGAAGTGGTATGCCACGTTCATCTTCTCCTCGGCCAGGGCGTAGGGATATTTGTACTTCAGGTAGAGGGGCAGGTAGGTGTCCTGCGAGAACGACGAACTGAAGTTGGGATTGGTGGCGCCCATCTGCGTGTAGTCCTCGGGGTTGACCATCGTGGTGTTTTCTGCGGCTGCCCACGACGTGCCGTCAAAGGTGTAAATCGCATAGCGGTTCTTGGTCACCGCGGCGCGGGTCATGCCGAAGGAAGCTGCCGAAGCATTGGCTGCCGGCTTGACAGAAGTGACCATCGTATTGAGGAACTTGCTGCCCGATACGCCGATCGCATAGCCTTCCACGACGACTTCCTGTCCGTCGAGTGCTGGGTCTACGGCGCCGTCCAGGACATACGAGAGGCTGCCTTGTGCCGTCAGCGCTTCGTCGTTGATGACGTTGTAGTAGTTGCCGTCAATTTTCAGCGTACCCGTGTAACGCACGTACTGCGCCGTGGTCAGCGTCAGGTAACCGTCCATGTCGGTACCGTCCATTTCGCGGATCGCGGGGTAGGTGAACTTATTGGCCTCGGTATTGAGTTTGGTGACGGTCGATGCCGCGGGGTACTGGTTCAGCCCGGCATAAGCCGAAGTGGTACCTTCCACGCTGACCAGATCGCCGATGGCATAGGTTCCGGTCGGGTCGGCATTGGTATAGATGAGGATCGACCCTGTGCCGTCGTTGATGAGGAAGCCGCGCTTGTAGGTCGCTGCGATCTGTCCCTTCACGCTGAACGTGCCGGGATCGGCCGATGCGACGACGCCCACGGGCGTGAATGCGGGCTGCGAACCCTCCTCGGTGATCGTGGCGACCATCATGTTGGCGAATTTGGGTGCGTCGCCGCTCTTGCTGACGGAGAAGAGGTAACCGGTCGCGGTGACCTTCTTACCGTCCAGGCTCTCGTCGATCTGCCCCTTGTTGGGGAAGGAGAGGCTGCCGGTGGCCGTCGCGGCACCGTCCACCTTGAGGTTGTAATAGTTGCCGCTGATCGAGAGCGTACCCGTCAGGCTGACGAATTTGATCGACGTTGCGGTCAGGTAGGCGTCGAGCTCGCTGCCCGACATGGCCTGTGCCGTGGGGAAGGCGAAATTCTTGGTTTTCTCCACGAGCGTGATCTCGGCCGTGTTGCCGAATTGCATGCCGCTGTTGTATTCCGTAACGGCACCCTTGACCTTCACTACATCGCCTAGCGAGTAGTTCGACGGGGCGTTCAGATATACCAGAATAGCCCCCGTGGTGTCGTCGACGATAAAGCCGCGGGCATAGGCAGCCGAAACGGTGCCCTGCACGGTATAGTCGCCGGGGGCAATGATTTCGCTGATCTTGTTGATGGTCTCGGGGATTTCGCCGCCTCCGGTCGAAGGCTCCTGCTCGGAATAGGCGTATTCGGCGATGACGTAGTCGCCGGCCTCGGCGTTCTTGACGGCCTCCTTGAGGATGCGCGGCAGGTAGTTGGCTGCCGGCTTACCGGGTGTAAAGTAGTCGGCCGTGATATCCTCGCCCCAGGCTACCTCGTAGTCGGCGGCCTTGAGCTCGTAGGTCGAGGCGGAAGCGATGCCGGTGATGGCCTCGGATATCTCGCCGCGCTGGTTCTTATAGGTAACGGTGACAGTCGAGCCGTTCGAGAGGTAGCTGTCGTAACCTGCAGCCAGGAAGGCGGGCAGGTACGTCGTGGCAGAAGCGGCTTCGGAGAAACATTTTGCAGTGCCTACGGCGGCCAGGGCTGCCACTGCATCGGGCCCTGCGGCTTCGGCGATCGCCTTGTTGGCGGCGTTCGACGCGACGCTGGCGTAGTCGGCGTCGGTCATCGTGTATTTCAGCACCTGGACGTCGGTGATCTCCTTGTCGGGGTTGAACCCGTCCAGATACTCCTCGTTGTAATCGTCGACATTACAACCCCCCCCCACGAATGCTATCGTCGCAAGGGCCAGAAGGTATTTTACAATATGCTTGTTCATATGGTTCGCTGTAATTAGAAGTTAATTTTCAGTCTTACGGTATAGGTACGACCGAACGAGTACATTACGGCATATACGTTCTGCCAGATACCTTCGTCGGCTGCGGCGCACTGCGCGTCCATGATGTAGTTGTAGTCGTAGACGTTGTTCACGTTGCCGTAGATCGTGGCGCGTACGTTGCCGATCTTGAAGGCGTAGCTGGCCGAGAGGTCGAGCTGGTGTCCCCACGGAATTTTCCACGGGTCTTTCACGTCGACGGTCGAGTTACCGCTCAGGCTGGTCTGCGAACCGATGTAGAAGTCGGCGTAGTTGTTGCCGTAGGCGTTCCAGTCGGCGCTGACGCGCAGGCCCTTCATCGGGCGTACCGTGACGCCGAGGGCTCCGGTGGTCTGTGCCGAACCGCCGACCTTGATGCCTTTCTGCTTCAGGTTCAGCCATGCGTGGTCTTCAGCCATGATGCCCGAGGCGACCGTGCCGTCCAAAGCCTTGGTCAGGGGCTGCCCCTGCGTGTCGTAGATGTAGCCCTTCGAGTCGCTGTCCCACTGCCAGTCGCCCAGCGAAAGCATACCAGTCACGTCCAGCCAGCGGTTGGGGCGCAGTACGAAGTCCAGTTCGAGGCCCATGTGGCGTGCGTCCACACCCGAGAGGTTCACGCGGGCGTAGTCGCCGTTGGCCATCGAGCTGGAACGTACGACCGACTTGTCCATCCAGAGCGTGTAGTAACCGTTCAGGTTGACCGAAAGGATGCCCGAGCGGAACCCGTAGCCTACCTCGGCCGAGAAGACCTTTTCGTTCAGCGGGTCGGGGTTCTTGGCGTTACTCGTGGTGCTCTGCAGGAACGCGCCGCCCGAGAAGAACGGGGCGCGGCTGATGTAGCCCAGGTTGGCGAACACGTTGTGTTTCTCGTTGATGTTGTAGTTGGCGCCTCCCTTGACCGTGTAACCGATGAAGTTCACGTGCTCGGACTCGGCGTGTGCGGCGTCGTAGTAGAAGCGGTCGTAGCGCCAGTAGCCGGTGTTGGAAACCGAACCCGATACGAAGGCGTTGAGGTTTTTCTTCGTCCACTCCAGCTGGGCGAATACGCCTTCCTGGTGTACGTGGCCGTCGTAGTCGCGGTAAACCTTGTCGCCGACCTGTAATTTCTGGTATTTCCAGTTGGGATCGGCTGCGGCGGCGTTCTGCTCGGGCTTGACGTTCTTGCGGCTGTCGTCGTCGATGTAGTACTTACCGTCGTAGAGGTCGATGATCTCGTTGTTGTGCTCGCCGATGTAGTAGCGCACGTCGATACCGGCCGACAGTTCGAGCGACTTGGAGATCTGGTTGGTGTAGGTCGAGAGCAGTCCGTACCACATGTGGTGGTTGTTGCTCTTCGACATGATCATGCGCGAACCGTCGGGGCTGGCGGCGTTCATCTCCTGGATCTTGTCGTAGGCGAACGTGCCGTCGGGGTTGCGGAAGGTGGTGTTCAGCACGCCGTAGTTGGTACCTTTCCACATGTTGCGGTCTGCCGAGGTGCGGCCCTGGCCCGAGTAGCCGCTGCCGCGTCCGATCGACATGTAGAGCGCCGTCGAGAGCGACGACTTGTAGTCGATCTGCCACTGGTGGTTCAGCGAGATCTGGGGCTTGTGGTATTCGTTGAAGTGCGAGTAGCGCTGCCTGCCGTTCTTGTCGAAACCGTACTCGGCGTTGTAGCGGTACATGTCCTTTTCGCCCATGAAGTTCTTGGCCTTCTGCCACTCCTCGATCTTCAGTCCGTCGTCGAGGGCATGGCGCTGCGCGTGCTTCTGCGGGGCGCCGAAGGCGGTCAGCGACAACTGGTGGCGGTCGTTGATGCGCTTCGAGATGTTGACGAACCAGTTGTAGCCTTCGAAGTTGGTTCCCTGGATGTAACCGTCGCCCCAGCGCTTCGCGCCGAGTACCGACAGTGCCCAGCCGCTCTTCGTGAGGCCCGTCGAGAGGCTGAACGAAAGGCTGTAAAGGCCGTCGTTACCTACGCCGAACGAGAACGTGCCGCCCTGCTTGGCCTCAATGCCGTTGGTCACGATGTTGACCGAACCGCCGACCGAGGGCGACGAGATTTTCGAGGCGCCCAGGCCGCGCTGGGTCTGCATGCTGCGCGTCACGTCCGAGAGGCCGGCCCAGTTCGACCAGTATACCCCCCCCCACTCCATGTCGTTCACGGGGACGCCGTTGACCATTACGGCCACGTTGGCCGCCTGGAAACCGCGCATGTTGATCTTCGAGTCGCCGAAGCCGCCGCCGTCCTTGGTCACGTAGACGCCCGGGGTCGATTTCAGGATTTCGGGGAACTCCTGCCCGCCGAGTTTGTAGCTGATCTCCTCGGCGCTGACCGTCGATACGGCTACCGGGGTTTTGCGCTGCACGGCCACCGACTGCATGACGATGACATCCTGCAATGCCACGGCGTCGGGCTCCATCTGGATGATGCCCAGGCGTGCGTTCGGGCCCGTGACGGGTTTTTTGGTCGGGACGTAGCCCACGTAGCTGATCTCGATCTCCTTGGCATCGGTCTTCAGCGTGAAGTTGCCGTCGACGTCGGTGCTGACACCCTGCGATGTGCCGGGTACGGTCACAGAGGCACCGATCAGCGGTGCGCCGGTCTCATCTACGATTTTACCCGTAACTGCCGATTGCGCGACAGCGGCGGACACTCCGAACAGGATCAGGGCGGCCGTCATGAGGAAATGTTGTAAATGTTTTCTCATACTTTTTAATGGATTAGTAAATAAAAGAGTGTAATGGATATTTCGGTTTCTTCATAGCGTGGTGTCGTGGTTCGCGGCACTAAGATCGGGGATTTTTCCGCTCCCGCCGGTGGGGTGGCGGAAGTTTCACAGGATTTTAACCCCCGGCAGCCTTTCGGGAAGGCTCTGAGATCCATGGTATGCCGGGGTTTGTATAAAGTTGCGAGGGATACTCCGCGTGTGAGATACCCCTCGTTGTTGCGTATCGCAGGCCGTGCCCGGCGATAGCCGATGTCCGGTTTGCATACCTTCTCCCGCACCGTATCGGTGATGCAGGGTGCCGGTGGAAACCGTTATTTCCATAAAGCCGTCCATAATTTGCTTATACAAATTTAAACCAAATATTTCACAGCCGCAACAGAACACCGCAAATTTTGTTCAAATATTTTTCAACCTGTTGACGGGCACGGCCTTGCATGTTGCGGCACGTTCCTTGTGCAGCTGACTCGCATGCAGGCTTTCAAGGAACTATACTGGCGTTATTCGCTTTTCGTGCTGATCCTCGGACTGGGGGTCACGATCTTCATCGAGCTGACCCCGTTCCTGGGCGGGGTGCTGGGTGCCATGACGATCTACGTGCTGCTCCGGCGGCAGATGCATTACCTCACGGCTTGCCGCAAATGGCGGCGCAGCCTGGCCGCGTCGCTGCTGCTGGGCGAGGCGGTGCTGTGTTTCCTAGTGCCAATCAGCCTGATCGTCTGGATGGTCGTCAACCAGGTGCAGGACATCGCCCTCAAGCCCGAGTCGATCGTCGAGCCGCTCAAACACATCGCAGCGCTGATCCACGAAAAGACGGGATACAACCTTTGGCAGGAGAGGAATATCGCGTCGCTCGTGGGGGTGATCCCTCATTTGGGGCAGTGGGTGCTGGGCAGCATCATGGATTTCGGCATCAACATCGTCGTGCTGCTGTTCGTGCTCTATTTCATGCTCATCGGCGGCCTGCGCATGGAGGAGTACTGCCGCGAGATACTGCCTTTCAACCGCGACGTGGGCAGCAGCGTCATGCGCGAGGTGCACATGATCGTCCGTTCGAACGCCATCGGCATCCCCCTGCTGGCCGTCGTACAGGGCATCGTGGCGTTCGTGGGCTACCTGGTCTTCAACGCCCCGAGCCCGCTGTTCTGGGGCGTGCTGACCTGTTTCGCAACGATCATCCCCATCTTCGGGACGGCGCTCATATGGCTGCCGCTTGCGGGTTACATGGCGCTGACGGGCGACTGGGGGCCGGCCATCGGGCTGCTCCTCTACGGCGGGCTGGTCGTGACGCACGTGGACAACGTCGTGCGGTTCATCATGCAGAAGAAGATGGCCGATACGCATCCGCTGGTGACGATCTTCGGCGTTTTCATCGGGCTGTCGCTCTTCGGGTTCATGGGGGTGATTTTCGGGCCGCTGATGCTGGAGATGTTCGTCTTCTGCGTCAATATCTTCAAGAAGAAGTACCTCGACGGGACGTCGTACAAGCAGTTGTTCGTCCCCGAGCAGGATATTCAGGCGTAGCCCGCCGGGCGCTTCCGGGCGGGGCGCTTTTACGAAAAGTAACCGTTTCCGGTGTTTTTTGTGAAAAATCCCTGTAAAATGGTTGGAATTTCAAATTGTTTATTATCTTTGTTATTGGAATAACAGTAAAAGCGGCAACAAGAACCCTTAATCAAAAATATCACAATGGCGAGAAATCTCAAAATCAGAGACCTTACGTTGCGCGACGGACAGCAGTCCTCGTTCGCGACGCGCATGTCGCAGGCACAGGTAGACCGTTGCCTGCCCTTCTACAAGGATGCAAATTTCTATGCGATGGAGGTCTGGGGCGGTGCCGTACCCGACTCGGTGATGCGTTATCTCAACGAGAACCCGTGGACGCGCCTGGAGACGATCTACAAGGCTGTGGGCAAGGTGTCGAAGCTCACGGCGCTTTCGCGCGGCCGTAACCTGTTCGGCTACGCGCCTTACCCCGACGACGTGATCGACGGCTTCTGCCGCAACGCGATCGAAAGCGGGCTGGGCATCATGCGTATCTTCGATGCCCTGAACGACGTGGACAACGTGAAATCGACGATCAAATACGTCAAGCAGTACGGCGGCATCGCCGACTGCGCCGTATGTTATACGGTCGACCCGAAATATCCCGAACCCTCCTTCATGCAGCGCCTGATGGGCAGGAAACAGCCGCAGCCCGTCTTCACGGATGCCTATTTCCTCGACAAGGCAAAACAGATGGCCGCACTGGGCGCCGACATGATTACCATCAAGGACATGTCGGGCCTGATCCCGCCGCGCCGTGTCGCCACGCTGGTCAAGCTGTTCAAGAAGAACATCTCGATTCCGGTCGATTTCCATACCCACTGTACCCCCGGCTACGGCCTGGCTTCGGTGCTCGCGGCCATCGTGGCCGGCGTCGACATCGTCGATACCAACTGCTGGTATTTCGCCGAAGGCACGGGTGCCCCGGCCATCGAGCTGATCCACGTGTTCTGCGGCAAACTGGGTGTCGACACCGGCGTGAACATGGAGGCCGTGGCCAAGATCAACACCCAGCTGCGCGAGATCCGCAAGGAGCTCAACCAGTCGGTGTTCGGTGCGGACAAACCCGAACCCAAGGCATTCAACCCGCTGACCGACAAGCTTCCCGCCGAGATCGACGCTCTGTTCGACAAGGCCATCGCGGCCGCCAAGGCCGACGATGAGGACGGCACGATCGATGCCTGCCGCAAGATCGAGGCCTATTTCGGTTTCCCGGCTCCCAACGAACTGGTGCAAAAGGCCGAGATACCCGGCGGCATGTACTCGAACATGGTCGCCCAGCTCAAGCAGCTCAAGGCCGAGGACATCCTGCCGCGCGCCATGGAGCTGATCCCCTCGGTGCGCCTGGCCGCAGGCCTGCCGCCGCTGGTGACCCCGACCTCGCAGATCGTCGGTGCGCAGGCCGTCAACTGCGCCCTCGACGAGAAGGCCGGGCGTCCGATGTACACCAACAAGAGCTCGCAGTTCGTCGGCCTGGTCAAGGGCGAGTACGGACACACGCCCGTGAAAATCGACCCCGAATTCCGCTTCAAGATCTGCGGCGTGCGTGAGGAAACCCCCTACGATACGTCGAAATACCAGATGCAGCCCAACCCCGAACTTCCCGAGGCCGGAGGCGTGAAGCTCGCCGCCAACGAGAAGGAGGTGCTGCTGCTCGAGTTGTTCCCGATGGTAGCCAAGACTTTCCTCACGGACATGAAGGTCAAGGCCTACGCCGCGGCCAAACCCGTCGAGCCCAAGGCCGAGGAGAAGAAAGCCGAGGAGGTGAAGAAGATCGTCATCACGGGCAATGCCGTGACGGCGCCGCTGCCTGGCCGTATCATCGAACTCAAGGTCAAAGTGGGCGATACGGTCAAGGCCGGTGACGAGATCGCAGTCCTGGAGGCCATGAAAATGGAGAATTCCGTGACGACCGATTACGCCGGCACGGTAAAGCAGGTGCTGGTACAGCCCGGCGAGAACGTGGCTACCGACGCCGTACTGGTCGAGATCGGATGATCCCCATCGGCACATTCGTCCGAAGAATGGGCAGCTGGCTGTATGTCGGTTGCCCTTTTTCGTGCGGTTTTATTATAAAACAGTATATTTGTACCATCAAATAATTAAACCTTAGACTTATGGCATTTCTAAAAGAATTCAAGGAGTTCGCCCTCAAGGGGAATGTGATGGACATGGCCGTCGGTGTGATCATCGGCGGTGCATTCGGCAAAATCGTCTCGTCGTTGGTGAACGACATCCTGATGCCGCCGATCGGGGCGCTGATCGGCAATACCGATTTTTCGCAGCTGCGGCTCGATATTTCGAAGTTCCGGGACATGACTTCGAGTGCCGTGCATGCCGTCGGCGACGTCGTGACGGGCGGCGGCGAAGCCGCTGCAAAGGCGGCTGCCGAGCCCGTTTACTGGAATTACGGCGCCTTCATCCAGCAGTGCATCGACTTCACGATTCTGGCATTCTGCGTCTTCCTGATGGTCAAGCTGATGAACCGGCTGATGCGGAAAAAGGAAGAGGCCGCCGCTCCGGCGCCTGCTCCCGAACCCGCACCCACGAAGGAGGAGTTGCTGCTGACGGAAATCCGCGACCTGCTCAGGGAGCAGAAGAAATAATTACCCGATACGTGCAGCGGGCTGGCTGCCAAATGCAGCCAGCCCGCTTGTATTTGCGCGTGCCGGCCGTGCCTATGGGTTGCGGCAAGGGAGGGGAACCCGCTGCCCAGCCCGGCGGTCTCATTGGTCGGACTCCTTTTTGTGCGTATACTCCTGTAATATATAAGTGGTGAAGATCGGGAACATCATCATTCCCAGCGTAGGCAGCAGGATGGTGATGACCTTGCCGATGGCCGTGACGGCGAATATCTCGGCGCCGACGGTCGTGACGTTCATCCAGGCCCACCACAGGGCGTTTCCGAAACCATGGAGTTTGTCATTGACGAATATTTCGTAGTCGTAGAAGACCAGTGCCGAGATATAGGTGAAAACCACGACCGTGAAGATGTAGGCCGTGAATAGCCGGCGGATCTTGTTGTCCACGAGCCATTGCACGACTACGTAGAGTGCCAGGAACGCCCGCATCAGCGGCATCACCCCGATCAGCATGGCCCAGTAGCGGGGGAGGTCTGCACCGCTCCAGGCCAGGATGTTCAGGTAGGGGATCGAGATCAGGAAGAACAGAATGTTCCGCCCGAAGAAGCGCCCTTTATGCCCGGCTGCCGCCCAGCGTACGAAGAAATCGCACAGGAAAAGGATGCAGACCGCCAGCTGCACGGTCAGGTAGCTCTGCGAAAAACGGGTGTGGTCTCCGCCGATGATTTCCCACGAGACCGCGACGAGCAGGACTACGCCGGCGATTACCTTGAGTATGCTCAGGGAATTGGTAATTTCGTTGCGTGATGTATCTGTCAGCGACATGTCGTTCTGTTTGCCCACAGGCGGGGCAAAATCGGTGCCAAAGCCCCGGACTGCGAATTTTCCGGTGATTTTTTGCCGAAAGATTTTGCACGAATGAAAAATTCTATTACCTTTGCACTCGCTTTGATGCAATGGCGGGTTAGCTCAGCTGGTTAGAGCGCATGATTCATAATCATGAGGTCCCGAGTTCAAGTCTCGGACCCGCTACGAAATAAAAAGGGACATCCTTGTAAAAGGTGTCCCTTTTTTGTTCCCTGCCCCCCCCCTTTTTTATGCCCGATGTCTCTCTATGATAAAGAAATAACGCTGTAAATTGTTCGTTTACAGCGTTATGCGATGGGTGTCAGGCCGTCTTGCCTCCGGGGCAGACAACCGGCAGGGGCAAGTCGCCGCAAAGTATATCCGTTTCAAACGATCCTTCGGCGGCAATTACCGGGATTTACTGGTGAAACAGGTTTCCGACGGGGTATCGGCGACCGAAAACCTCAATTCCCCGCCGCGGAGAATATCCGCATGGTCTATTGCCGGCCGTTCGAGCGCTTTCCCGTTGAGGGTGACCGATTGTACGTAGCAGTTGCCGGATCCGAAATTTTCACAGACGATGCGGAAATCCCTGCCATTGGGTAGATGCAGTATGATTTCAGGCAGGCAGGGAATTCCCAGCTGGTATTCGGTGGAACCCGGGCACATGGGATAGAATCCCATGGCACTGAATAAATACCATGCGCTGAGCTGTCCGCAGTCGTCGTTCCCCGGCAATCCGCTCGGCTGCGGCAGATAGTAGGTGTTTACGATGTCGTAAACGCGCCGCTGCGTCTTCCACGGCATTCCGCACAGGTTATACATGTAGGGGGCGTGCATCGAAAATTCGTCGCCGACATAATATATCCCGTTGTCGAAAATGTCGTCGAGGAAAGCGGCCATGGCATCGTTCCCGCCCATGAATTCGATCAGGGCAGGGACATCGTGCGGTGCGAACAACGTGTAGTTCTTGCGGTAGTTCAGGGCTCCCGTTTCGTTGAACCCGCTCCAGACGCTGATATTGTAATCCGAAGGCGCTGCCCATGTGCCGTCACTGCGACGGGCGCGCACCAACTTTGTCTCGGCGTCGAGTACGTTTTTGAAACGCTGGCTTCGCAGATCGTATTCGCGGGCCTTTTCCGTATCCCCTTTCGCCTCGAAGAAACGTGCCAGGCACCAGTCGTCGTAGGCGAATTCCATCGTCCGGGCTACGGATTCCCGGTAGTGGTCGACCGGAACATAGCCCAGGCTGTTGTAATCCTCGATTCCGAGGCGTCCCCAGGCAATATGGTTCCCTTTCACATTGGCATTCTTGAGCATGGCCTCGGCCGCCTTCTGCTCGTCGAATCCGCGGACTCCCTTGACATAGGCGTCGGCGATGATCGCATCCGAGTGCGTCCCCATCATGCAGTTCGTGTAGCCCGGGTTCGGCCATTTGGGCATCCAACCGCCTTCGTCGTATCCATTGAGCAGTCCGGTGACCATGTGCGACGCCAGGTCGGGTTTCAGAAGCACCAGCAGCGGATGAAGTGCCCGGAACGTATCCCATGTGGAATAATCCGTGAAACTTTCGCCTTCGCAGACTTGTCCGTTGTACGGGCTCCTGTATCGGCCGTTTTCCGAAATGCTGCGCGGCAGCAGGAATGCGTGGTAAAGCGCCGTATAGAAGACCTGCTTCTGTTGTTCGGTGGCTCCCGGCAATTCGATGCAGGCGAGGGCCTCGTTCCATTTTGCAGCCGTTGCGCGGGCGATTTTATCCACCCCGGCTCCGGCGATTTCGCGTTCGAGGTTGGCACGGGCGTCCTCTTCGCTGATAAACGATGTCCCGACCCATGCCCTTACGGTTTCTCCGGTGGCGGCCTCGAACCGGACATAGGCTCCGCATTTGGTGGAACATGCCAACCGTTTATTTCCGCGAAGCAGTAATTTCCGTGCTGCATCTCCGGGCCGGATCCAGCTCAGCTTGACCCGCGAATTCCATTCATGCTGGTAGTAGTCGACACGGATATCATACATTCGACCGGCTTCCAGCATTACGTTTTTCTGTGTGGGCGTCATGCTGTAACCATGCGGGCCCCAGTCGTCGATTACCAACTCCCCGTCGAGCCAGAGCCGCGCCCCGTCATCGGATTGCAGCCCGAGCAGGTAGCTGCCCGTTTCGGGCGCTTTGAGTTTCCCTGTCCATGTTACCTGGTAATCCTTTACGTCGATATCGTCGGCGGGACGGTACCAGTCCCAGTCGAAATCCACCACAGGGTCGATGCGCTCCGAGCGCACGGCCCCCAGCCAGTCGGACTGGTGGGTATAGACACCCCGCAGGCCGTTTACGAGTTTGCCATCCTTTTCTGTGAAGAGATACCGGTTTTCGATGACTTCGGGGTAATCCATGTTTTGGTTGAAAGTCCCGAAGTCTTCGAACTCCTTGTCGAAGCGGACAACGAAAAATCCCGTCTCGCGATAGGCCCGTGCGGTCATGGCGCTCTTGCCGGAGATCTCCCGCCGTTCGGGTGAAATGCTGATTTCGGCCGGTGCCCCGGCCGTAAAGAGCGAGGGCATGGCATCCACTACGACGTAGGCGCTGTCGCAGGCCGGGTAAACGAAATCGAAGACCGCCGACGCTTTCGTCGCCGCCATCCGAACCTGTATGTCATAGTCGTCGAGATGTACCTCGTAGAGCGACGGCCGGGCCCGTTCGGCCTCGTGCCGGAACGACGAACTGCGTTCCTCGGGACGGACTTTCAGCGTGCCGGTCAGGGGCATGAGCTCCAGGGCACCGTAGTCGAACATTACGGCTCCGCTGGGATAATGCGTTCCCAGGAATCCCGAAATGTATTCGTGTGCATACCAATAGGGGACGCGGTGGTGGAGTGTCCCCGGTTTTTTGTCGGGCAGGGTGTGGGCCGTCCATTCGGTCATGCCGAAAGGTTCCGTTACGCCGGGGAACGTGTATCCCGAAGCCTCTTCGTGTCCGGCGATGGCTATCCCGCCCTGCCAGACTTCGGTGCCTATCAGCGGATTGACATGTGATTCCGGCGTGCTTGTGCAGCATACGGCCAGCAGGGATGCGAAAGGAATGAGGACTCTTTTCATCGCAGTCGTTATTTACGGATATATCCGGCCGCACGCATATAGAGATAAGCCACGCAGCTCTGCATACGCAGGTCGTATTCAGCGAGGGGTTGTGTGAGCGGCGCATTCCAGTATTCGGGGTAACGGCCGTTTGCGTCGCGCAGCGATTCGTGGATAAATCCGATTGCCTGCAATGCCTTGGACAACACGGATGGATCCTTTTCCAGGTCGTAAAGGTCGAACCACGCATCCACCAGCGCGAATGCGAAATAACCGGGGTCGTTGAGGGAACCGTTGACCGGGTTGAACCAGCGTGCTTCGGCCGATGCCAAAGTCGCTTTGGCCTGTCGCAGGTAACTCTCTTCCCCTGTGGCTTTGTATAGATACAGCCACCCGCGGATCATGAATCCCGCGTTGTACGACCATTTCTGGGTGTTGACCGCCCCGTCATCGACCATCTTGGCGTCCCAGAATAAATCGTCCGAGCCGTCGAGCAGGTTTTCCCGCGTCCATTCTTCGATGCGCCGGGCGTCTTCGAGGAACCCTTGTTCATTGGTCAGTTCATAAAGTTTCATGGATGCCAGGATAGCCACGGCCGAACAAATCGTATTTTTCTGGGGTTCGTATTGGGCGAAGGTTTCCTGGAAATAGATGCCTCCGCCGAGCACGTCATCTTCGCCCGACATGGTGAAATTCAGTGCCTGCCGGGCTTTTTCGAGGTATGTCCGGTCTCCGGTCTGCTCGTATGCCCTTGCCAGCCCGATGGCCATCCAGCCGTTCTCGTCGTAGTAACGGTCGGGGGTGCCCGCCGTTACGGGCAGCGTGCAGTAGCCTGCAATGCCTTTGTAGTCGGGCGACCAGTGGCGTTCCAGGTTCTGGAAGCAGGACATGAGCGCGCCTTTCCATTCGTCGGCACGCAATCCGGCGCCTTCGGCGTAGGTGTATTGCAGGAAAATGTTCCCCCAGATAAAGGACACCTGTGTGCGATCCTGGTTTTCGTAGTAGGAATCCGTCCCGTCGATGCGCAGATCCCGGTCGATGGCGGCCAGGGTTTCACGAGCCCATTGCATGTAGTTGTTGTCGCCGTATTCTTGTTCGGGATTGCTGCCGATGATTCGGTCGGGCATTACGGCATTGCAACCCGTTGCCGAAAATGCGAATACCAGCATCGGCAATATGTGAACCAGGGAATTAAGTGCTTTTTTCATGTCGGTTGTCTGTTGGTTAAAGGTTGTCGAGGTCTGACCATTTGATGTTTACGAGCGTAGCGGGGTAGCGGCCCGTAACGTCGACGATATTGTCGCCGCTTTTGACTGCGAGCTGCCAGTTTGCGACCAGCCCCTCCTCGTCGCCCGTAAGCAGCCGGTCGTAGGCCGAGGCAATCTGTTCCGGGGTGCGAGTCGTGTTCCAGACACGTACGTCGTAGATTTTGCCACGGAATTGCCGGCCGCTGAAAAGCGCCAGGTCGCCGATGATGAATTTGCCGTCGGAGTCGGGGACGTATGGGGCGATTTTGATCGCCGAAGCGAATTCCCCGTTCAGGTAGAGGCATATGTTCTCCGAGTCGAAAGTCGCTGCGATGTGTATCCATTGTTTGTGCGGTGCGGAGCCGGCCCCGGACAGGCAGCTCGACCAGGTATTGTTCACCATGCAGAAGTCGATCGCGTAATCCACTCCCTCGGCCAGGCGGATCAGCAGGCCGCCCAATCCGCCGTTGGCATCGGAACCTTCGGCTCCGATGATGCTGCCCCCGGTTTTTTCATTGATGTAAACCCATGCCTCGACGGTCATATTGGCCGAGAGAAACTGTGCCGCCGCACCGCAATCTATGTATCCCGTGCCGTCGAAAAGCGGACATGCGGGCGACACCTTGCTGCCGGCGAATACGTCGCGTGCCGTAGCCAGCTTTTCGCAATAATTGTCCAGTGCGGACTGCCGGTCGGTATTGTTACGGACGTAGGAGGCTTCGTCGATGCTTTTTTGGAAAATATCTTTCGAGCCTTTTACATATTCGCCGAGTCCCTCGCCCTCTTCGGCCGAATCGTGGAGCTGGATGCATTCGGCAATGAGTTCGTCTATTGCGGTATAGTCGAGCGACGGGGTTTTCTCGTCGGAACACCCTGCTGCCGACAGCAGGCAGAGCAATGCGCAAAGATAATGTCGGATATTCATAACGGTCGGTTGTTTCTGGTTTTACATGTTTTCATATTCGGGGTGCTGCTTGAGGTTGGGGTTCATCGAGACGGCAGTATACGGGATCGGGAAAATCGTCACCCTCGGGTTGTCCGTATAGTTTTTGTCCCACATGGGCAGGGTGAAGCGCCCGAAACGGATCATGTCGGTTCTGCGTGCCGTTTCGTAGCACATCTCGCGTCCCTTTTCGTCGTACAGTTCGTCGAGTGTCAGCGTTTGCGCCGTATAGGCCGGGACTCCGGCTCGGGAGCGCAGCGCGTTGATGCCCGCAAGGGCTTCCGTGTCGGGAGTTCCCGACTGCCGGAGGGTCGCTTCGGCAAGGTTGAAATAGGTTTCCGCGAGCCGGAATATCACAAAGTCGTTCGCCAGCCCCTTTGCCCCGATTTTCACTTTATACTTGATGTTGCGTGCTCCGGCGTTCTCCTTGTTGTTCACCATGTCGGGAAGATCCAACGTCAGGTCGAGCTGCTGCCCCGCAAACTCGTTCGTGCCGAGGATCGGGTTCCCGCCCTGGTCGAACTGCGGGCCCCACATGAACTGGCCGTAATAGCCGTTCCGGGGGTCGTATTTGCAGCGGCGGTCGTTGACGATGTCGTATTTTTCGATGAAGCTGCGTTCGGTACAGATTGCGTTCCACCCGCCATTGGGGTTCTTCCACTCCCATTGCGAGCCCTGCGACCAGTGGATATTGCGATAGAACAGCGCGCTCATTTCGTTGGCCATTACCTCGTCGTTGGGAATGACGAAGATATTTTCCTTGCTGTTCTCGTTTTCCCAGGCGAAGGGCGCGTCCCAGGTGTTGTCGAGCGAAAAGTTGCACTGAAGCAACTCTCGGGAAACCGTAATGCAGTCGTCCAGACGCGACTCGCCCGTATAGACCTCGGCATTGAGGTAAAGGCGCGACAGCAGGGCGAGGGCGGCTTCGCGGGTGAACCTTCCGTAGCTGTTGGCATCGGAGTGGCTGAGCAGCAACTCCTTTACGGCATTGATTTCCTGTTCGACGAAGCTGAAAACCTCCTTGCGGCTGCGCGTGGCGGGATTCTCTTCCGAAACGCTTTCCACGATGGGGACGTTGCCGAAGAGGTCGCACAGCATCCAGTAGAAATACGCCCGCAGCGCACGGGTTTCGGCGATGAACAACCGTTGTGTCGGCGCGGGCAGAATCTTATTGTCGGCCGCCTTCATGTCCGCGAGAATCTGGTTGGAGAATCCGACGGCTTTGTAGAGTTCGAGCCATGCCCCTTCGATGATCTCTTCGCGTGTCGTCCACGTATGCCAGTGCAGGCGCTGGTAGATGCCTCCGTCGTATCCGTCGCGGCCTTTCTGCGGAAGGCAGGCTTCGTCGGTGGTCAGTTCCTGGAGGTAGTAGACGTTCCAGCAGGACATGCTGCGCAGGAAAGCGTATTGGTTCATGAATGCGGCATCGTATTCGGCGGCGGATGTGTAAAAATTAGTTTTGTTCAGGTCATTGTACATGTTTTCCGTCAAGTCCGTACATCCCATGACCCCTGACAGCGACAGGATACATATCAGTTTTTTCATTGTTGTCTCAGAATTTGATGTTTAAACCGAAAAGATAGGTCGTAGCGCGTGGATAATAGCCCGAGTCGTCGAATCCCGGCGTAAGCCCCGAACCGACTTCGGGATCGACTCCCGTATAGCCGGTGATCGTCCAGAGGTTGGTGGCCGTGGCATAGATGCGGATGTGATCCAGCCATGAGAGTTTCGGGAAGCGGAACGTATAGCCCAGCGTCAGGTTGTCCAGTTTGAGGTAGTTGCCTTTTTCCAGGTAATAGTCCGAGAATACGGCGGAGTCGTTCAGCGGCGAATCTATGGCCGATGCGAGCAGGTTGAACGGCAGCGACACCGAGTTTTCATAATAGATGCGCTTCGTGTTTAGCACCATGAAATCGGCTGCACCGCGGAACAGGAACGAGAAATCGAGGTTTTTCCAGGTCAGCGAGCTCGAAAGGCTGAAATTCCACTTGGGAAGGCCGCTGCCCAGATAGGTGAAGTCGTCTTCGGTATAGGAGCCGTTGTGGTCGTAGTCTTCGAAAACCCATTTGCCGGCCGTGTTGAAGCCCCGGTATTTCAGCCCGTAAAAGGTGCCGATCGGATGTCCCGCCTCGAAAATGTAGGTCGTTTGCCCGTTGGCCGGCGAACTGAGCGTGTTGTAGGAAATGTGGTTGGCTTTGTAGGTGTCGTTCGAAAGCGAAACCAGTTCGTTGGCGTTGTACGAGAAGTTCCCGTCGATATGCCATGTCAGGTTTTTCCTGCGCACGGCATCCCAACCCAGGGCGACCTCTACACCCTGGTTGGTCAGCGTCCCGACGTTCGTGAATATCGTATTGTAGATGCTGGACGGAACCTGCGCGTCGTACCAGTCGAGCAGGTCGGTGGTCTTGCGGTAATAGTAATCGACCGATGCGGTCAGGCGGTTGTCCCACAACCCGGCATCGACGCCGACATTGTACTCGGTGTTCTTCTCCCAGCGCAGATCCGGGTTGGGATTGGTCGTCGGGCCGTAGACCTTCTGCCAGCTTCCGTTTATGTAGGCGTATCCCAGGTCGTTGTATTTGGAAATAGAGGCGTAGAGCGGGATGTCCTGGTTGCCCGTGATGCCGAACCCGGCGCGCAGCTTGAGGTTGCTGACGGCTTTCGCCCCGGCCATGAAAGGTTCTTCCGATATGCGCCAGGCGCCCGACAGGGCGGGGAACCAGCCCCATTTGTTGTTTTCGCCGAAGCGGGTCGAACCCTCGCGGCGGATGCTGGCGTTGAAAAGGTAGCGCCCTTTGTAGGAATAGTTCACCCGGCCGAAAAATGCAATGAGCTTGGATTCGTCTTCGCCCCGTCCCATGGATGCGAGCCCCTCTTCGAGCCATGTGCCGTTCCCTATGTTGTTCGGCCCGAGTGCGTCGGTCAGGAACCCGGCATTCGATGCATTCGACCATGTACGCTTGGTCTGGCTGTACGAGTAACCGGCCATCACGCCGAAATTGTGGACGTTGTCCGTCCAGTTGTAATCGGCATAGGCTTCGAGCGTATTGGTCTTGTAAAAGTAATTGCTCATCTCGGCCGAGCCGTCGTAATTGCCCAGGATGCTGTATCTCGATTCCCGGCTCACGTATTTGCTCGCTTCGTAGTTCTCGTTGTTCGACGAGAGCGATGCCACGACCTTCAGCCCCGTTACCGGACGGAGCGTGGCGGTGATGTTGCCCGCATAGTTGAACCGTTCGCCGCGGTTATCCACCTGCGAGAGCATGGCCACGGGGTTGTAGGGCCCCACGCCCTCGTATTCGAAAAATTTGCCGTCAGCGCCGTAGACGGGAGCCGTGGGGTGGTATACCATTGCCTGCATGAATGCGCTGTAATCGGTATATTGCATTTTGGTGTCCGTGCCGCTCGCCGTTCCCTCGATGCTCAGCACCCGGTTGAAGAAATCCTGCCTGAAGTTGATGCGTCCCATCAGCTGTTCGTTCCCTGTGCGGAGCACCATTCCTTCGGAATTGCGATAACCGACCGAGGCGCGCAGCGAGGAATTTTTGCCGCTCGTCGAAAAGGAGACGCCCTGGTAATAGCTGAAGTTGTTGCGTAACAGCTCGTCCGTCCAGTCGGTCGAGAACCCGTAATCGTTGTTCGCCGCCGATTGTCCGTGGCGCGTCAGGTAGTCGAGATACTGGTTTGCCGACATCATATCGAGTTTGCGGGCGGCGCGTTCCGTGTAGTAATAACTCGTGTAGTCGATATGTGCGCGTCCCTGTTCCGCATTTTTCGTTTCGACGATGATGACGCCGTTGCTGCCCCGCGTGCCGTAGATCGCCGCGGACGATGCGTCTTTCAGTACGTTGAACGAGGCGATATCCTGTGCGTTGATCGCCTGCAGGTCGTTCATCGTGCTGTAAACCCCGTCGATGATGATAAGGGGCGTGCTTCCGGCGCGGATCGACCCTACGCCGCGGAGCTGTATTTCGGGAGCCGCATTGGGATCCGTACCCGCCGTATTGCGGATCGTCAGGCCGGGGACTTTGCCGCTGATCAGGTTGATGGGGCTGGTCGTAACGCCACCGTTGAAATCGGAAGCGTCGACCTGGGTGACGGAACTCGTAAGTTCTTCCTTGCGGACGGTGCTGTAACCGATGGCTACAACCTCTTCGACTGCAATTGCGCTCTCTTTCATGCTGATGTGCAGCGTCGGGCCCGTGACGGTGGCCTTTGCCGGCTCCATGCCGATGAATGAGAAGGCCAATACGGTTCCGTTTTTTACGCCTTTGAGTTCGAAGCGCCCATCGGCATCGGTAGTCACGCCCGTATGGCTGCCTTCGACCATGACGGTGACACCCGCCAGGGGTTCGCCCGATTCGAGGGTCACCACGCCCTGAACCCGGTCTGCGGGCTCTTCCGCAGCTGCCGGGCAGGCGAATAACACTCCTGCGGCGCAGCTTAAGGCCAAGGCCAGGTTCCGAAGGGAACCGGCGAGTTTCGTTTTGCCAAAAATTTTCATCAGATCCATATTTTTAAGGTTTTAGGTTCGAGACTATAATCCCCGCGATAATATCACGACCCCGAGGACTAAACAACAGAGTCCGGCTGCCATCGGCCATTGGGCGTGCCGCGTCGTTGCGCGCCATTCGCCCGAGCAGATTCCTGCGGCATTCCCCGCAATGATCGCTACGGACTGCATGACCGCCCAGCCCACGGAGGCACCGGCTTCACCCATCCGGTTGCCGCCCATCCCGTAGAGCATGATGCTCATGTACCATACTATTCCGGCGACGGCGGCCAGCGTGATGCCAGGTACGCGACGCGATGCATAGTGCTTCCACGTGCGGTTGCGACGGAACAGCCGGATGCATTCGGCGGCGTTGATCAGGAATCCGGCGGTCAGGGCGACGCTCCAGACAGCATTGCCCGCATAAACCGGGTCGGCCCCCAGGGCTACGGCCTGCTGTTGCAGCGGGGCCCCGTAAACGAATGCGAAATTTATCATCGGGCCGAATATACCGGCCAGCAGGCAGATGACCAATCCTTTGCGAAACCGGGAGCGGGACTGCGCACCCGTCTGGCGGGAGCCTTCCGACTGCTCCTTCCGGCTTCCTGCCAGCGCGAAGAGTATGATGCCGGCCAGGATAACCGCCACTCCCGCAAGTATTCTCAGCCCGGCGGGAGTAGCCAGTTCCGACGGATCGCGCAGTACGATCGGCATGAGCGTGCCGATGGAGTTGATGAGCCCCTGCATGATCGGCAGGCTGAGCGAGATGCCCAGATAATCTATCCCCTTGCCGAACAGGATCGCTCCGACACCCCAGGTGAGGCCGAAGAGCGCCACCAACGATGTGCTGTGCGGGTCTGCGCCGTAGAGTGTTCCCAACCGGGGTACGGTCAGCCATGCCATGAGCCACGGCATGACCAGCAGCGCGGCAAAACTCCATATGAACCAGTTGTTCTCCCAGGCCCAGCCCCGGTTGAATTTGAACGGGACGGAGAAAACGCCCGAGCAACTGCCGGCCAGCAGGATCAGCAACAATCCGGATAAGACGTTCGTTTCCATAATATCAATGTTTTGAGGCGTTTCTGCAATCCCTCACCCGGCGGCACAGTTCTTCCCGCTCCTGTGCGGAAAGCCCGCGGAATTCGAAGTCGCCCCGGTGAGTGTCGGCATTCTCGACGATCAGCACGCGGCTGCCTTCGCTCATGGCTATTTTGTGCCATACGTTGCGGCGGATGTTGTAGGCTATGCCGGGCTGCATGTCCTGCAGGTCGTACCCTGCGATGCCGCTGTCGTCCAACGCCGCGGCGATGAGTACCGCATTCCCTTCGAGCAATACGAACAACTCGTCGGTCTGGTGGTGTACGTCCAGCTTGTCGATCTGTTCGAGCGACTCCGCCGGGGCATAATTGAGAACGGCCGTTTGCCACACCGGCCCGATGAGGAAAGGGTGGTAGCCCGCTTCACGCGGGGCATAACAATCGATAATTTTCATGTTCAGGTTCATTTTAGCAGGTTTGTTCGGGTATGAGTCGTGTCAGCTTACGAGAATACGGTCTACGACCAATTGGCGGAATTGGGGCGAGAGCATCGAGAAATAGGCGGTGAACCCTGTGACGCGGACGACCAGATCGGGATATTTCGACGGATCCTTGTGCGCGTCGAGCACCTTTTGCTTATCCATGATGTTGACGTTGATGAGCGTGCCTCCCATTTCGAAGTGGGCTTTGATAATCGAGCCGATCAGTTCCGCATTTTCCTCGTGCGCGAACGAGGGGTCGAGTTCCCATTGCATCGGCGCCGTGTTGCCGTAGCGGGGCTGGATGCGTGCGATGACGGTTGCCAGCGAAAGCGAAGCCCCGTCGGCAACGAACCCCGGCGTGGGATTCGCCCCGTGCGAAATAGGCGTCCCGGCCCGCCGGCCGTCGGGTGTCGCCCCAACGCTTCGGCCGAACCCTATCGTATTGGCCCAGGAGAAGAATCCGGGGATGAAGCAGCGGCGGAGTTCCGGTTCGGATTCGCGGCGTACCAGGGCCGTGAACTCGTCTTTGATTCGCAGCGCCCAGCGTTCCCCGGCCGATCCTTCCGCTCCGTAGCGTCCGCTGTTGCGGAGCTGCAGCCGGATCTTTTCACCTTCCGTACCGGCAAAATCGTCGAGCAGGGCTCCGGTAACCTGTTCCCATGTCAGGTGTTTCTGCCGTTCGACATGCTGTTCGAGCGCCGAAAAGGAATCGGCGACGATTGCCAGCCCGGCGCCGTCGATCGAAAGGTTGTAGTATTCCGCTCCGCCGTCCGATACATCCACCCCTTTTTCCATCGGGCCGTGGCTCAGCAGGTTGAGGAGCAGTTCGGGTTCGTTGTATTTCTGGTATTTCAGATGATGCCGGATTCCTTCGGCAGCCGTATGCACGGCTAGGGCGAGGTGGTGTGCGAACTTCTCCCAAAGGCGCTCCGTCGTCGGGGCGGGATCCTTCACCGTGTCGTAATAGGCAATTTCGAATACCCGCGCCATATTGACCTTCACAAGGTCGTTCATCGTATATTCCAATCCGGGAAGCGACATCCAGTTGCAGCCCACGGCGATGCGCCTGCGTGCCAGTTCTGCGCTGTATCCGTTCCGCATGAAGTTTTCCACGAGGGCCTTGTCCCCGGAAAATCGCGGCCATCCGTTTTTGTTTTTCACCAGGTATTCCACCGATTTTCGGAACAGCTGCGGATCGAGCCCGTCGTGGACGCGTACGGTGAGGTTGAGCGAGGTATTGATCTTGTCCGCCGCTTCGAGGACGAGGAACGAGATGTGCGAGGTCTGGTCGCGGCCCGATGCATCGGGCCCTCCCAGCTGCCAGTATATCGGGTCGTTGATGAGCAGGCAGGCCAGGTAATATACGGCCGTTTCATCGTCGAGGATCCCGTTTGCCTTGTCCTGTTCGTAGAAAGGGCGCAGCAGCGAGTCGATCTGTCCCCCGGCGCCGTCGCGGTTGTAGGTGCGGGACGCCAGATGGAACCAGATGATCCATTGGCAGGCTTCGCGCAGGGTCGCCGGGGCGTCGGAGATGATTCGTTCGTTCATGTCTGCGAGTTCGGTCAACAGCGCCTTTTTTTCGGGGTCGCCGCATGTTGCGGCCAGACGACGCGCCTCGTCCACATGGCGTTGGATCCAGCCCTGCACGGCCCGGATCACCCGCAGGTGCAGTGCATAGAAATGTTGTTGCTCCGGGGTCGTGTTGACCTTTTTCCAATGTTCGATGCGTTCGACCAGCCCGCCCCATCCAAGCCGTACTCCCATTTCATAATCGGGGGCGAAGTGTGCGTCGTCGCCGATGCCGCAGATGATGTCGTATCGGGAAATGTTCTCTTTCAGATGGTCGTACGGATAATCCGGATTCCATTTGTTGGGTCGCATCTTGGACATGAAATACATCCACCGCCCTGCGAATGCATCGTCGGGGTCGATATATACGGGGTGTACGGACATCAGGTCGCAAAAGTTGTCCGCCCATGCGTCGTACCCGTAAAACGATCCGTCGGGGTTGTTCGGCAGGATATGCCACACCCCCGGGGGCGGTACGATACGCCCGTAATCATCCTCGTCGAGGGCGCCTTCGACACGTATTTTTTCCTGCGTTTGCGCCAGCTTGCGCAGCCGCAGCCGGGCGATCCTTTCGTTGTAATCTTTCATATAATCGGTATTTTACAGTTTGCTTTTTATTCCGTAACGCCGGGGTATTTTTTTTAATTCCTCCAGTATGCTGCCGTCGAGGGCCCCGGTGCCCGCCATGGGGTTCGTCATTCCGAGGTCATCGAACTTGCCGAATCCGAGGGGGTGGAAGCCCAGCAGTTCGTAAGCGACGTTCCCGCCCAAACCGGATATGATGCGGCACAATGCGTCGATGGCTTCCGCCGTGTCGTTAACGCCGGGGACGACCGGGGTGCGTACGATTATCGGCACCCCCTTGTCGGCGAGTTGCCTCAGATTGGAGATTATCCGTCCATTGCCCTGTCCCGTCCAGCGGCGGTGGAGTTCCGGGTCGGCCAGTTTCAGGTCGCACATCCAGAGTTTCACCAGCGGGAGAAACGTTTCGACGACATCCCAGTTTTCCGTAAGGTTCGACTCGACGGCCGTATGGATTCCCTGCGCGAGGCAGCCGCCGAGTACTTCGCGTGCAAAACCGGCTTGCAGCAACGGCTCCCCGCCCGACAGCGTGACGCCTCCGCCCGAAGTCCGGAAGAAGATTTTGTCCGCCGATAATTCGCGGACTGCCTCGTCTGCGCTCACTTCGCGTCCTATCCAGGACATGGCGCCCGTCGGGCACACCTCGGTGCATTTGCCGCAGCGGTTGCAGCCGGCACGGTCGATGACAAGCCGTTCCCCGGCCCGGAGGGCTTTTTGGTCGCAGGCTGCAATACAGGTTCCGCAGCGGATGCATTTACTTGCGATATACTGCAACTGACGGTGTTTGCTCCATGTTTCCGGATTGTGGCACCATGCGCACCTCAGGTCGCAGCCCTTGAGAAAGAGCGTCGAGCGGATGCCGGGGCCGTCGTGGATCGACATGCGTTGTATGGTCGTGATGATTCCTTTCATTTCCGGGACTTATTTTACTATTGCAAATATATCGGATGAAAATACATGTAGCACCGACAAAGTTTCCTGCATTTCGAAGCTTTTTTACGTTATTCCGATATTTCGCTGTTTCTCGTCCAGAGGGTTCCTGCTTGCCAGTGTGTTTATTCCCAGCCTTCCTGCGTGGCGACCCCGAAGGCGGAGGAATATTTTTTTTCGCTGCCGGATTAGTGCGGGGGTCTATATTACCTTAATATATAGCAGGGTTCGCCCGAATTGCGGTGAACCGGGGTTTTTCGGCGTGCGGGAATGGGCGGGCAGGGTTGCTAATATCGTTTCGAAATGCTATTTTTGCCCAAAATGCCATCCGATGAAGCGGGATTCCCAATTTAAATTATCCTATTTCCTGAGCGCCAATGAAGTTTTTCATATTGCCCGGGTAAATATTACGTCGAGCCAGGATTTATCGCTGCATACGCATGATTATGCCGAGATCCTGTGGATCGAAAAAGGCACCGGGTACCATCATGTCAACGGGAGGCAGGTCAGGCTTTCGGCCGGCGACATGGTGATGATCCGCCCGCGGGACTGCCATACTTTTTCGGCGACGGGGCGCGGGATCACCCTGGTCAACATCGCATTCCCGACCGAAACGATTGATTTTCTGCGCAGCCGCTATTTCGGGGACAGCAACCTCTATTTCTGGTGCTCCACGCTGCTGCCTTTCCATATCAAACTCTCGCAGGATATCGTCAAAAGACTCTCTTCGCGAGCCGAAGAGGCGATGAAATACCGGCGCTCCCGGCTGCAGCTGGATAGTTTGCTGCTCTTTATTTTCCGGACTATTACGGCCAATCAGGAGGTCGAGGATAATTCCGAGATCCCCTTGTGGCTCTTCAATGCCATTCAGAAATACAACAGCCCCGAGCATTTTGCCCGGGGCGTGGCGGGCTTTGTCGATTTGTGCGATCGGAATATCGACCATGTGAACCGAATCGTGCGCATCCATTTCTACAAGACGCTCACCGAACTGGTCAATGAATTCCGTATGCGCTATGCCATCACGCAGCTGGCCATCACCAACATGCCGATCAAACAAATTTGCAGCAACTGCGGATTCCGCAACCTGGGCCATTTTTACAAGACATTCCGGGCCGTTTACCATCAAACTCCGCGTGAATACCGTAAACTTAACCAGATGATCGTATAGCCCTCATCCGCTCCGGCTCCCTCCTCCACGGAACCTTCCTGCCTCCAGCCCGACAGCCCTCCGACAGCCCTTCCGGTCTGTCAGCCTTTCCCTTCCCGATACTCCCGCCCCTTCCGACCGCCGATCCGCCCGGTTTTATTTCTCCGCGGTCGCCGAGCCCGTCCGCCTTGCCTTCTCCTGACGGATTGTTTTATGTATTCTTATGTCGCATAAAATCAGTTAGTTGTATTTTGTTATCCAAAAAATATTACTTTGAAGGGTTCATTTATTAACTTTTTTTGCTCAAAAAACATTGTCATAATAAATATTATTACTACATTCGTGTGAAAATAATGTTGCATTTATATTTTTAAAATGGATTGTTATATTATATAAGTGTGATGCTTGTGATCTGATATTCCTATTGTAAAATTAATTACTTGTATTGAGATTTTCCCCGAATAAATTTCTTAAAGTACCCGAAGGAGAACTAACCCATAATTATTCAATCTAAAATACCTGATTATGAAAAAACTTTTTACCCCCCCCCTGTTGACTGCGCTGTTGTGCTGCATGGGTGCGTTTCTTATTGCATCGTGTTCGGACGACGATAAAAAATGGCCCTCGGAAGTTTCCCAGCCTTTCGTTTCCGTGACGGCTGCCGACGGCGACTCGACGATCTCCGCTGTTATTTCGGATGCCGACAAGACCATTACCTTCGGGGAGTTCCAGAACATGACCGACCTTTCCAAAGTGAAGGTTACGTTCGACATGACCTGGGGTGCGATCCTCAAAACGCCGGGCACGGCGACCGCCGAGGTCAACCTCACGTCCCCTTACAGCGTTGTTGTGAACGTGGGCTACCTCCACGAAGAAACCTACCTGATGTCGGCCAAGCCCAAGGATATTCCCAACCCGATCCTTTCGGCGAAGGTCGGGGACGAAGAGGCTGTCATCGCCGGCAACACCATCACGATCGCTTATAAGACGGGCATGAATGTCAATGCCATGGTATTCGACATCGAGCTGGTTCCGGGCGCTTCCCTGAAGTCCCCCGCCGACCGGACGTTCGACCTCGAATTCGCCGACGGGACGCTGGTGGTCACCTACGGCGGGACGGACTACACCTATGTCGTCAAACAGACCGGCTATACCGACCCCCTGTTGAGCCAGGGCTGGACGGACGAGACGGGAAGTTTCGGCACGCTGCCCAAATATATCAAGGTCTATAAGACCACGAAGCTGAACGGCGTCGACAATAATATCGCTTACATCGCCATCATGGGCCCGCAGTCGACGATGGGCGTTATCGGCAACGGCTCCGATCTTAAGACGATTCAGGAGCTCGAAAGTTTGGACGGCAGCTGGAACGTATACCTGGTCGGTGTATCTTCTGCCGGTACCGCAGTTCAGACCATCATCCGTGACGGACAGTTCGTTCAGGATCCTCATGCCATCAATTCGTTCGCTACGATCGGACAGGATAACAACGGTGCTTACAAGATGGCCTGGTCGCAGAAGTTCGATGGTAAACTCTATGCATTCCCGTTCAGGGACGGCAGCAGTTTCACGGCTCGGGTTCAGAGCGACGGTACCGTGTGGGATGCAAAGACGGCCGTTTCCGGAATCCCGATGGTTTTGTGGAACGGGAATGTCCTGACCGAAGCGCAGACGATCTGCAACGACGGTAGTAACAGCGGTTGGTATGCCAACAATCCCGCGTATGCACGTGCTGCGGTCGGTGTCACGGCCCAGGGTAAGGTCTTCGCATTCTGCGGCCAGCAGGTCGAGGGCAGCGTCGGCGTTTCGATGCTCGACCTGGCCAAGGTCATGAAGGAGCTGGGCTGCGTCTCCGCCATGTCGTTCGAAGGCTCCAGTTCGCCCAACATGCGTGTCAACAAGCATGAAACCGTACTCAACTCCAAGGCCGCTTCGGGCAGCGCCGAGAAGGGCATGCAGTGCGCATTGGTCTTCAAGTAACGGCGTGCTGCCGTCCATTGGACGGCGGCATGGTGAATAAACGGGCCGGCATGTCTTCCGACATGCCGGCCTTTTCCATGCGCTGCGCCGTGGGGATCATGCCCATTTTGCTTCCGGACGGGGTGCCGCTTTTTTAGCTGTGGCGACGCGCCAGCTCCGCTTCGAGGTCGGCGATCGAGCATCCGGTGGCTTCGAGCAGCACCAGCAGGTGGTATATCAGGTCGGAGGCTTCGTAGATCATCGCCTCGCGGTTGCCTGCCACGGCTTCGATCACGGTTTCCACAGCCTCTTCGCCCACTTTCTGTGCGATCTTGTTCACCCCGCGGTCGAAGAGTTTGCTCGTGTAGGAGCCCTCGGGCATCTCGGCGTGTCGCCTTTGGATGACGCCCTGCAGATAGCGGATGAAGCCTTCCGTCACGGCCGCGGCCCCGTCGAAGCAGCTCGCCGCTCCGGTGTGGCAGGTCGGGCCGTGGGGGATGGCACGTATGAGGAGCGTGTCGTTGTCGCAGTCGGCCGTGACCGATACGATGTCGAGGTAGTTGCCGCTCGTTTCGCCTTTTGTCCAGAGGCGGCGGCGCGTGCGGCTGTAAAAGGTGACGCGGCCTTCGGCAAGGCTCTTTTCGTAAGCCTCCCGGTTCATGTAGCCGAGCATCAGCACCCGCAGGGTGCGCGCGTCCTGTATGATGGCGGGGATCAGTCCGTCGGCCTGCTTCGCGGCGTCGAGCGCCTCGAAGGGTTTTGCTGTGATTTCCATGGTGTCTATTGTCTTACGTTGATATTCAGTCGGCGCAATTCCCGTTTGAGCACGGGGATCGGGATTTCGTTGTAGTGGAAGATGCTTGCCGCGAGCGCCGCGTCGGCACGGCCGAGCGTCAGCACGTCGGCAATGTGCCGCACCGACCCTGCGCCGCCCGAGGCGATGATGGGGATGGGCAGCTCGGCCAGCCGTGCGAAGGTCTCGCACGGGTAGCCGTCGCGCGTGCCGTCGTGGTCCATCGAGGTGAAGAGCAGCTCGCCCGCGCCCCGCTGGCAGACTTCGTGCGCCCATGCGAAAAGCTCGCGGTCGGTCATGCGCTTGCCGCCGTGGGTCGTGACGCGCCATACGCCGTCGGTCATCCGCGCGTCGATGGCCGCGACGACGAACTGCGACCCGTATTTCGACGCGATGGCGTCGATCAGCGCAGGGTCGCGTACGGCGGCGCTGTTGACGGTGACCTTGTCCGCCCCGGCGTCGAGCAGCCGCCCGGCGTCGGTGACCGATGCGATGCCTCCGCCCACGGTGAACGGGATGTCGATGCGTTCGGCGATTCGGGCGACCAGCTCCGTGAAGGTCTGCCGCCCCTCTTCCGTGGCGCTGATGTCGAGGTATACCAGTTCGTCGGCCCCTTCGGCGGCGTATTTCGCCCCCAGCTCCACCGGGTCGCCGACGTTGCGCAGCCCGACGAAGTTGATGCCCTTGACGGTCTGTCCCTCGCGGATGTCGAGGCAGGGAATTATGCGTTTGGCAAGCATCTTTTCAGTTCTTCGAGGGTGATACGTCCTTCGTAGAGGGCTTTGCCGACGATTACGCTGCGCAGCCCCGCGCCGTTGAGCGCCTCGATGTCGGCCATCGAGGCGATGCCGCCGCTCACGGTGATTTCCACCCCGGGGAACTGCCCCTGCAACCCAGCGTAGAATTCCGCCGAGGTGCCGCACAGCATCCCGTCGCGGGCGATGTCGGTGCAGATGACCTGCGCGAGCCCCTGCTCTGCGAAGCGGGCGATAAGCTCCTGTGCCGTCATTTCGGATCGCTCCGTCCACCCCTGTACGGCCGCCGCGCCGTCGCGGATGTCGGCGCCCAGGATCAGCTTCCCGCCGCCGAATTCGGCGAGCCATTCGGCGAACGATTCCGGTTCGCGCACGGCGATGCTGCCGCAGATGGCGCGGCTGGCGCCTGCGCCGAATACGCTGCGCAGTGCCCCGCGGCTTTTGATTCCACCGCCGTACTGTACTTCGAGCGTGGTTTTCGTCGCCACGCGTTCCAGCACGGCGAGGTTGCGGGGCTCCGACGCCTTGGCGCCGTCGAGGTCGACCATGTGCAGCCGGCGGATGCCCGCCTCTTCGAAGCGTTGCGCCGCTTCGAGCGGGTCGCGGTAGTAGGTCGTCCGGCGGCCGTAGTCGCCCTGCGTCAGGCGCACGCAGGCGCCGCCGAGGATGTCTGTTGCGGGTATGATTTCGATTTTCATGTCATCAGAGTTTTAGGAAATTGCGCAGTATCCGCTCGCCCGCCCGCCCGCTCTTTTCGGGGTGGAACTGCGTGCCGAAGAAATTGCCGCGCCCCAGGGCGGCGCTGAATATTCCTCCGTAGTCGGTTTGGGCGATCGTGGCGTCGCACGCCTGTGCCGCGTAGGAGTGGACATAGTAGAGGTAGGTGCCTTCGCCGAGGCCGTCGAAAAGCGGGCTGCGGAGCCTGCCGACGGTGTCCCAGCCTACGTGGGGAATCTTCAGCGGATTTTCCCCGCCTCTCAGCCGCACGACGTGCGCCGGGAAGATGCCCAGGCAGCGGGTGTCTCCCTCCTCGCTGTCCAGGCACATCAGCTGCATGCCGATGCAGATGCCCAGTACGGGCTGCGTCAGGGTGGGGATGAGCGCATCCAGTCCCCGTTCGCGGAGTTTGGCCATTGCCGACGAGGCTTCGCCCACGCCCGGGAGGAGCACCCTGTCCGCCTGCCGCAGCACCGCGGCGTCGGACGTGACCGTAAATTCGGCGCCGATGCGCCGCAGGGCATTGGCTACCGAACGCAGGTTGCCCGTATCGTAATCCGTGATCGCTATCATAGTATGCCTTTGCTGCTGGGTATGTCGTATCCGAAGCCGGTGCGCGCCACGGCCATGCGCAGCGCACGCGCGAAAGCCTTGAAGATCGCCTCGGCCTTGTGGTGGTCGTTCCCGCCGCGCGCCGAAATCTGCAGGTTGCAGCGTGCCGCGCAGCAGAGCGAGTGGAAAAAGTGGCGGAACATTTCCGTCGGGACGTCCCCGACCCGCTCGCGGCGGAATTCGGCGTCCCATTCGAAGTCGATGCGCCCCCCGAAGTCGAGCAGTACCAGCGCCCGGCAGTCGTCCATCGGCAGTGCGAAGCCGTAGCGGCCGATGCCCGCTTTCGACCCCAGGGCGCGGTCGATGGCCTCGCCCAGCACGATCGCCACGTCTTCCATCGTGTGGTGTTCGTCGATGTCCAGGTCGCCGTGCGCCTCCACCGTGAGCGACACCCCGCCGTGGTGGGCGATCTGGGCCAGCATGTGATCCAGGAACCGCAGCCCGGTGGAAATCCCGTCGCCCGGGGCGCCGCCGCATCCTGTCCGGGTGCCCGCCGGGGAACACGGCGGGATGTCCGTGCCCGGTGTGCCGGGGCTGTCCGCCCGATTTCCCGGTGTGCCGTTCCCGGGACTGCGCGACAGTCCGTTTTCCGTGGTTTCCGGCAGGGTGCCCGCTCCGGTTTCCTTTCCGCCGTTCCGTACAGCGCCACAGGTGCCGTACGCCGCATCGTCAGATGTGCCGTTCTTACTGCCAGCCGTATTTTCCGGTCTGCCTTCCGTCCCGTTTTCCGTCGTTCCGTTCTCCGCCATTTCGTTCTCCGCCGTCCCGCAGGTGCCGAAGCCCCGGCCGTCGAGGTCGAGCCGTACGGTGATTCGCGTTTCGCGCGTTTCGCGCGTCACGACGACCCGCCGTTCCCCGCGGCGGATGTATTCCGCGATCTCGGCCCACGAGTCCGTGATGAGCACGCATGCCTCTTCCGCGCCTGCTTCCCGCAGCATCCTGCGCCCCTCGGCGGCAGGCGCCAGCAGGATGCCCTTCGCCCCGAGGTTGCGCGCCAGCAGGATGTCGGTCGCCCGGTCGCCGACGACGTAGCTCGCCCCGAGGTCGTACGACCCGTCCGTGTAGCGGCCGAACATGCCCGTACGGGGTTTGCGCGTCGGGGCATCGTCGCTTTCGAACGTGCGGTCGATGAGCATGTCGTCGAAGGCGACGCCTTCGCCTGCGAGCGTGCGCAGCATTTTTTCGTGCGGCGGCCGGAAATCCTCCTCCGGGAAGGCCTCCGTGCCCAGCCCGTCCTGGTTCGTCGCCATCACCAGCTCGAAATCCAGCCCCCGGAGCGTCCGGAGCGCCGAGATCGCACCGGGTATGAATTCCAGCTTTTCGAGGCTGTCGACCTGGTAATCCGCGGGCGGCTCCGCGATCACGGTGCCGTCGCGGTCTATGAAGAGCGCTTTTTTCATGGGCGGAAATTTTTGACGGTTTCCAACATGCGGTCGTTCTCCTCCGGGCGCCCGACCGTGATGCGCAGGCAGCCTTCGCAACCTGCGATCCGCGAACGGTTGCGGACGATGACCCCCGCTGCGACCAGCTCCCGGTACAACAGGTCGGGTGCCGCGGTTCTTACCAGCAGGAAGTTGCCTTCCGACGGGTAGACCTGTCCGATGCAGTAGCATGCCGCGAGTGCCGCCGCCAGGCGCGAGCGTTCGGCGCGGATCGCCGCCACCTCGGCCGAGATGTCCCTGCGGAGCGATTCCGCGACGGCCCGCTGCGTGAGCGTGTTGATGTTGTAAGGGTATTTCACCCGGCCGAATAGGCCGGCGATCTGCTCCGAGGCGAAAGCCAGTCCGAGCCTCAGCCCGGCCATGCCCCACGCCTTGGAGAGCGTCTGGAGGACGATCAGGTTCGGGAACTCGCCGAGCCGCGGCAGGAACCCGCCGCCGTCGGCGAAGTCGATGTAGGCTTCGTCCAGCACGACGATGCCGTCGAAGCGGCGGAGCAGGCTTTCGATCTCCTGCGCCGGGAACGCATTGCCCGTGGGGTTGTTGGGCGAGCAGAGCCACATCAGCTTCGTGTACTCGTCGGCTGCCGCCAGCAGCGCCCCGACCGGGAGCGAGTAGCCGGCTCCCAGCGGCACTTCGCGCATCTGCACGTCGTTCGTCGCTGCCGCCACGCGGTACATCCCGTAGGTCGGGGCGATCGACACGGCGTTGTCCAGCCCCGGCCGGCAGAAGATCCGGAATGCGAGGTCGATGGCCTCGTCGCTGCCGTTGCCGATGAAGATCCGTCCGGCGTCCACGCCTTTCAGTTCCGCGATCAGGGCTTTCAGCGCCCGCTGGTGCGGGTCGGGGTAACGGTTCACGCCGTTGTCGTAGGGGCTTTCGTTGGCGTCGAGCCATACGTCGATCCCGCCGCCCGCATATTCGTCGCGGGCCGTGGAGTAGGGTTGCAGCGCCTGAATGTTGGGGCGCACCAACTGCGACAGCGGTTTCATAGTATCCCTCCTTTCATCCGGACGCGCACGGCGTTGGCATGTGCGTCGAGCCCTTCGGCCTCGGCCATGGCCGTGATTGCGGGCGCCAGCGCGTCGAGCCCGTCGCGCGTCAGCTCCTGGAATGTGATCTTGCGCATGAAACTGTCGACGTTCACCCCGCTGCAGGCACGGGCCCAGCCGCCCGTGGGCAGCGTGTGATTGGTGCCCGAGGCGTAGTCCCCGGCGCTTTCGGGCGAGTAATTGCCGATGAAGACGCTGCCCGCGGCCGTGATCTTGGCGGCGATGCCCCATGCGTCGCGCATCGAGACGATCAGGTGCTCCGGGGCATAGGCGTTGGCGAACGCAATCTGCTTGTATTCCTCGTCGAACAATACGATCCGGCTGTTGGCCAGCGAATTGCGGATCGCCTCGCCGCGGCTGAGGTACCGGATCTGCTCCTCGACGGCCCGGGTTACCTGCCGTGCGAAACGCTCCGTACGGCAGACCAGGATGGCCTGGCTGTCGTCCCCGTGCTCGGCCTGCGACAGCAGGTCGGCGGCGACGAATTCCGCCCGGGCGCTGTTGTCGGCCAGCACCATCACTTCCGAAGGGCCTGCCGGCAGGTCTACGGCCACGGCCTGGGCGCTTACCAGCTGCTTGGCGCGGGTGACGTAACGGTTTCCCGGGCCGAAGATTTTTTCGACGTGCGGGATGCTTTCCGTGCCATAGGCCATGGCGGCCACGGCCTGCGCCCCGCCGACGGCGAAGATGCGGTCGACGCCGCACAGGTCGGCGGCGAAAAGCACCTCGGGGGCGATCTTCCCGCCGCGTCCGGCCGGGGTGCAGAGCACGACCTCGCCGCACCCGGCGATCCGGGCGGGCAGGGCGAGCATCAGCACCGTCGAGAAGAGCGGGGCGTTGCCGCCCGGGATGTAGAGCCCCACGCGGCCGATGGCTACGGCACGCTGCACGCACCGCACGCCGGGCATCACTTCGATGTCGACCTGCGGCGGGAGCTGGGCCCTGTGGAAGGCTTCGATATTGGACTTGGCGATCGCAAGCGCCGTTTTGAGCCGTTGCGGCACGGCTTTGGCCGCTTCGGTGCGCTGCCTGCGGGAAACCTCGAACCTCTCGGGGACGTAACCTTCGATGCGGGCCACGAGGTCGCGCAGCGCCTTGTCGCCGCCCGTGCGCACCTGTGAGAGGATGGCGGCGACCCGTTCCGTGATTTCGCCCTCCTGCCGCGTGCAGCGGGCCGTGAGGGCCGGCCATTCACGGCGCGGCGGGTTGTTGTAGATTTTCAGCATTTCCATATCCGGGTGTTTTTCGGGGTCAGCGGATCATGTTTTCGAGCGTCAGCACCAGGATGTCTTCCGCGCCGATCTCCTTGAGCCGTTCGATGCGTTCCCAGAGCTGGGATTCGCTGATCACGGCGTGTATCGAACACCATCCCTCCTGCGCCAGCGGCAGGATCGTGGGGCTGCGCATGCCGGGCAGGATGACGATCGCTTCCTGGAGTTTCTCCGCCGGGAGGTTCATCAGCACGTATTTCATGCCCCGGCTTTCGAGGATGGAGTTGAAGCGGAAGGTGAGCTGTGCCGTTTCACGGCGCTTCGCCTCGTCCATTTCCGGGTTGGCGATCAGCACCGCCTCGGAATAAAAGACCTTCTCGACTTCGACCAGCCCGTTCGAGATGAGCGTGCCGCCCGACGATACGATGTCGAAGATCGCATCGGACATCCCGACCGCCGGGGCGATCTCCACGGAACCCTCGATGGTGTGTATTTCGGCGTCGATGCCCTTTTCGGCGAAGAACCGCGTGAGGATGTTGGGGTAGGAGGTGGCGACGCGCTTGCCGCGGAAATAATCCAGCCCTTCGTATGCCACCGTGCGTTCCACGGCCAGCGAGATGCGGCAGTTCCCGAACCCGAGATCCATCGCCTGCTCTACGCGGAATCCTTTCTCCGCCACTTCGTTCAGCCCCACGATGCCCAGGTCGGCGACGCCCATCGCCACGGCCTGCGGGATGTCGTCGTCGCGCAGGTAGAGCACTTCCAGCGGGAAGCCCCCGGCGCGCGAGATGAGTTTGCGTTTGCTTTCGGCGACGCGGATGCCCGCCTCGGAGAGCAGTTCGATGCTCTGTTCGTTGAGTCGGCCCTTGGCCTGGATTGCGATTCTCAGCATTTTTGTCTCATTTTTGGCACACCGCCCGCGGCATAAGCATCGAAAAAGCCCACCCGCAGGGGGTGAGCTTCGTATATACTTTTGTTAAACTTTATGGTTTCGTTTACATGTGCATATCCGTCTTACCCCTTCGGAAAGTGGTGATGGTGATGATGGATATGGTGAAATATTGCCATGTATGCTGTCGTTGGGACAAATGTATGTATTTTGTCCGAAAAAACAAAATTCCAAGTAAATTTTTTTAATATATTTCCAAAATCAACCCTGAACACCTTAGGCGTGATCTTCGCCTGTCCCTTGCGGCCTGTTTCCGGGGGCGGGCAATCGGTGCGGGGAGTTTGCAAAAATTGCACTCCCGGTATCCGGGTGTCTGCAATGCCGGCATCCGGGCCCTGCAGCCGGATCCGGTATCCGGGCTCGGGACGTCCGCAATGGCTGGTTCCTGCTTTCTGTCGCAGGCAATGCCTGCTGTCCGGGCTCCCGGCCGCCGCCGTCGGGTCTCACGATCACTGGCGCCGCCCGTCGCCCGGCAATCCTGCTTAGGCCGCTCTCCGGGATCTCGTGCTTTGGCTGCCGCCCGGTAACCCTTCTTGGCTGCCATCCGGGGTCTCGTGCTTTGGCTGCCGGCGCCGCCCGATACCCGGCGCGGCGCTGCCGTGTCCGGCAGGTGCGCCAGAAATGTATACCTTAAAACTGGTTTTGTTGACATATCCGCCGCTCTCCGCCTTCATCGTGTCCGTTTTTTTGCTATTTTTGCTTGCTGACGGACACACATGAACATTATTTATATGGAACAGGAAAAGAAACGTATCGAATATACCAACGGCGAGATCGTCGTGGTATGGCAGCCGCATCTCTGCATCCATGCGGGCGTATGTGTCAAGATGCTGCCGGAAGTTTACCGTCCCTCGGAGCGTCCGTGGGTGAAACTGGAGAATTCCACGACCGACAAGATCATTGCGCAGGTGGAGAAGTGCCCCTCGGGGGCGCTGTCTTACCGCAAGGCATGAAGCAGCGCGGTACCCCCGCTGCATGGAAAACCCCGGAACGCCTGTTCCGGGGTTTGTTTTCCCCGGGCGGGAAGTGTGGCTCCGGGGCTTTTTTTTACCTGATTATTCGGGGGCGGCTGCTCCGGTTTTACCCATGCCCCTGCATCTGTGGTTTCGGGGGAGGACAGTCACGGTGTTCCGGTTTTACCCGTTGTCCCTGCTGCCGTGATTCCCGGGGGGGCGGTTGCGGTCGCTCCGGAGCAGGGGAGCGGGAGGGAGTCCGGGGCTTATTCATCCGCTTCGCCGTATACCTCGCCGCGGAGTGCGTCGTCCGAATAGACGTGCAGGCTGTGCCCCGTGGGGCTCAGGCAGGTGATGCGGTGTATGTGGTTGTCGAAACATCCCGGCTTCCCGATTGCGAAGAATGCACACGGGGCTTCGACCTCGGCGCTGTGCACCGGACGTGCCGTGCCGTCGCCTGTGGGCTCGAAGATTTCGAGCCGGAACCTGCCGTCGGCGAAGTGGTAGCCTGCGAACTGCGGGTGGGCATGGATGCTCGTGCGGTTGCCCTCCTGCCAGCTCATCACGATCGCCTCCCATCCCGTTTCCGGCGATCGGCCCAGATAGGTGCGGCGGTAGGCGGTCGCGGAATAGTCGTCGAATGCCGTCAGCGGGTGCCCCTCGAGCCAGCCGAGCACATAGCCCTGTATTCGCTCGCCCAATGCGTCGTCGACGGGTTTCCTGTCGGTGATCCCCGTCAACCCGGTGAAAAACTCCCCGTATTCGGCCGTGTTGGCCGAAGCCTCCTGCAAATCCTCCGCGAGTGTCGTCGCATGTCGTTCCTGTTTCATGGTGTTGTCCTTTTGGTGCAAAGATAGCTGGCAGCCCCGTGCAAACCTTCAGTAAAAATACTTATTCCTGCGCTGCATGTCGGTTTCCCGGGTGTGCGGGCGCTGCGCGCATCTCTGCCGGGCGGCCTGTCCCCGATCCCCGACCACATTGCCGCCCGCTTGCCGTCGCACCATCGGGCTGTTGCCGCCTTTGCCGCCGTCTTTCCGTCATCTTGGCCATGCCCCTGCCGTCGGTCTGTGGACGTCCGACATCCTGCCATCTTTCACTTGTCGGGCTGTTGCTCCCTTTGCCGCCGCCTTTTCACCACCTTCGCCATGCCCCTGCCGTCGGTCTGTGGACGTCCGCCGTCCTGCCATCTTCCGCTTGCCGGGCTGTTGCCCCCTTTGCCGCCGTCTTTTCACCACCTTCGCCATGCCCCTGCCGTGGGGCTGTTATATCCCGGGCACCTTCCGGTTGCCGCCTTGCCTTTGCCCGGGCGGTTTTTCCGGCCGCTTTGCCGCCCCGTTCTCCCGTTTACCCCGGCCTGTTTTTTCCGGCGCGGCCCCCGGCCGGACGCAAGCCCTTCCCCGATGTGGTTTATTTAGTCGAAAAATGCCCTGCGGTTGCGGCCGTACAGCCTTTTTTGCTATATTTGTAACTTAAATCCGAACGCTGACTCCGCTTATGACACCTCTCGCCGTTATCGCCACCGTATTGGGCTATATAGCCGTACTTTTTGTCGTCGCCTGGCTTTCTGGACGGCGTGCCGACAATGCCGGGTTTTTCACCGGCAACCGGAGCACGCCGTGGTATATGGCGGCTTTCGCCATGATCGGGGCTGCGATCTCGGGCGTGACTTTCATCTCGGTGCCGGGCTCGGTCGCCGTCGATTCCTTCTCCTACATGCAGATGGTCGCCGGTTTCACCGTGGGGCAGCTGGTCGTCGCGTTCCTGCTCATCCCGACCTTCTACCGCCTCCGGGTGGTGTCGCTCTACGAATACCTCGACGGGCGCTTCGGCATCCTCTCGCACCATACCGGGGCATGGTTCTTCTTCGTGTCGAAGATGCTGGGTGCCGCGCTGCGTGTCTACGTGGTCTGCGCCGTCATGCAACTGCTGGTTTTCAGCCACTACGGGCTGCCCTTCTGGCTCAATGCGCTGGTGACGATGCTCTTCGTCTGGCTCTATACGCAGCAAGGGGGTGTCAAGTCGCTCATCTGGACGGATACGCTCAAGACTTTCTGCCTGGTGGGCAGCCTCGTGCTGTCGATCGTCTTCATCATGCAGGCGCTCGGCATGTCGTTCGGCGAAATGACCCGCGAGGTTGCCGCGTCGCCCTATTCGCGGGTGTTTTTCTTCGACGACCCCTCCTCCGACCGCTATTTCTGGAAGATGTTCCTTGCGGGCGTCGTGCTGCTGATCTCCATGACGGGGCTCGACCAGGACATGATGCAGCGGAACCTGAGCTGCGCCACGCCGCGCGATTCGCAGAAAAACATCGTCCTGACGGCCGTCAGCCAGATATTCGTCATCTTCCTGTTCCTCGTGCTGGGTGTGCTGCTCTACATTTACATCGGCCGCACCGGCCTTGCGATGCCCGTAAAGGGCGACCAGGTATTCTCGCTGGTAGCTGTCGAGGGTGGATTGCCGGTATTTGTTGGCATACTGTTTGTTATAGGGCTTATTTCGAGTACTTATTCAGCTGCCGGTTCGGCCCTTACGGCCCTTACGACTTCGTTCACGGTCGACATCCTGCAAGGCACCAGGCGCTACGGTGACGAACGCCTGACCCGCATCCGGAAGGGCGTGCACGTCGGCATGGCCGTCGGCATGGCGCTGGTGATCCTCGGCTTCGAATACCTGGCCGACGACAGCGTCATCAACCTCGTCTACAAGGTTGCCAGCTATACCTACGGGCCGATCCTGGGTATGTTCGCCTTCGGGATGTTCACGCGCCTGAGAATCCGCGACGGCTGGATGCCCGTGGTCGCCGTCGCCGCCCCCGTGCTGAGCGCCCTCGTGCAATACTGGGCGCGCGAGGCGTGGGACTACCGGATCGGGTTCGAACTTTTGATTTACAATGCCGTCTTTACCATGGCCGGCATGTTGTTGCTTGCCAAGAAGAATGAAAACTAAATTTCTGTCGTTTTTTCTGCTGCTCTGCTTCGGCTGGCAGCAAGCCCCGGCCGCCGGGGTCGACGCCACGACCCGCCGCGAGATCGGCCGTACATTGTCGCGTATCGTCGCCCGTGAGGTTTCGGGCGGCTTTGTCCGGATCGAGGGCGTGGACGCCTCGCGCAAGCGGGTGCGCATCTACACCTCGGTGGGGCTTTCCTATTACCCGTTCCGCGAGCAGAACCTGCGGGCCATGTACGACTCGGTGCGTGCCGTCCTGCCGCCGGAGTACCGTAAAGCCTCCATCGAGCTTTATTCCGACAAGCGCGAAGTGCGGGGGTTGATCCCGATGGCCTACCGCACCGATGCCGAGTTCAGGAAACTGCTGCGCAAGAAGAAGGTCGTGTCCTTCGTCAACCGTTCGCAGCGGCCGCTCGTCGTCCGCCAGTCCTCGCCCGCAGCTCCCACGCAGGGGCTCTCCGGGCGCCATATCGCGCTGTGGCAGAGCCACGGACGCTATTTCGACCAGCCTGCGAACCGCTGGAAATGGCAGCGTTCGCGGCTGTGGATGACCTGCGAAGACCTCTATACCCAGAGCTATGTGCTGCCTTACCTGGTGCCGATGCTCGAAAATGCGGGAGCCTGCGTGATGCTGCCCCGCGAGCGCGACGTGCAGAAATACGAGGTGTTGGCCGACAACGATGCCGCCGGGCAATACGCCGAGACGGACGGCCCCGAGAAATGGCAGCCGGGCGGTGTCGGGTTCGCGCATACGCGGCAGGTATACCGCACCGGCGAAAACCCGTTCCGGGATGGTACGACCCGCCGTGTGCGGACGGTCGCCGGGGGTGCCGAGAGCCGCGCCGCGTGGCGTGCCTCCATCCCCGAGCGGGGTGAATACGCCGTCTATGTAAGCTATGAAACGGTACCCGGAAGCACCGACGACGCGCAGTATACGGTGCATCACCTCGGGGGCGAGAGCACGTTTGCCGTGAACCAGACGATGGGCGGCGGGACATGGATTTACCTCGGGCATTTCCTCTTCGGGCCGGGTGAGCAGCCGGTCGTGACGCTCACCAACCGCTCGCGGCAGGCGGGACGTATCGTTACGGCCGACGCCGTGAAGGTCGGCGGCGGCTACGGCAATGTCGCCCGCTCGGTCTGCGATTCGCTGCGCCGTCCCGGCGTCGAATATGCCGAGGAGACGAGCGGCTATCCCCGTTTCTGCGAGGGCGCCCGCTACTGGCTCCAGTGGGCGGGGTTCGATCCGAAGGTATACACCCCGAAGGAGAATACCGACGATTATAAGGACGACTACATGTCGCGCGCCCACTGGGTCAATGCCCTGATGGGCGGTTCGGAGCGGATGCCCGACAGCACGGGGCTGCGGATTCCGGTCGACATGGCGCTGGCCTTCCATTCCGATGCGGGCGTGCGGCTCAACGACGAGACCATCGGCACGCTGGGCATCTTCTATACCCGCGAGAACAAGGGGCGTTTCGAGGGCGGTGCCGACCGCTACCGCTCGCGCGACCTGACGGACATTGTCATGACGCAGATCGTCTCCGACATCCGCCGTACCTGCGAACCCGAATGGAACCGCCGCGGGCTCTGGAACCGCGCCTATTACGAAGCGCGCGTGCCGGGTGCCCCGACCATGCTTCTCGAACTGCTCTCGCACCAGAATTTCGCCGACATGCGCTATGGCAGCGACCCGCGCTTCAAGTTCCTCGTGAGCCGCGCCATCTATAAGGGTATCTTGCAGTATATCAGTTCGCAGTACGGATTACCTTATGTGGTGCAGCCGCTTCCTGTGGAGGCCCTCTCGGTGCAGTTCGCCGACAACGGCAATGTGGCCGTTTCGTGGTCGCCCGTGATGGATTCGCTCGAAATGACGGCCGCCCCGACGGGTTATGTGGTCTATACGCGCATCGACGACGGCGGCTTCGACAACGGCCGCTATACCGACAAGCCCTATTTGCTCTCCGAGCAAGAACCGGGGCGCATTTACAGCTATAAGGTGACCGCCGTGAACGAAGGCGGGGAGAGTTTTCCCAGCGAGGTCGTCGCCGCCTGCCGTATCCCCGGCGGGAAAGGGAACGTGTTGGTCGTAAACGGATTCGAGCGCATCAGCGCTCCGCTGAGCATGCGCCGCGATTCGCTGGCCGGGTTCTATACCGAGCTCGACGGCGGGGTGCCCGACAAACAGGACATTTCGTTCATCGGCGGGCAGCAGGTGTTCGACCTGGCGATGGCCAGGTGCGAGGTCGACAGCATCGCCCTCGGCGCCTGCAACTGTGACTACGAGACGGAGGTAATCGGCGGCAATACGTTCGATTATCCCTATGTGCACGGCCGTTCCATAGCCCGGGCGGGCTATTCGTTCTGCTCGGCCTCGGTGCGGGCGGTGGAGGATCGCGGCGTGTTACCGGAGGAGTATTCCGCAGTCGACCTGATTCTGGGCAAACAGCGCTCCGTGACTATCGGGCGCGGTGTGGCGGGGTATGCGTTCAAAACGTTTTCGCCTGAATTGCAGGATGTCCTGAGACGCTATATGGCCGGTGACGGAGCCCTTTTCGTGTCGGGCAGCTACGTGGCGACCGACCTTTGGACGGGCGGGGAGGCCACCGGCGAAGACCGCGCTTTTGCCGAGGAGGTGTTGCACTACACCTACGACGGCGACCAGGCCGCCGACCGCAACCGGGTGCGGGTCGTGACTTCGCATGCGGGTTTTTCGCGCGACGAGTACCGCTATGTCAACGATTTCCGCCCCGACCGATACCGGGTCGAACGGGTCGATGCCCTGAGACCCGCGGGTGGCGGGGCTTTCCCCGTGATGCGCTATGTGGACAACAACCGCTGCGCGGGCGTGGCCTGCGCGGACAGCCGCACGTTCGTCATGGGCTTTCCGTTCGAAGCCCTCGAGAGCGATGTGCAGCGCGACCGGCTGATGGCCGACATACTGGGTTTCCTGCTCGGCGGGAAGAGCGGAGGGGACGATTAGCCGGCCGTGCGGTCGGTCTCCGGCGCCGGTTTTGCGGCGGTTACGCTCCGGCTGTGGCGCCCCAAGCGCCGTGTGCCGCCCGGCGGGGCGCCCCGAAAGAGGACGGACAAACGATTGTTTTTTGTAAAATAGATAAATTATGTCACTCGAACAACAGATTTCGAAAGGTATCATGGAGGCCATGAAGGCCAAGGATACCGTGCGCCTGGGCGCATTGCGCAATGCCAAGAAGTATATCATCGAGGCCAAGACCGCGGGCCCGGAAATCGCCGAGCTGCCCGATGCCGACGTACTGAAAATCATCTCCAAACTGGCCAAGCAGGGTGCCGATTCCGCCGCGATCTTCACAGAGCAGAACCGCCCCGACCTCGCGGCCGAGGAGTTGGCGCAGGTCGTCGTCTTCCAGGAGTTCCTGCCCCGGCAGCTTACGCCCGAAGAGCTGGAGGCCGAGGTCAGGGCCGTGATCGCCCAGGTCGGCGCCACGTCGGTGAAGGAGATGGGCAAGGTGATGGGCGTGGTCACGAAGAAGCTCGCCGGACGTGCCGACGGCAAGGATATTTCGGCCAAGGTCAGGGAACTGCTTTCGTAAGGCCGGTGTGCCGATGAAGCGCCTGCTGTTTGTCCTGTGCAGTCTGGTCGCGGTGCAGGAGGTCTGCGCACGGCGTCCTGCCGTGCGGTTCGACCTGCCCTATACGGTCGAGCACGGCAAATATGTCGTGGTGCTCGGCACGCCTGCGGGCCCCCGCCGGTTTATCTTCGACACCGGGGCGACGGGCACCTGCATCAGCGAATCGCTGCGCTGCGAACTGGGTGCCGAGACCGTGAAAACCGAGAAAGTCCGCGATTTCGAGGGACATGTCGTCCCCATCGACCTGGTTCGGCTCGACAGCCTGCGGATGGGCGACGCGCTTTTCCGCGACCATCCGGTGCTGGTCATGCCCGACACTTCGCTGGTCTTCGCCTGCCTGCGGGTCGACGGCATCGCGGGGTGCGACCTGCTGCGCTGGTGCGCCGTCCGCATGCCCAATGCCGACTCGACGATCACCGTCACGGACGATGTCCGCAGGCTGGGGCTGCCCCGCGGCCGACGCATGTCGCGCATGGAACTGGGCGGCGGATGCCCGTTCCTGCCGGTGACATGCCGCAACGGCGACAGGCAGGCCCGGATGTACGTCAAATTCGACACCGGCTCGGCGGGCTATTTCCATTTCTCCTATGCCGATTCCGGCGATGCGCCCCCGCCCCTGTGGTTCATCGACAGCCTGCGCTGGGCCGACGGATTTGCGACGGCTATCGGCTGGACGAACCGCAACAGGGTGAACAGCCATTTCCGGGGTACGATCCCCCGGTTCGAAATTCAGGGGACGGCTATCGCCGACATGCCCGTCAAACGCACCTTCGGCCACAACCGGATCCTCGGCTGCAAGTTGTTCGACTGGGGGCAGGTCGTGCTCGATTTCCGCCGCAAGCGCTTCCTGTTCATACCCCGCGGGGGCGAGGCGAAAGCCCCGCCGCAGCCCGCCTGTAATTTCACGCTGGCCCTTTCTGCCGGGCAGCTCGTCGTCGGGCAGGTGTGGGACGAGGCGCTCGCGGACGTCATCGCCCCCGGCGACCGCATCCTCTCGCTCGACGGGCACCCCTGGGACGGCGACGTCTGCCGATTCCTGCTCGACCCCGACCCGCTGGACGGTACGGTGTGCGGGATCGGGACGGCCTCCGGGCAGCATGTTATCCTAACGATTGAAATCCTGAAATAATGCACGTATTGGAATACCTGCACCGCAATGTCAAGACCGTCGCCATGCCGACGGCCATGGTGGCCGGGGCGTTGCTTTGCCGCCCCGTGGCCGCCCTCGAGGGGTGGACGCACCAGATGATTACACCTTCGCTGATTTTCCTGATGCTCTTCTTTACATTCTGCCGCGTCAAGCCCCGGCAGATGAAGCCTTCGATGCTGCACCTGTGGCTGCTGCTGTTTCAGGTTGTGGTGAGCGTGGCGGTCTACTTCCTGCTGCTGCCGCTCAATCCCATCGTGGCACAGGGGGCGATGATCTGTGTGCTGGCGCCCGTGGCGATGGCCGCGGTGGTGATCGCCGGGATGCTCGGGGCCAATGTCCCGACGATGGCTACATACAGCCTCGTGTGCAACATGGTGATCGCGCTCGTGGCGCCCGTCGTTCTGTCGCTGGCCGGGACGGGGGCATGCTCCTTCACGCAGATACTGGCGCGTATCGCGCCGCTGCTCATCATGCCCTTCGCGGCTGCGCAGTTCTGCCGTTTCGTACTGCCCGGAGCGGCGAAATGGATCGGGGATCACAGTCAGATTTCATTTTACATGTGGCTCGTATCGCTGGTGGTGATCATCGGCCGTACGACGGCCTTTATCCTCGATTTGCACGATGCTTCGCCCGCGACCGAACTGTGGCTGGCATTCGCGGCGCTGGTGATCTGCCTGGTGCAGTTCAAGGTGGGGCGCACGCTGGGACGCCGCTACGGCGACGCCCCGGCGGGCGGGCAGTCGCTCGGGCAGAAAAACACGGTGCTGGCCGTATGGATGTCGCAGTCGTTCCTCGACCCGATCTCCTCGATCGCCCCGACGGCATATATTGTGTGGCAGAACTTCGTGAACTCCTATCAGTTGTGGAAAAAAGACAAACAAGAGCGAGTAAAGTAACTATAAATAACTAATAAGCAGCATTTTATATTTATTCATTCTCTTTTCTCTTGTTTTCGCTGTCTTCCTGTTTTCGCCGATAAATTCCTTTATTTTGTTACTATTTTGTTACTCAAAAGGCGCGAAGTAATGAAACAAATCGCTATATTTGCCGTTGTAACGAAAACGGAATTAGGGTATGGCGAAGACGAAGCAAACGGTCAAGTTAAAAGCCCCGGTGCAAATCCGGTTCAAGCAACTTGCCAACGGCAACCAATCTATCTATCTGGACTATTATACGGGTGACGTGATCCGTAAGGAGAACTATGTAGGTGGTAAGCGGAAATACGAGTTTCTGAAACTATACCTTATTCCGGAACGGACGCGGGAGGATAAGGTGAAGAACGAAGCGACGCTTGCCCTCGCCAAAGCGATCCAGAGTAAGCGCATCGTGGAGATACAGAACGATGCGCACGGGTTTCAGAACACGAACAAGTCCAAAGTAAACCTGCTCGACTATCTGGAGGGCATCGGGAAACAGTCAGCCGAACGGGGTAGCGGGAACTATGCGCGAACGGTGCTGAATACCGTTCGCGCATTAAAACTCTTTCGTGGCGATTATATCGCGTTCCGCGATGTCGATAAGCAGTTCCTTTCGGAGTTTACCGACTTTCTGCGGCAGATGCCCAGGGCCAGCAAATACGGGGTACGGAAAACCGGAGGCGTGCTGGGGAATAATTCGGTCGTTTCCTATTACGGCACGTTGCGCACGGCAATCAACCGAGCCTATAAAGAGGGTATTATTACGATCAATCCTACAAAGGAGTTTGATTTTGCAGATAAAGTGCGGCAAGAGCCGAGCCGCCGGGAATACCTGACTATCGAGGAGATGAAGTTGCTGATAGCTACCCCGTGTCGGCACGAGATCATTAAACAAGCCTTTCTGTTTAGTTGCCTGTGCGGGTTGCGGGTGAGCGACATTCGGAAACTGACATGGAGCGACTTGCAGCAGAGCGGCGGGCGTGTGCGCATCGAGATCAAAATGCAGAAAACGAAGGAGCCGCTTTACCTGCCGATCTCCGACGAGGCGTTGAAATGGCTGCCGGAACGCGGCGAAGCGAAAGACGGCGATATAATCTTTCCGTTGACGCACGAGGGTACAGTAAACGATACCCTGCAACATTGGGCAAAGGTCGCCGGAATCACCAAACACATCTCGTTCCATGTCGCGAAACATCATACAATCTCTATCTAATTGAAAATTAAACAGTTATTTCTGTTTGATTAATATCAGGTAACGATTTAGAAACGAGCGAATTACAATATTCTGTTTTCTTT